>TARA_R110002167_G_scaffold1426_1_pt1 | contig 152891 bp, 161 predicted proteins | sample TARA_R110002167 | Tara Oceans TARA_R110002167 (sample SAMEA4398238) | marine metagenome | biome: Polar Biome; feature: [MES] marine water layer (ENVO:01000295) within the mesopelagic zone...; material: water (ENVO:00002006), including particulate matter (ENVO:01000060) such... | reverse complement strand
CGCGCACCAGCCAATCGGCCAGATCCGTCGCGGTCGAAAACCCAGTCGCGGCCGCGGCCTCCAAACTTGGCACATTGGCCTGCATATCGCCCACCATCCCCGCCATCGCAGCCAGCGCCAACAACAGGTGATCGGCGGCATCAAAGGTCTGTTCCTTGTCTTCCTGCATGTCCTTGGAATAGGTCAGCGGCAGTCCCTTCATCACCGTCATCAACGCGACATTGGCGCCGAAAATCCGGCCTATCTTGGCGCGAATCAACTCGGCAGCATCAGGGTTGCGCTTTTGCGGCATGATGCTTGATCCGGTCGACCACTTGTCCGACATCTTCACAAACCGGAACTGGGCGCTGGACCAAATCACCAGTTCTTCGGCCAACCGGCTCAAATGCATCGCGCAAATGCTGGCACTGGCCAAAAACTCCAGCGCAAAATCACGATCCGCCACCGCATCCAAGCTATTGGCCATCGGCCGATCAAAGCCCAGCGCCTTGGCCGTCATATGCCGGTCAATCGGAAACGAGGTGCCCGCCAGCGCCGCAGCGCCCAAAGGCGAGGTATTCATCCGCACACGGGCGTCTGCAAACCGCGACCGGTCACGCGCAAACATCTCGACATAAGCCATCATATGGTGGCCCCATGTGACAGGCTGGGCGACCTGCAAATGGGTAAACCCGGGCATCACCCAATCGGCCCCCGCCTCGGCCTGACCCAACAACGCCTTCATCAACGCAGCAAGCGCGCCATCAACCGCATCACACTGATCGCGCACCCAAAGCCTGAAATCGACAGCCACCTGATCATTGCGCGACCTTGCCGTGTGCAAACGCCCCGCAGGCTCGCCAATCAGATCCTTCAGGCGCGCCTCCACATTCATGTGAATATCTTCCAAGGCCGTCGAGAATGGAAAGTCCCCCGCTTCAATCTCTGACAATACCGTGAGCAGGCCTTCCCCAATCGCATCCGCATCTTTATCAGTGATGATACCACAGGCGGCCAACATGGCGGCATGTGCGCGAGACCCTGCAATATCTTGGGCGGCCATGCGACGGTCAAAGCCGATGGATGCGTTGATCGCTTCCATGATGGCATCAGGTCCGGCGGCAAAACGGCCACCCCACATTGTATTGGCGGTCTTGGTCATGGTGAAAAGGTGCTTTCATGCGCAAGTTAAAATCATTCCTGCTTTATACGGCCCTTGGGCTGCTTGCAAATACTGCTCTGGCAAATACAGACCGGCTCGCGGAGCTGCGCGCGGGCGATATGCGCAAACTGACCCTGCACAGCGAGCCTATCCCGCTGGCGAACGTCGGCTTCATCAATCAAGACGGGTCCGATATGACGCTGGCGGATTACAACGGCAAATATGTGCTGGTCAATTTCTGGGCCACATGGTGCGCGCCCTGCCGCAAGGAAATGCCGCAACTCTCGGCGCTGCAATCTGAACTGGGCGGCGACAGGTTTCAGGTCGTGACCATCGCCACAGGCCGCAACGCACGCCCCGCAATGGAGGCCTTCTTCAAAGAGATCGGCGTCGACAACCTGCCGCTGCACACCGATCCCAGCCAGGCGCTTGCGCAATCACTCGACGTGCTGGGCCTGCCCAACTCGGTGATCATTGATCCTGACGGCAATGAAATCGGACGGCTGCGCGGCGAAGCCGACTGGACCTCCGAAAGCGCCATGGCGATTCTGACAACGCTGATTGCGACCAAATAGCCATACGCGGATCATACAGGCGTTATGCACGGCCCGCCGTGGACGACAACATCAATGGCGAGACCCCCAATTTGGCCAACGCACGCGCCCATTTCTGGGCATTTTCCGTCTCAAAAACAAGCGCTTGGTCCGCGTCACAAGTCAACCAGCCGTTGCAGGCAATCTCCGTCTCCAACTGCCCCGCAGCCCAGCCCGCGTAGCCCAGCGCCAAAAGCGCATTTTCCGGCCCCCGCCCGCGCGCAATGTCTTGTAATATATCAAGAGTTGCGGTCAGCGCGATACCGCCAACGGCGGGGTCTTGCGACGGATAATCACCCGAATGCAACACAAACCCGCGCACCGTCTCCACCGGTCCACCATAATGCACCTTGGTCTCTCGAACGCCGCCCTCGACCTTGATTTTCAACTGTTTCAACAGCTTGACAAAACGCAGCCCGGGTTGTGGCTTGTTGATTATCAGCCCCATCGCCCCCTGTTGGGAATGCGAACAAATATAGATAACACTGCGATCAAAACGGCGGTCGCCCATATCGGGCATCGCAATCAACAGCTTGCCCGCAAGATTGAAATCAAGACTTTCCATTGCGTTATGATGGGTCTGCGCGCTGGCATTCGCAAGTGATATATGACAACGGATCGCGGCCATGTGACTTTTCATCGCTTGGAAATTCTCTATGAATAACAACATGAAACACACCCTGCTCCTTGCCGCCACTTTGACCGCTTTGGGCGGTGATTTGCGTGCCCAAATGTCCGAATTTGAGACAACGCTCACCGTGTTAACCGGTTGGGAAACAAATCGTGACAGTCATATGGCAGGGCTGCGCATCGACGTGCCCAAGGGCTGGAAAACATATTGGCGCGCACCCGGCGATGCGGGCATTCCGCCGCAGATTGATTGGGCCGGATCGACAAACATCGCATCGGTCGCATTTAACTGGCCGGTGCCGCAGGTTTTTGAATTGGCCGGAATGCGCTCGATCGGATATTATGACAGCGTCACGATCCCTATAGAGGTGTTTCGTGCATCAGCGGGCGAAATGCGCCTTTCGGGTGTGATCGAGATCGGCGTTTGCCAGGACATCTGCGTGCCCGTCACGCTAGATTTTGACGCGGTGTTGCCCAGAGGCGGCGAACCCGACGCAGACATCGCAGCGGCCCTGCGCAACCGTCCGTTAACCGCGCAAGAGGCGGGCGCCGGCGATATGACCTGCACGGTCAAACCGATCGATGGCGGGATGCAAATTACTGCATCCACAACGCTGGCCCAACACGGACCAGAGGACATTGTGATAGAAACATCAAATCCTTACGTCTGGGTTTCAGAACCGGATGTGACCCGCACAGCGACCCGTATCACCGCAACATCGGACCTGATCCATGTGGATGGCACCAGCTTTGCCGTGGACCGCGCCGGTATTCGCATGACGGTTCTGGGCAAATCGCGCGCAGTCGATATCCAGGGCTGCACCGCGCCATAGGCGCTATTTGCGGCGTAGATGTTCATCCAGACGCGGCATGATTTCCACAAAATTGCAGGGCTTGTGACGGTAGTCCAATTGCTTGACCAATATCTCGTCCCATGCATCCTTGCAGGCCCCCGGACTGCCCGGCAGCGCAAACAGATAGGTGCCGTGCGCCACACCGCCCGTCGCACGGCTTTGCACCGCAGAGGTGCCGATTTTCTGCATCGAAACAATCGTGAAAACCGTGCCGAATGCGTCGATTTCCTTCTCGTAGACATCGCGGTGCGCCTCGACCGTCACATCGCGCCCCGTCAACCCCGTGCCCCCCGTCGAGATCACCACGTCAACCGCGTCATCAGCACACCATGCGCGTAATTGATTAGCGATTTCAACACGTTCATCGCGGATGATTTTGCGATCAACCAGCAGATGACCCGCCTGCACAATACGGTCTACAAGGGTCTGACCCGACCGGTCATCCCCCATTTCGCGGGTGTCACTGACAGTCAGAACAGCGATGCGAACCGGGATGAAGTCTTTGCTCATATCAGCCCTCCAGCTTGGCCTTTAGCGCCAATAGATCCGCCCATGCTTCACGCTTGGCACTGGGATCGCGGATCAGTCTTGCGGGGTGGTTCATCACCATCGCAGGGCGGCCCATGACCTGCTCCCAAGTTCCGCGCAGACGGCTGACACCGGTTTTGCCCAGCAACATCTGGCACGCGGTATTGCCCATCAGGATCACGACTTCGGGGTTTGCCAGAGCGATATGACGTCCCAGAAACGGCGCCAGCATTTTCAGGTCCCGCGCCACAGGCCCGACACTGCCCGCAGGCCACGGCAAGGCCGCCGTCAGATAGATGCGGCGCGCAGCATCATCATGGGCAACAGCCATATCAATCGCGTCAAACATGCGCTCAAGCAGCACGCGCGGGTCACCGACAAACGGCAGACCTGCGCGGTCCTCTTCGCGCTCCGGCACCTCGCCCACGATCATCACGCGCGCCGCAGGGTCACCTTGGGCAAACACCATATTGCGCGCACCTTTTTTCAGATCGCAATGGGAAAATGCGTTCAGTGCAGCCGCCAGCCCTTCCAGGTCAAGCGCCCCTGCGGCGGCGATTTTTGCCTCGGCAATGCCGTCTACGTCGATCTGTGCAGGGATCGGTGGCGCGGCTGTGATCGCTGCGGCCACCACAGGTTTGACCAGTTTTTTAGGCACCTCATAGCGGTTCAGCGGCGTATCCAGGATTGCCTCCGTCGCGCCCATCTCGACCTGCCATTCCAGCGCGGCGCGGTCGGACCAATATGTATCGACAGATTCCATGCCCCTTCATACCCCCGATCGCCGCCATGTGTAAGGTGGTGCTTGCGACCCTGCAGCGCAGTTTCTATAACCACCCAAACAAAGACAGGATGAGTGATGACCTTCAACGCGCAGCATCTTTTGGGGATCGAGCATCTTCACCCTGTTGAGATCACCACATTGCTGGATCTGGCGGACCAATACGCCGAGCAGACGCGGCGCGGGGTGCGGCATAAAGATGTGTTGGCCGGTCTGACCCAGATCAACATGTTCTTTGAAAATTCGACCCGCACCCAGGCCAGTTTCGAGCTGGCGGGAAAGCGTTTGGGCGCCGATGTGATGAGCATGGCGATGCAGGCCAGCTCCATCACCAAGGGCGAGACCCTGATTGATACCGCGCTGACGTTAAACGCGATGCGTCCTGATTTGCTGGTGGTGCGTCATCCGCATTCGGGTGCGATTGATCTGTTGGCACAAAAGGTGAATTGCGCGGTGCTGAATGCAGGCGACGGGCGCCACGAGCACCCGACCCAAGCCCTGCTGGACGCGCTGACCATCCGCCGCGCCAAGGGCCGTTTGCACCGTTTATCAATCGCGATTTGCGGCGATATTGCGCATAGTCGCGTGGCACGATCCAACATCATGCTACTGGGTAAAATGGAAAACCGCATTCGCCTGATCGCCCCACCCACCTTGATGCCCACCGGCATGGACGAGTTTGGCTGCGAGGTGTTTGATGACATGTGCGAAGGCCTCAAAGGCGCTGATGTCGTGATGATGCTGCGTTTGCAAAAAGAACGTATGGACGGCGGATTTATCCCCTCCGAGCGCGAGTATTTCCACCGTTACGGATTGGACGCGGCCAAGCTGGCGCACGCAAAACCCGATGCCATTGTGATGCACCCCGGCCCGATGAACCGCGGCGTGGAAATTGATGGCAATATCGCCGATGACATCAACCGGTCGGTCATTCAAACCCAGGTCGAGATGGGTGTGGCCGTGCGCATGGCCGCGATGGACCTGCTGGCGCGTAACCTGCGCACCAGACGCGCCGAAAAAGAGGTGCTGGTTTGACCGGTTTGCGCAGGCTTTCAAAGATCACGCAGACCTGCGCGCGAGATCTTGCAGATTTGGATTGGACATCGACATGTTAACCATACCCGCCAACGACCACGGTGCGATTTATGTGCTGGAATTGAACCGCCCTGCCCCTGATGGCTTGGCCGATAAAACCGACGCGGCGATGATGGCGGTGTTTGGACCGGCGGTGGTGAACACCGATTATGTCGATGCGATTACCCCGGGCATGTTGACCGATATGACCTTGGCCGATCTGATCCGCAATGGCTATGAGATGCCCGTATCCGAGCGCGAGGCAGAGACATTGCGCGGGCTTGTGGGCACGGTGGTTCTGGTGATGTCGGCGGCTTTTGGTGGGGCGGAAATGCAGATCGATTTGCCCGCCGACGTGCGGCTGGTCACCACCTTGCGAGAGGGTGCGCAGATGGCGGCCCCACAGCCGATTTATGCGCAGAGCGCCAAGGGGATCGTGCCGCCGAAACCCCGCAAACCGTCATCGGACGCCGCCATGTCAGGTCGGATCGCCACGATTGCGCTATTGGTGTTATTCTTTCTGGTGGCGGTGATGATCTGGATTGCAGGATAGGCGGGCATAGTGATGGACTTGACCACAGCGGATCGGGCGGTGCGGATCGGGCGCACCGGAACTTGCAACAAAAGGCCACAACATGACTGATACGCTCTTTATCAACGCCCGCCTGATTGATCCCGTCGCACAGACCGATCTGCTGGGCGCATTGCTGGTCTCGGACGGGATGATTGCGCAGGTTTTCGAGGACCCGCAGCCTGCGGTCAAAGGGGCGGTGGTTGTGGATTGCGCGGGCCATTGTCTGGCGCCGGGGATCGTCGATATCGGGGTGAAAGTCTCGGAACCGGGCGAGCGGCATAAGGAATCGTTCCGCTCTGCGGGGCGGGCAGCGGCGGCAGGCGGTGTGACCACGATCGTGACCCGCCCCGACACGATACCCCCGATTGATACCCCTGAAACGCTGGAATTTGCGGCCCGCCGTGCCGCACTTGATGCGCCGGTGCGGGTGTTGCCGATGGCCGCCCTGACCAAGGGGCGCATGGGGCAAGAGATGACGGAAATCGGGTTTTTGCAGGATGCAGGTGCTGTGGCCTTCACTGATTGCGACCGCGTCGTCACCAATACCAAAGTGTTCAACCGCGCGCTGACCTATGCCAAATCATTGGATGCATTGGTGATTGCCCATGTGCAGGAACCCGTCTTGTCGGAGGGAGCGGCGGTGACCTCTGGTAAATTTGCCTCGCTGCGCGGATTGCCCAGCGTGTCGCCGATGGCCGAACGCATGGCGCTGGACCGCGACATCGCGCTGCTGGAGATGACCGGCGCGCGCTATCACGCCGATCAAATCACCACCGCGCGCGCGCTGCCCGCGCTGGAGCGTGCCAAGCGCAACGGCTTGCGGATCACTGCGGGCATCGGGGTTCACCACCTGACCCTGAACGAGCTGGACGTGGCCGATTACCGCACGTTTTTCAAACTCAAGCCGCCGCTGCGCGCCGAAAGTGACCGCATCGCGGTGGTGCAGGCCGTGGCCGAGGGGCTGATCGATATCATCTGTTCGATGCACACGCCACAAGACGAGGAAAGCAAGCGCCTGCCCTATGAAGAGGCCGCAAGCGGCGCTGTGGGGCTGGAGACATTGCTGCCCGCGGCATTGCGCCTGTATCACGCCGAGATGATCACACTACCGCGGCTCTTTGCGGCGCTTTCGCTGAATCCCTCCCACCTTTTGGGGCTGGAAACAGGGCGGCTGCGCGCCGGTGCGCCGGCTGATCTGGTCTGGTTCGACCCTGATGCGCCGTTCCGGTTGGACCGCACGACACTCAAGTCAAAATCCCAAAACACTCCGTTTGATGGCGCGCGGCTGCAAGGCGTGGTATTGGGCACATGGGTTGGCGGCACACTTGTAGGGGGCGAATAATGCCAATTATCGAGACATCCATGACCGCATTGCTGGTTTGGGCGCTTGCGGGGTATCTGCTTGGGTCGGTTCCCTCTGGCATGATCATCGCCAGGGCGATGGGCCTGGGCAATTTGCGCGACATCGGATCGGGCAATATCGGGGCCACCAATGTGTTGCGCACCGGCAATAAAAAGGCAGCCGCGCTGACGCTGTTGTTCGATGCTGGCAAAGGTGCGGCGATTGTGCTGCTGGCGCGGGCCTTAGCCGGTGAAGATGCTGCCCAACTGGCAGGACTGGCCGCATTCTTGGGGCATTGTTTCCCCGTCTGGCTGAAATTCAAGGGCGGCAAAGGGGTGGCGACCTATTTTGGCATCATGTTCGCGCTTGCGCCGCTGGTAGGCCTGATCGCGGGGCTGATCTGGATCGCGGTGGCGGCAATCAGCCGCTATTCGTCGCTGGCTGCATTGATGGCAGGGGGCTGGACACCGATTGTTGTGACCTTTTTGGCGGACGGGCAGTTGTTTGCCTTGACGATCATTCTGGGTTTGCTGATTTATGTCCGTCACGGCGAGAATATCGGGCGTTTGCGTGCAGGCACCGAGACCAAGATCGGTCGAAAGTCGCGCTAGAAGATACTGGTCCCGCGCCCCTGACGCAGCCAGAAAAACAGCGCCCCACCACCTAGCATTTGCCCGCCCAAGCCCACATCTGTGCCTGTCAGGTAGACCATGACAACCGTCAGGCCGATCAGGATGGGCAGGCGTGCCAAGGGCCGCAAAAGCTGCCCGATGCTGCGCAATCCAAGCACCCACAGCAGGATCATCAACGGCGGTGCAGCCAGCAATGTGCCCGCCCAAGCGCCCATGACAAATGCGCTGGCCCCTTGCGGATGCACCACAGCGCCGCCCGCCAAAGGCATTCCGATCAGCAAAAGCATCGCAAAACGCGGGTTCAAGAAAAACGGCATGAAGGCCCCTCCATTGTTTCTGGTTAGAAAACAATAGCGGCAGGATTATGGCAAAAATTTAGTAACTATAGTCTTCGTAGATCCGGCTGATATCGCCGTTCCAGTCGCCGTGATAGCGGTCCAGCAATTCGTCGGCGGGGGTTTTGCCGGTCTCGATGGTTTCTTTCAATGCATTGAGGAAATGCGTCTCGTCGGGCACCAAACCACCGGCACCGGGGCGCGCGCGCGCTTTCAATCCGGCCTCGGAAATTGCCACAACTTCGCGGGCCAGATCATGCATGTTGATGCCGTCGACCTTTGCTTGCAGCCCGTCAACAGAGGCCGCGACGCGCAGCGCGTCACGCTGCCCGGCGGTCCAGTCCTTGCAAAGATCCCACGCCGCATCGAGCGCTGCTTGATCGTAGGTCAGCCCGACCCAGAACGCAGGCAAGGCGCACAAACGTCGCCAAGGGCCGCCATCCGCGCCGCGCATCTCGATAAATTGCTTGATGCGCGCCTCGGGGAACACCGTGGTCAGGTGGTCGGCCCAATCGGAAAGCGACGGCTTTTCACCGGGCAGAGCCGGCAATTCGCCTTTGAGAAAATCGCGGAACGACATGCCCAGCGCGTCGATGTATTTGCCATCGCGATAGACAAAATACATCGGCACATCGAGCACCCATTGCACCCAGCGCTCGAACCCCATGCCGTCCTCGAACACCCAAGGCAACATGCCGGTGCGGTCGGCGTCCAAGTGCCGCCAGATTTTGGCGCGCCATGATTTGTGGCCGTTTACCTTGTTTTCAAAGAACGGCGAATTGGCGAATAGCGCGGTTGCCACCGGCTGCAACGCCAGCGAAACGCGCAGTTTTTGCACCATGTCGGCCTCGGAGCCGAAATCAAGGTTCACTTGCACGGTGCAGGTCCGGCGCATCATCGCCGTGCCCATGGTGCCGACTTTTTCCATATAGCTGTTCATCAGCTTGTAGCGCCCTTTGGGCATCAAGGGCATTTGTTCGTGGGTCCATTGCGGCGCTGCGCCAAGGCCGATGAATTTCACGCCGATCTCGTCGGAAACCGCTTTGACCTCGCGCAAATGGTCGTTCACCTCGTCGCAGGTCTGGTGGATCGTCTCGACGGGCGCTCCCGACAGTTCCAGTGCACCACCCGGTTCCAGACTGACATTGGCCAGGCCTTTGGACAGGCCGATCAGTTTGCCACCCTCTTCCACCGGCGCCCAGTCAAAGCGGTCGCGCAAGCCCGATAGCACCGCATGGATCGACCGTTCGCCCTCATAGGGCAGCGGTTTAAGCGTATCTTTGCAATAGCCGAATTTTTCGTGCTCGGTGCCGATGCGCCAATCTTCTTTGGGTTTGCAGCCTTTTGCCAAAAGTTCTGCAAGTTGCTCGTGCCGCTCGATGGGGCCGCCGCCGGACTGTGGAATGGACATGGTGGTGGCTCCGTCTTTTATGGGGTCGGGCTTTTATAGGGTCAGGGGTGTATCGGTGCAGTCAAAATCCGCCAGTGTCAATGCAGCAGCGGGGTGGTTTTGGCCCAAACCTGCACCCGCTCAGACGGTGTGTGTGACAGCACATCCAGCATCGCTTCTGTCTGGATGCCCTCGAGACTGCCAAACAGATCGAATAATGCCTCGGCACCATCAGCATTCACAGGGATCGCAAGGGACTGTCCGCCGATGCCTGTCAACCGCCAGCTTGGCGCGGGATAGCTGGTTGGATCAAGGTCAAGCCGCGTCAGATCGGCAATATCCATTGTGCCGCCCTCCAGTGGTCCGAAATAGGCAAGCCTGCGCTCGGCGACCTGCACCACCCCCGGCCCTTTGCCCGATTGCCGGAACCGCCCGCGCTGGATGCCCGCAAGCGCAAGGATGGCTGCGATGGCAAGGATGATCAGACCGATCCATTTGACGATGCCGATCCCGCCCCAGACCCACCACAGACCAAACAGCGCAATGCCCCCCGCATAAAGAACCTCGCGCCAGCGCCAAAGCAATGCGCGCGCTTCGGGGCGCATGAAATCAGACATCGGTCACCTGTTGTTTGCAATAGGACACGATCATGTCCAATCGCCTAAAGCGCGTTGCCAGAGCGTCAGGGCGGCGACGGCGGCGGTATCGGCGCGCAGGATACGCGGACCAAGGCTTACGGGATGTGCATAGGGCAAAGCGCGCAGGTGGTCGCGTTCCTTGTCCGAAAATCCACCTTCTGGCCCGATCAGGATCGCCCAAGGGCCTGCGTCAGTTTGCGAGAGTGCGCACGTTTCGCCCAGCAATGTCTCGTCGCAGAACATGATCTTGCGCGACGGATCCCATCCGGCCAACACCTTGGAGAGTTTCTCGAGGTCCGTTACCTCGGGCACATATGTTCCGCCGCATTGCTCGGCGGCCTCCAGCGCATGGGCGCGCAATTTATCCACCCGGATGCGATCCGCGTTATTGGTATAGGCGGTTTGCACAGGCATGATGCGGGCCGCCCCCAGTTCGGTTGCCTTTTCCACGATAAACGCGGTGCGCTCCTTGCGGATCGGGGCGAACATCAGCCAGACATCGGGCGGCATTTGCAGTGGCCTGGTTTGGGTCAGGCACAACAGCACGCCGGTCTTTTTGCCCGATTGCACCACCTGCGCATCCCACTCGCCACCCTGCCCGTTGAAAACCGACAATATCGTGCCGTCGGTCATGCGCATCACGCTGAACAGGTAGTGGGCCTGTTCGTGCGTGAGCGGAACCGATTGCTCTTTCCCCAACGGGTGCTCTACAAAAAGTCTAACTTTAGATGCCATGAAAGCGAACATATGACCGCCAGAGACCAGATGCCAGAGGGTGTTGTTGCAGATAGTGCCGGAAATTGGGTTGATCGCTGGGCACCTGTTGCTACGCGCCCCTATTTGCGTCTGTCGCGGGCTGATCGGCCGATCGGGACGTGGCTGTTGTATTTACCGTGTTTGTGGGCGCTGGGGCTGGCGATGCTGGCGGACGGTCAAGCGGGCTGGTTTGATCTGTGGATCGCGGTTGGCGCGGGGATTGGCGCGTTTTTGATGCGCGGGGCGGGCTGCACATGGAATGACATCACCGACCGCGATATCGATGCAAAGGTCGCGCGCACCCGCTCGCGGCCAATCCCGTCGGGGCAAGTCGGTGTGCGGATGGCATTGGGCTGGATGTTGGTGCAGTCACTTATTTCGCTGCTGATTTTGCTGACCTTCCCGAATATCGCCATCGCGCTGGGCTTTGCATCCATCGTGCCGGTGTTGGTTTATCCGTTTGCCAAGCGGTTCACATGGTGGCCGCAGGTCTTTCTGGGGATCGCATTCAATTGGGGGGCGCTGCTGATCTGGGCGGCACATGCCGGATCAATCAGTTGGACGCCGGTGGTGATTTATCTGGCGGGGATCAGCTGGACGCTGTTTTACGACACGATCTATGCGCATCAAGATGCCGAGGATGATGCCTTGATCGGGGTGAAATCAACCGCGCGGCTGTTTGGCGACACGACCAAACAATGGTTGCGCGGGTTTCTGGCCGCGACGGTGTTCATGCTGGGGTTTGCCGTTGTGCTGGTCAGCCGCGACCGGTCTGTTTTATCGCTGGTGGTGGCACTTGCGGGGCCTTGGGCGCTGGGTTGGCATTTGTCGTGGCAATTGCAACGGTTTGATTCCAACGACAGCAATGGTTTGTTACGCCTGTTCAGATCCAACCGCGACGCGGGGCTGATCCCCCTGCCATTTTTCGCCATCGCGTGGTTCGTATGATTGAACCCGGGGCCCTCTCGGCCTATGCAAGAAATTAACTGAACCATTTGAACGGATGCACATGCGCCTTTCCGCCCTTTTTCTTCGCATTGGTGTTTTTGTCCTTGCGGCTATTTTTGCAGTCCTTGCGGCGCGCACGACCGTCGCCGTTGTCGAGGACACATCGGCCGTTTCTGTGCGCGAAACCCTTATAGATCGGGGGTATGACTGGACGTCGGTCTTGGCTGACGGGTTGCAAGTGATCCTTGAAGGCGAGGCCCCGACAGAGGCTGCGCGCTTCCGCGCAATCTCGGCGGCGGGCAGTATGGTGGATGCCAGCCGGGTGATCGACAACATGAAAGTCGCCGAATCAGGCCATGTTCTGGCACCCGATTTTGCTATCGAGATCTTGCGCAACGACAGTGGCGTGTCCTTGATCGGGCTGATCCCCGCCGACACCGACCGCGAAGAACTGGCCACACGGATCACCAAGATAGCCGATGGGCAACCGGTGACCGATCTGTTGGAAGCGGCAGATTACCCCGTGCCTGACACCTGGCGTGATGCGGTCAGTTACGCGCTGCGCGCGCTTGCGATCCTGCCGCGATCCAAGATTTCGGTGGCAGCCACCCGCGTCTCTGTAAATGCAATCTCGGACAGCCCCGCCGAGAAGGCCCGCCTGGAGACGTCACTGGCACGCAACACCCCCGCAGGTGTGCGGCTCGCCGTGCAGATCAGCGCGCCGCGTCCGGTGATTTCGCCGTTCACGACGCGGTTCGGCAAAGACGAGGATGGCGTAAGCTTTGACGCCTGTGCGGCTGATAGCCCCGAGGCAGAGGCCGCAATCATGGCCGCGGCAAATGCGGCCGGATTTTCGGGCAAAGGCCCTTGTGTGCAAGCGCTTGGTGTGCCCTCGCGCACATGGTCGCAAGCGGTCGTGCAGGCCATAAATGCGGTGGATACGCTTGGTGGCGGCACGGTGACACTATCGGACACCGATATTTCGCTTGTCGCCCTTGAAGGCACCGACCAGGGCATATTCGACCGTGTTGTGGGCGAGTTGGAAAATGCGCTGCCGGATGTTTTTGCGCTTGATGCCGCGCTGCCGGTTGCACCTGCTGCCGGTGCTGCGGGACCGCCGCAATTTGTCGCCACCCGCAGCCCCGAAGGTGCGGTGCAACTGCGCGGCCGCGTGCCTGATGATTTGATGAACCTGACGGCTGAAAACTATGCGATGGCCAAGTTTGGCCGCGCCAATGTCACCATGGGCACCCGCGTCGTGGATGATTTGCCAACCGGTTGGGCGGTGCGCGTCCTTGCAGGGATCGAGGCCTTGGCGGCGCTCTCCAACGGGTCCGTCACCGTTGAACCCGATGCTATGACGATCAAAGGCAATACTGGCAATCCGGCCGCACAGGCCGATATTACCCGGTTGCTGATTGAAAAGCTGGGTCAAACCGCCGACTTTGAACTGGATGTTGTCTACGTCAAGCAGCTTGACCCGATTGCAAGCCTGCCAACCCCCCAGGACTGCGTGGAGCAGATCGGGACCGTGACCCAAGGCCGGAAAATTCTATTTGATCCCGGATCATCCTCGATCACCGCAGACACACAGCCGGTTGTGGATGACATCGCCGAGATATTGAAGAAATGCCCTGATCTGCGGGTCCAGATTGCGGGTTATACCGACAGTCAGGGCGGCGAAGACATGAACCAGGCGTTGAGCCAACAGCGCGCCTCCTCGGTTCTGGACGCGTTGCGCGCGCGCCGTGTGCCGGTCAATGCGTTTGAAGCGGTCGGATTTGGCGAAGCTGACCCGATTGCCACAAATGACACCGAAGAGGGGCGCGAAGCAAACCGCCGTATCGAATTCTCGCTGATTGTGCCCGAACCGACCCCGGACGAGCCTACTGCCCTCGAACAAATAGAAGCCGCCCCCCATGAGGACGCGGCCGAATAACAACAGGACCAAGACGTTGAATAGAAACGAATTTATCATCGCCACTGCGATTATCTTGTTTGTGGCATTTGCCTTGGGGTGGTTTGCCAACTGGCTGGTGCACCGCTTTACCCGTGTAACCAAGGCCGAGATCGGCGAGTTGGACAAGATGGCGCAAGCCCTGCACGAAGCCGAGGAAACCCGCGATCAGGCGATCACCTATTTGCAGCAGCGCGAGGCAGAGATCACCAATCAACTGTCCCAGACCGAGGCGGAATTGCGCGCCGCGATGGACGGGTTGCGCGAAGCCCGCCAAGAGGCAGAAGAGATGCGCAGCTATATCGAGCGTCAGAACCAAGGCTAGTCGCGCGGGGCTGCGGCCCGTTTCAACCGGTCATTGATTGCCTGACCAAGGCCTGTATCCGGGATCGGCGAAACCGCGATATGCGTGGCCCCCATGGCGTCAAGCTGGTGCAGCATCTTGAACAGATTTGACGCAGCCTCGGTCACATCACCGCGTGGCGACAGATTGAGGTCCGCATCGACCGCCCCGAACCCCAGCCATGTTTCATGCGCCTGTGCATGACCTGCGTTCAATCGCAGGTGACCAATGGGCGCATAGTGCGACAGCAACTGGCCGGGCGATTTGGGCGTTGCGGGGTCGCGGGGTTGCAACACGGGCCGGTCCAAACAGGCCGCGATGGCATCAATCGGCACCCCGCCCGCACGCAGGATTGCAGGCGTGCCTGTGCAATCCACAATCGTTGATTCCAGCCCGACCGCGCAATCCCCGCCATCGAGAATCGCGTCGATTTTGCCGGTCAGCCCTGCGGTCACATGGGCGGCGGTTGTCGGGCTGATGCGTCCTGACGGGTTTGCCGAAGGGGCCGCCACTGGTCCATCAAACGCCGCCAAAAGAGCAGATGCCACAGGGTGCTGCGGCACTCGCACCCCAAGCGTTTGCAAGCCGGCGGTCACCAGACCCGATATACCCGCGTCCGCGCGCAGCGGCAGCACCAGTGTCAATGCACCCGGCCAGAATGCCTGGGCAAGCTTGTGCGCAGTCTCGTTCACGTCGCAATAGCGAGAGACGGCGGCCAGATCGGGGAGATGCACGATCAGGGGGTTGAAACCAGGCCGTCCCTTTGCCGCATATATCGCAGCGACTGCCTGATCGTTTCTTGCATCGGCACCCAGCCCGTAAACCGTCTCTGTCGGGAATGCGACCAGACCGCCTGTCCGCAAAATAGCTGCTGCGCGCTCGATCGCGCCTGCGTCATTTTTAAGCAGTGAAGTTTGTGTGGGTGACATGACGTGGCGTTTCTGTTGCTGGAGGGGCGTCGTAAGATACCTTAGGTTCAAAGATGCATACTTGCGGCGCACGGCTTTGCCAAGTCGCGCCAAATTTTGGAGATCCCGATGCCTTATCGCGCCCCAGTCAGCGACTATCGCTTTTTGATGGAAAACGTCGTGGGGTTTGCGCAGGTCACGGCCACCGCCCGTTTTGCCGAAGCCACGCCGGATATGGCAGACGCGATCCTGACGGAGGCCGCCAAGATGTGTGAAGAGGTGCTCTATCCGCTGAACCGCAGTGGTGATTTGCACCCCGCGCATCTGGACAACGGCATTGTGCGCACGGCACCCGGATTTGCAGGCGGCTACAAGGCGATTGCCGAGGGGGGCTGGATCGGCATGTCGGCCAGCCCCGAAGTGGGCGGCATGGGCCTGCCGATGACGCTGACCACCACGGTCAACGAAATGATGGCAAGCGCGTGTTTATCGCTCCAGTTAAATCCGCTGATGACCCAGGGCCAGATCGAGGCGCTGGAGCATCACGCCTCTGATACGCTCAAGGACATTTACCTGCCCAAACTGATTGCGGGCGCGTGGTGCGGCACGATGAATTTGACCGAACCGCAAGCCGGATCGGACGTGGGTGCCCTGCGCGCCAAGGCCGAACCGAACGGTGACGGGACCTATGCGATCACGGGTCAAAAGATTTACATCAGCTGGGGCGACAATGATTTCACCGAAAACGTCTGTCACCTTGTGCTTGCGCGCTTGCCCGACGGTGTGGCGGGCACCAAGGGGATCAGCCTGTTTATGGTGCCCAAATTGATCCCGAATGCCGATGGCACGCCGGGGGCGCAAAACGACCTGCGTGTTGTCAGCTTGGAACATAAAATGGGGCTGCATGGATCGCCCACCGCAGTGATGGATTATACCGGTGCGACCGGCTGGTTGGTGGGGCCGGAACACGGCGGTATGGCGGCGATGTTTACCATGATGAACAACGCCCGTCTTGGGGTTGGCGTGCAGGGGATCGGCGCGGCAGAAGGCGCATATCAACACGCTTTGGCCTATGCAATCGAGCGCAAGCAGGGCAAGGCCGCGGGCACGGGTGCAATTGTTGAACACGCCGATGTGCGCCGCATGTTGGCCGGTATGAAGGCAGATATATTTGCAGCCCGCGCTATCGCGCTGATGAACGCCGTGGCGATTGATATGGCGGTGGCCACAGGTGATGACGCATGGCGCGCGCGGGCCGCGTTTCTGACCCCGATTGGCAAGGCTTTTGGCACCGATGTCGGCATTGACGTTGCCAACACAGGGGTGCAGGTGCACGGCGGCATGGGCTTTATCGAGGAAACGGGTGCGGCCCAATATAGCCGCGATGTGCGCGTCACCGCGATTTACGAGGGCACCAATGGGATTCAGGCGATGGACCTTGTGGCGCGCAAACTGATGGACGGTGGCGAGGCGGCATTTGCGATTCTGGACGAGATCGAAGCCAACGCTGAGGCGGCCAAAGCGGCGCTGCCAGATTTAGCGCAAGCAGTGTGGAACGCCGCTGAAACCCTGCGAGAGACAACCGAGTGGCTGGTCGAGCAAGACCTGACCGACCGGTTTGCGGGGGCTGTGCCATATTTGCGCGCCTTCGCACGGGTGCTAGGCGGTCATGCCCATCTGTCGGCGGCAATGGCCGGTGATGGGGCGCGCGCGCGGCTTGCGACGTTCTACATCAACAGCCTGCTGCCCGAGCACGGCGCGCTTTTGGCGCAAACCCGCGAGGGCGCGGCCGACCTGATGGCGATCAGCGCTGACGATCTGGGCGCCTGATGCCCGATAACGCCGCTGGCATCCGCTACCCGTTTCCCGACCCACCCGAAGCCGGACAGGCGATTACTGTTGCCGAAGGCGTGTTGTGGATGCGCTTGCCGCTGCCGATGGCGCTGGATCATGTGAATGTCTACGCGCTGGACGACGGCGATAGCTGGACGATTATCGACACCGGATTTGCCTCGAAAAGATCACGCGCGATCTGGGCCGATCTTTTGGCGGGGCCGCTGGCGGGCAAACCTGTCGGGCGGGTCATTGTCACCCACCACCACCCCGATCATGTCGGGCTTGCGGGCTGGTTTATTGCAAACGGTGCCGCGCTGTTTATGCCGCGTGTGCCGTGGCTGATGGCGCGCATGTTGACGCTTGATCCGCATGATGTGCCCACACAAGAGACGTTGCAGTTTTACCGGCGCGCGGGCATGGATGCGGATGAGTATGCCGCCCGCAAGACCGAGCGCCCGTTCAATTTCGCCGATTGCGTCACACCTTTACCGCTGGGGTTCAACCGCCTGTCAGAGGGCGACACGATCAGCATTGCGGGCCGCCGTTGGGACATACGCATGGGCAATGGCCACGCCCCCGAGCACGCAACATTCTGGAGCCGCGACGACAATCTGGTGATTGGCGGCGATCAGCTATTGCCCTCTATCAGCGCGAATTTGGGGGTCTATGCGACCGAACCGGAGGCCGACCCCGTGGCCGAGTGGCTTGAAGCAAGCGAGCGGTTCATGCCATTCGCGCGTGACAATCAACTGGTGCTGGGCGGGCATAAGCTGCCGTTTACGGGGCTGCCGCTGCGGTTAAGCCAAATGGTCGAGAACCATCACGGTGCGCTGGAACGGCTGGAAAAATATCTCACGGAACCGCGCAGCGCCGGTCAGTGTTTTGCGCCCCTGTTCAAACGGGCGATCGGGCGCGGCGAATACGGGCTGGCCTTGGTCGAGGCCTTGGCCCATGTGAACCATCTGCACAAGACAGGTCGCGCCACCCGCACGCTGGGTGACGATGGCGCATATTATTTTCAGGCTGTTGCGGGCTAGGTTCGTCAAGCCGGCCATCAATGGCGGGCTTGAATACGCGCATGAAGACGGGTCAGAATCCGGCTGGCCGTTGTTTCACAAAGCGCGGGGATAAACGCGTGCACAAGTGCTGCCAGTGACGCGACGCCAAGCCAGAACGAAAACCCGAAGGCAAAGCGCATGTGCTGCAAGAATGTCTCGTTCACGGTCGCAGGGTGGTCGGTGAACAACACGGCAATCGGGCTGCGACGGGCGGGTGTTTGGGTAGCATCGGACATGTGATGTTCCTTATCGGTGGGGCCTGGTGGGCGGTGGCGCTAAGGGTTTGTAACTGATCGGCCGGTATTTGGTGTCCCAAATTCACTGTCAATCTGCCGTTTTATGGGATATCATCCCATCATGGACCATATCATTGATGTAACAGACCGCAAAATCCTGACAATTCTGCAACGCGACGCTACATCTTCGGTGGACGCTATCAGCGAGGCGATTGCCTTGTCGCGCAATGCCTGTTGGCGGCGGATCAAGCAAATGGAAGCAGCGGGCGTGATCACGCGGCGCGTCGCTTTGGTCGATCCTGCGGCGGCAGGCTGCCCCCTGACCGCGATGGTCCTGATCCGCACCAATGCCCATGACGCAGGCTGGATGGGCAAGTTTCAAACAGCGCTTGCCGCGATGCCCGAGGTGGTCGGTGCCTACCGCATGACGGGTGATCTGGATTACGTGTTGCGCGTGCGTGTGGCCGACGTGCCCGCCTATGACGCATTCTACAAACGGCTGACATCACGGATTTCTGTCTCGGATATTTCCGCAAGTTTTGTTATGGAAGAGATCAAAGACACAACAGCGGTGCCGCTATGAGCCATGAAACCAGTCAGGCAACGATTGAGACCTCGGCGGATGCGATGGAAAACGCGCATTTACCGGGTCTGCGCGAGGTGCACCTGAAAAGTGACGCCGCCTGCCCCGACGCCGAGACTTTGCCCAAGGCGCTCAAGGAATCCAATGCCAAGAAAAGTCCCGCACAATGGGCCTACGAGCGGATCATCCTATATATCCAGAATTTTGAAAAGCAGCTCGATAATGACCATGAGGTGGGCTTGGGGTTTGCGGGCGGTGGTGCGGGTGTGATCAAGATTGACGGTTTGGGCTATTACGACCCCGATATCGTCACCTATTACGGCACCAATGACAGCGGCGCCAAAACCCAACTGATCCAGCATGTCAGCCAACTTAATGTGATGTTGATGGCGAGCCCCAAACATGTTGATCAAGCCGAGCCAAACCGGATCGGGTTTCAACTGGCCCAAGCGCTTGACCGCGATGATGCGCCCACTTAGCGCGAGCAAGGGCGCGTGACATACCCGCGTGAATCGTCTATGCGATTTGTAGACAAGACATCTTTGAAAAGGATACACGATATGGCAAAGCACAAGCATGGCGAAATGGATACGACTGTTCAGGAAAAGACCTTTCACGGCTTTATCAGCATGGTCACCAAAGGGGCGCTGATTTCGATCGCGTTGTTGATCTTTATCGCGCTGGTTAACGGCTAACTTGTTGAACCGCCGTCGTTTCATTCTTGGCGCGCCATTGGCACTTGCTGCCTGCGGAAACGGGGTGTCGGTCTGGGCCCCCGATGATGTGGTCAATGCGGTGGTGTATCAAGGCACTGGCCCCAAATCCCTGACGCTGATGACGATGCGCAACGTGAGCAGTGGCAGCGGCGCGCATACCTCGTTGCTGATCGACGCAAGCCAGCGGGTTCTGTTCGACCCTGCCGGCAGTTTTGCAAGTGCCGCCGTGCCAGAGCGAAACGATGTCTTGTTCGGCATGTCACCCCAGATCGAAGCCTATTACATCAGCTACCACGCCCGCGAGACCTATTACGTCGAGACCCAAAAGATCATCGTTGCGCCACAGGTGGCAGAGGCCGCGTTGCGCCTCGCACTGGCCAATGGCGCGGTGCCCAAGGCCGCCTGCACCAAGGCGACATCGGGAATTTTGCGCCAATTGCCCGGTTTCGAGAGCCTGGGCTCGACGTATTTCCCCGTGACCCTGCGCAACCGGTTTGAAACACTGCCCGATGTCACGCTGACGGTTTACCGCGAAGATGACGCAGATGACAATTCAACTGCCGCCGCACAAATCAACGCCGCCCTTACAGCAGGCCAGTAAGCCAAAGCCCTGCGTAAAACGCCGTGACACCGGCGGCCATGCCCCAGACCACTTTGCGCGTCAGATACCCCACGCCTAACGCTATCAGCGCTGCAATGATCCGCACAAGGTCCGGCGCGCCGCCCGTTGCCGCCGGCCATAGCACCAAAGGCGCCACCATCCCGGGCAGGATCGCCACAGGGGTATAGCGCAACATGCGCAAGACCAGCGGCGGCATGGGTCTATCGCCGATCAGGCCCAGAAACGAAAACCGGATCAGAAATGTGCCCACGGCCAAGACCCCGATGATCAGCCAGATTTCACCTGTCGAATAGCTCATGCGCGGTCTCTTTTCATCCGGGTTTCAACGATCACACCGGCGGCCATCGCACAGACCCCCGCGATCAAAAGCCCGCTGCCCGATGGCAAGTCGATCAGCAAAAGCGCCACGACAACTGACACAAGCGCCGCGGCCAAATGCGCCAATGTGCGCAACATCGGACCCACCATCGACAAAAACGTGATCGGCAAAATGAAATCCAGCGCCAAGGCTTCGGGGATTGCGGTGCCGATCAGCGCGCCCACCAGCGAGGCAACAGCCCAAACCGGTGCAATCACTGTAGAAACACCCAGAAAATACTGCGCCCGCGCCTGCACCGTCATATCCGGCACATCCTCGTATTTCGCCACAGCGGTCATATAGCTCTGGTCGAAATTCAGGTAGCTGATCAAGACCCGCTGCCACATTGGCGCGCTGCCGATATAGGGCACGAGGGACGCGGAATACATCGCCATGCGCAGGTTGACCGCCAAGGCCGCCAGCAAGACGAACCCGATCGCGGCATTGTCCAACATCAATTGCAGCGCTGCAAACTGTGCAGCACCCGCGATGACCAAAACCGTGAACCCCATCGTCTGCGCAAGGCTCAGCCCCGCCTCGATTGCGACAACCCCGAACAGGATCGCAAACGGGACCACCATAAAGACAAACGGTAACCCGTCGCGAACCCCTGTCAGATAGGCGGATTTGGCAGTGGCAGAAATCATCGGATTGGCCTAGCTTGGAAACGGAACCTTACCGATATACGCCCAGCGCGCAGGAAAGACAAATGACAGTTTCTGATCCCGACGATCACTATTTGATTGCGCCACTTTCGTCGGGCCGGCAGTTGACCCGTTTGGTCCAAGGGGTCGATCACACCGGCGCGAGCGTTGATCTGAACGTGGTCGAGGAACGCCCGCTGACGATCTTTCTGAACGGTCAGGAGATCGTGACCGCAATGACAATCGGTGACTATCCCGAATATCTGGCCTTGGGGTTCTTGCGCAACCAGGGGATGCTGGGCGACGCTGATGATCTGTTGGGCGTGGACTATGACGAAGACCTGGAAACCGCGGTTGTCCGCACTGCCTCGACCACGACATATGAAGAGAAACTGCGCAAGAAAACCCGCACCAGCGGATGTGCGGTGGGCACGGTTTTTGGCGATATGATGGAAGGGTTGCAGGGCGTCACCTTGCCCGCGACATCGCTGCGCACCTCGGACCTTTATGCGCTGGCCGCCCGGATCAACACAACGCCGTCGCTGTATCTGACGGCGGGGGCGATCCACGGCACGGTTTTGTGCCAAGCGGCCCGTCCGCTGGTCTATATGGAGGACGTGGGTCGCCACAATGCGGTGGATAAAATTGCAGGCTGGATGCTGACACACAATGTGGCGGCCGCCGATAAGATGCTGTATACAACAGGGCGATTGACCTCTGAAATGGTGATCAAATGCGCGCTGATGGGCATTCCTGCGCTGGCGTCACGGTCCGGGTTTACCGCATGGGGCGTCGAGATTGCGCAACAGGTGGGGCTGACGCTGATTGGCCGGATGCGCGGCCAAAGGTTCGTCTGTCTGGCGGGTGAAAACCGGCTGATCCGCGATGCGGACCCGGCGCAAATTGCCGATGAGCCGCGCAAATCCGCACGCAAGGGGACGACCCAATGAAACAGCCACTAGGGGTGATCCTGGCGGGCGGTCAAGCCATACGCATGGGCGGCGGCGACAAGGGGCTGCTGCGGCTTGGCGACCAGAGCATTCTGGACCACGTCATCGCACGCTTCGAGCCGCAGGTCGCAAGCCTTGCGCTGAATGCAAATGGCGATGCCGCGCGCTTTGCCGGCGCTGGCCTGCCCGTGATCGCCGACAGTATTGCGGGTTTTGCCGGGCCGCTGTCGGGGGTTCTGGCCGGTTTGGACTGGGCCGCCAGCAAGGGCGCAGAGCATATCGTCACGGCCGCTGCCGATACGCCGTTTCTACCCTGCGATGTGGTGCCAAGGCTGCAACTGGCCGCCGAATTGGCAGGGGTCGATATCGCCCTGGCCGCCACCGCAGATGGGCGTCAGCCGACATTCGGGCTTTGGCCGGTCCGGCTTCGTGACGATTTGCGCGCCGCCCTGAATGGCGGTTTGCGCAAGGTCGTTTTATGGACCCGCGAGCATAACGCCGCAACCGCCACCTTTCCCGACAGCGCCGCGTTCTTCAACGTAAACACCCCCGAGGACCTTGTCACAGCGCGGGCCATGATATGAGAATTTTCGGCATCGTGGGCTATAAGAACACCGGCAAAACCGGCCTGATGGAACGGCTGGTGACCGAGATCACCGGCCGCGGGTTAACCGTCTCGACGATCAAACATGCGCACCACAGTTTCGATGTCGACCACGCGGGCAAAGACAGCTACCGGCACCGCGCAGCAGGGGCATCGCAGGTGTTATTGTCGTCAGGCGCACGCTGGGCGTTGATGGCGGAATTGCGCGGCGCACCAGAGCCAGCGCTAGAGACGCTTTTGACCAAACTTGACCCTGTCGATCTGGTGCTGATCGAGGGCTACAAGCGGGACAGCCACCCCAAGATCGAAACATTTCGCGCCCAGACAACGGGCGAGTTGTTGGCCCCCAAAGACCCTACAATCATGGCCGTCGCCGCCGATTGCCCGCTTGATGTGACCCAGCCGCAGTTTGATCTCAACGATACCACCGCGATTGCCGATTATATTCTGGCGCAGGTGGGCCTGTGATGTTTCATACGGTTGTCATGGTCGATTGGTCGGGCGGGCACGACCGTGGTGCCGCCCCCAAGGCCGATGCAATCTGGGCCTGTATTGCGGGCCAAGACCCGATCTATTTTCGCAACCGCCAATTGGTCGAGGTCTGGTTGCATGATCTTTTTGACACGGAACGCAGCGCCGGACGCCGCGTTCTTGCGGGGTTTGATTTCCCCTTCGGATACCCTGCCGGATTTGCCAAAGCGGTGACCGGCCGGCCTGATCCGTTTGCGCTTTGGGACTGGTTTGCGCAGCATATCATTGACAGTCCGGACACCAACAACCGCTTTGATGTTGCGGGCCGGTTGAACGCGATGTTTGACGGGGTCGGCCCGTTTTGGGGCAATCCGTTGGGCCGTGATATCCCCGAATTACCGCGCAAAGGTCGCGCGCGCACATGTAGCCGGTTTGCCGAGCGCAGGCAGGTTGAAAACCACGCCAAGGGCAGTTTTACATGCTGGCAAATGGCAGGTGCGGGGGCCGTCGGATCGCAGGTCATGATGGGCCTGCCCGTCTTGCATCGCCTGCGCCAGACCTTTGTCGGCGATATCAGTGTCTGGCCGTTTGAACATGCCACAGCGCCCATTGTGATCGCCGAAGTCTGGCCCAGCCTTTTTACCGGCACTGCGCCCGAGGGCGTGATCAAAGATGCTTATCAAGTGCAGGCGCTGGCTGCATATCTTGCAGGCATGGACCCTAAAGTCCTGGGCGCACTTATGACGATCTCGGCCCCTGAAGAGGGCTGGATACTTGGTATTGCACCGCCCAAAGCCATCCAGCCGCCGCCCTTGCGCAACGACTGTTTTGCCATGCCGCAAGGGGCTTACTGGACTCCCGTTGATGATGCTTTGGCCCATCTTCGCGCATATTTGGCTTGCGTAACAGGCGCCAAACATATGCGGGTTGTCAAGGCGGCGGGGCGGATTTTGGCCAATGACGTCACAGCGGCGCGCGCGCACCCGCCAACCCCGAATTCCGCCGTTGACGGCTACGGCTTTGCCGGCCCTGCGCCTGCGGGCGAGCAGCGGTTTGCCTTGCTGGATGGGCGGGCCGCAGCGGGTGATCCGTTTGACGGCACTGTTATGGCGGGGCAAGCGGTGCGGGTTTTGACGGGGGCCGCTTTGCCAACAGGCGTTGATACGGTCGTTTTGCAAGAAGACACCGCCGTGGATGGTGATCAGCTATTGTTTCACGGGCCGCTGCGCCAAGGCGCCAATGCGCGCAAAGCCGGTGAAGACATGACCGCCGGGCAAATGATCTTGCCGGCGGGGCGGGTTTTGACCGCCGCCGATCTGGGCGCAATGACAGCCGCAGGTGTGGGTCATGTGCAGGTGCGGCGGCGCTTGCGCGTCGGGGTCTTGTCAACCGGCGACGAATTGGCACAAGCGGGGCAACCGGCGCGCGACGATCAAATCTATGACGCCAACCGCCCCATGTTGTGCGCAGTGGCGCGGGCGTGGGGGCACAAGGTGGTTGATCTGGGCTGCGCGCCTGACGACCGCAACACGCTGCGCGAAACGCTTGATAGGGCCGCCGCGCGCTGTGACGTGATCCTGACCTCGGGCGGTGCGTCGGCGGGTGACGAGGACCATATGTCCGCACTTCTGGACGGCACGGGGTCTCTCGCGCTGTGGCGGATCGCAATGAAACCGGGGCGTCCGCTGGCGTTGGGGGTCTGGGCCGACACGCCGGTGCTTGGGCTGCCCGGCAATCCGGTCGCGGCACTGGTCTGCGCCTTGGTTTTCGCACGCCCGGCGCTGCGCGTTCTGGCAGGTGGCACATGGGGCGCGCCACAGGGCTATGCGCTGCCTGCGGGGTTTACGAAATCCAAAAAAGCCGGGCGACGCGAATATATCCGCGCCCGCGTCAAGGATGGCAAAGTCATGGCCTTTGGCTCTGAAGGATCGGGGCGGGTGTCGGGCCTGTCATGGGCCACGGGGTTGGTTGAACTATCCGATGACGCCCAAAACATCCAGCCCGGCGATCCGGTGCATTTCATCCCGTTTTCGGAGTTTGGCCTGTGATCATCAGCACTGGCATTCCGGACCGTGATCGGGCTGCGGTCGCGACATTATATTGGGAGGCCTTTGGGGCAAAACTGGGCCGCGTGATGCACCCGACGCCGAAAGCCTTGAGGTTTATCGAGGCCGTTCTTGATGCCGATCACGCAATTTGCGCCCATAGTCAGGCAGGTCAGCTATTGGGTGTAGTGGGGTTCAAGACACTTGACGGGGCATTGGTCGACGGCACATTTCGCGATCTTGCGCGGCACTATGGCTGGATCGGGGCCGTGTGGCGGGTGATCCTTCTATCATTGCTGGACCGCGACACCGACAACAAACGATTTTTGATGGATGGCATATTTGTGGCGCAGGCTGCCCGCGGTCAGGGTGTGGGCAGCGCACTGTTAAAGGCGATCATCGCAGAGGCGCGCAGACGCGGCTACCACCACGTCAGGCTGGATGTCATCGACACCAATTCACGCGCGCGCGCACTTTATGAACGGATCGGATTTGTGGCATCAGACACGCATCAGCTTGGTCCGCTGCGCCATGTGTTCGGGTTTCGCGCCACCACAACGATGGTCTACACGCTTTAGCCCGACCCGATGATCACGCCTGCGGCAAAGACCAATGTGCCGCCCAGAACCACCTGAAATACGGCCCGCCAAAACGGGGTCTGCATATAGCGGTTCTGGATCCACGCAATCGCCCAAAGTTCGATGAACACCACCACAAGAGCAAGTGTCGTCGCGGTCCAGAAATCGGTGATCAGATAGGGCAACGCGTGCCCCAAGCCGCCCAGCGTGGTCATCACACCTGCCGCGATCCCGCGCTTGATCGGCGAGCCGCGCCCCGAGATTTGACCGTCGTCGGATGCGGCCTCTGTAAAGCCCATCGAGATGCCCGCACCCACGGATGCCGCCAACCCCACAAGGAAGGTGGTCCATGTATCTTGGGTCGCAAAGGCCACCGCGAAAATCGGCGCCAAGGTCGACACCGATCCGTCCATCAGCCCCGCCAAACCGGGCTGCACCCATGTCAGAATGAACTGACGGTGCGCTGCACTTTCCTCGGCGCTGCGTTCGTCTGCATCAAGGTGTTTGTCTTCCAGATGCGTGGCATGTTCGGAGTGACCTGCCTCTGCGGCCGCCAAATCACCCAGCAGCTTGCGGGTCGCGGCATCGGTCGTCTTGGCGGCCGCAGCGCGGTAAAACCGTTCGGCGTCCTGTTCCATTTGGGCGGCTTCTTCGCGGATCCTCTCCAATCCGAGGTTTTCGACCAGCCAGACCGGACGACGGGCGTAAAATCCCGAGACATGCTCGCGCCGGATCAGCGGGATCACCTCGCCAAAGCGCGCCACATGCAGGTCGATCAGACGCCTGCGATGATCATCTTCTTCCGCCGCCATACCGTCAAAAACAGCTGCACTTGCGGGGAAGTCCTTGCGCAGCATCTCGGCGTAACTGCGATAAATCCGCGCGTCGTCTTCCTCGGAGGAAATGGCCAAAGCCAAAATTTCCTGCTCCGCCAAATCGCGAAACCGGCGACGATTTGCAAACCCTGGGATCATGCTCAAGCCCTCACATTAGAATAGTTCTAAGTTACGTAAAATGCGTGCCAATACAAGCCCCGTGCTGCAAAGGGCGCTATCGTTTGACCGGCCCTTTGCGGTTTGACAGGCCAGTTAAAACTCGACAACCGCCCGAATGGATTTGCCTTGATGCATCAGCTCGAACCCGTGATTGATGTCTTCCAGCTTCAGCTTATGGGTGATCATCGGGTCGATCTCGATCTTGCCATCCATATACCAATCGACGATTTTTGGCACATCGGTGCGGCCTGACGCGCCGCCAAAGGCTGTGCCGCGCCAACTTCGGCCCGTGACCAACTGGAACGGACGGGTCGAAATTTCGGCACCCGCAGGCGCCACGCCAATGATAATGCTTTCGCCCCAGCCCTTGTGCGATGCCTCCAAAGCGGTGCGCATCACGTTCACATTGCCCGTGGCGTCAAACGTGTAATCGGCGCCGCCGCCGGTCAATTCAACAAGATGTGCCACCAGATCCCCCTCTATCTTGGACGGGTTCACAAAATGGGTCATGCCAAAGCGGGTTCCCATCTCGATCTTGCCCTCATTGAGGTCCACGCCCACAATCTGGTCAGCCCCCGCAAGGCGCAGCCCTTGGATCACGTTCAGGCCAATGCCGCCCAGACCAAAGACGATCGCCTTTGATCCGATCTCGACCTTGGCGGTATTGATCACCGCGCCGATACCCGTGGTGACGCCGCAGCCGATGTAACAGATTTTGTCAAACGGCGCGTCCTTGCGCACTTTGGCCAGCGCAATTTCCGGCACAACAGTGTGGTTGGCGAAAGTAGAGCAGCCCATGTAGTGATGGATCGGCGTGCCATCGAGCATGGAAAACCGGGTTGTGCCATCGGGTAACAGGCCTTTGCCTTGGGTGCTGCGGATTGACTGGCACAGGTTGGTCTTTGGATTCAGGCAATATTCGCATTCGCGACATTCGGGAGTGTAAAGCGGGATCACATGATCACCGACCGCAAGGCTGGTCACGCCTTCGCCAATCTCGATCACGACGCCCGCGCCCTCATGGCCCAAAATCGCGGGAAAAATGCCCTCGGGGTCATCACCCGAGCGGGTGAATTCATCGGTGTGGCACAGACCGGTCGCCTTGATCTCGACCAGAACCTCGCCCTTGCGCGGCCCTTCCAGGTTCACGTCCATAATTTCAAGTGGTTGTCCGGCGGCAACAGCCACCGCAGCGCGTGTTCGCATCATCGGTCTCATCCCATTTGTGTTTGGGACAGGTTCTGACAATCTGGCGCGACATTCAAGCGAGGGTTGCCAAAAAGGCGAAGTTTGGCAATTTTCCCGCCTTGCCAAAGCGGGCGCGGGCGGCGCAATCTGTGATGATGAAAAAGCTGGTTATTTTTGTGGTTCTCGCGGCCTGCACATCTGTCGCGCCAATGCCAACAGCGCCTGTCATACAACGGCTACCGGTGGGTGTCGCGGATACATGCGGGGCCGCCAGGTATCAGACATTGCTTGATCAGGGGGCGACGGCACTGGAGCGTGTGCTGATTTTAGGTGAAGTGAGGATCATCCGTCCAAGCACCATTGTCACCCAAGACTTTCGCCCCACACGAATGAATTTTCACATCGGGACAGATGGCCAGATTGCGCAGATTAGCTGCGGGTGATGCAGGGATAAACGAAGGCCCCGAGGCAACGCACTGGGTGGGGGCTATAAAAACGCCACCTCAGGAACCATTCGTTATGCAGCCTTATTGTCCCACAATGTTGGCCAGATTAGGGACCAAGCGTGAAATGTTTCGGGTGCTTTTGTGGCGACATCATGACGACATCCTTGATTTTACCGCCAAAGGGCGCAACTCTGGGGTATGATACCGCAGCCCCCCACCCCGCTTCATCACGCACCTGAACAGATAGCCTTTCACCGCACCGAATTGAATGTGCTGATGGGGCTTTACGGGCGCATGGTGGCTGCTGGCGAATGGCGTGACTACGGGCTGTCGTTCCTGCGCGAGTTTGCGGTGTTCTCGGTTTTCAAACGCACGGCAGAAAATCCGGTTTACAAACTGGAAAAGCATCCCAAATTGCGCTTGAAACAAGGACAATATGTGTTGGTCGGCATCGATGGCCAAATCCTGAAGCGTGGCAATGATCTGCGCCACGTGCTTTTGACCCTGGAGCGCAAGCTGATCCGTATCGTTGATTAAAGCCGTTTGCGCGCCGTGACATCGCCGTCGCCCTGCGCTTTGATCCGCAAAATCGCGCGCGCAACCGGCTCGTAGGCGGTGGCCATATGATGCGCATTGGCATGGATCAATGTTTCGGCGTCGACCATCATGCCGACATGGCCTGCCCAGAATAGCAGATCACCCCGCTTCAAAGGCGCATCATCGGCCAGCGCTGCGCCCAGCGCATCTTGTTGCATGTCACTATCGGCGGGACAGGCCATGGCGCACCCCGTCAGTGCGGCAGCAAGCAGACCCGAGCAGTCGATCCCGCGTGTTGAATTGCCGCCCCAGAGGTAGGGCACGCCATAATGCATCTGCGCCACTGTCACGGGATCGGTAAAGGGCTGCGCAATTGGGCGCAGATGTGATTTCGGGATAAACCCTTGTGGTGTTTCGAAAAACTTGCGTCTCTCGTCAGTTACGACAAGCCGCGCGCCAAAGGGCAGTGCCGCAAGATCAGGCGATTTGAAGGTGTCGTCAGTGTAAGCATGGGTCGCGGGAGTGGCCACAAAATGCGTGGGACTTACCGCCTCACCCAGTGCGGCGGCGGCCAAATAGCCGACGTATCCATCTGCGGCTTGCGCAAATGCCCAGCCATTTTTCACCTCGAACACGCTTACCGCAGCGCCAAGCAAAAGCTGGCGCGCACGCGGCCCATCCGGACACTCGCGTAAATCGGCCACTGGCACGACGACCGATTGCGCGACCCCGTCCACATAGCTGTCAGCCGCGACCTGCCCCTTAAGCCAAGCCGCCGCCACACGCCCGTTGGCCGCCAAAAGCCGCCGGTCGGTCATAGCGCCAGCAACTTTGGCAAGGCCTCCAGCACCGCGCGGGCACCCATGCCAACACCGCCTTTGGGACGCGCTGGTGCCGCACGCGGGTTCCAGCCATAAATGTCAAAATGCACATAGGGGCTTTCGACAAAGCGGCGCAAGAACAAGGCGGCGGTGATACAGCCAGCAAATCCGCCCGAAGGTGCATTGTCCAGATCTGCGATACCCGGCTCGATCATAGCCTCATAAGGGGTATGAAACGGCAGCCGCCAAACCGGGTCGGCGACCCGTGCCGCCGCCGCCGCAATCGCCGCCGCATGGGCCTCATCATCGGCAAAAAACGGCGAGATATCCGGTCCGACCGCGACGCGGGCAGCCCCCGTCAATGTGGCCATCGATATCACCAGATCAGGCGCGTCCTCGTCCGCCAGCGTCAGCGCATCCGCCAAAACCAGCCGCCCTTCGGCGTCGGTATTGTTGATCTCGACCGTCAGCCCCTTGCGGCTGGTCAAAATATCCTGCGGCCGAAACGCATTTCCGTCGATGGCATTCTCGACGGCAGGCACCAGCACCCGCAGGCGCAGCTTAAGCCCCAGTGCCATGATCATATGCGCAAGGCCCAGCACGGTCGCCGCACCGCCCATGTCTTTCTTCATCAACCCCATGCTGGCACCCGGCTTGATATTCAAACCGCCGGTGTCAAAACACACGCCCTTGCCCACCAAGGTCAACTGCGGGCCACTGCCCCCCCAGCGCATGTCCAACAATCGCGGCGCGCGCGTCGAGGCGCGCCCGACCGCGTGGATCATCGGAAAATTCCCCGAAATCAGGTCGTCACCCACAATGACGTTCACCACCGCCTCATGTTGCTTGGCGAGGGCACGAAAGGCGTCTTCCAACTCGGCGGGGCCCATATCGCAGGCCGGCGTATTGATCAGATCGCGGATCAGCGCCTCGCCCTCGGCAATGATCGCAATGCGGTCCGCGTCGATCCCGTCGGGAGCCACAAGCATCGCCGGATCGGCGGCGGGGCGCACATAGCGGTCAAAACGGTAGCTTTCCAAAAGCCAGCCCAAGGCGGCCTCTTCCAGCGCCGCGACTGGTAAATCGGTCACAATGCGGTAGGTTTGCGCCGGCAATTTGCGCGCTGCGGCCCCGACAAAAAACCGGCCGCGGGCCCGCGTCACAGCCGTGCCATAACCGATCACGGCACAGTCCAATGCGCCCGTTGCATCCGGCACGGTCAGCCGCTGGCCTACCGCTCCGGTAAAACCATTGGTTTGCGCCCAAGCCAGCGCGGGTTTTGGCAGTTGCGCCAACTCATCGGGGCCTACGATATAAAGATCGACAGACGGGGTATCGGCGGCGGCAAAAGCAAGCGGCATGGGGTATCCTTCGCAGTGAATTCCATGCAAAGATGACCCGCCGGACGGCAAGTTGCAATCACCGTTAACGCCCTTCGCGGTAGCGCCAAACCTGGGTCACAGCCACGTCAAAGGCCCTTTCGAGACGCGCTACTGTCGCACTTAGCGCAACACCGTCGCACTGCCCGGCGCAGCGGGCGACATGTGCCGCCGCCTCGATTACATCCGTCAGGCCGATTTGCGCACCAACAGTCACGATGCGGCGGGCCGGTTTCATGATACCGGCAAACGAATGGGCGGCCTTGGCACATTGCAGCGCATCCAGCTTATAGGCGATGTCTTCCAGCACGCGGCAAACCATCTCTTCGGCTTCATGTTTCCCCTTGCTGGCAAAAATATGCTCCACTGGTTCATAGTCCAAACGCATCATTTCACGACACCGCAGATGGGTCACTGTGGCACTGGGGCGGGCGGGTGCGGTGAGGGCCGCAAATTGTGTATGATTATGTTCCATACCAATTTTCTAATGCATGATGGTTTTCAGAAAGTGAAACAGCCAATTGAAATTTATCCAATTTCATGAAAATGCAGTGTAACCTTTGACAACATCAAGCTTGGAGTTGCCCAATGAAATTTGCCCGCCCCCTACCTGCATATCTGGTGCAACGCTATCATGGCTGGAAAGCAACCACCTATGCAGAGAACAAAGGCTGGTATCGCAGGCTTGCCGACGAGGGACAGCGGCCACGTGCGATGGTCATTTCGTGTTGCGACAGCCGGGTGCATGTCACGGCGATTTTCGGGGCTGACCAGGGCGAGTTTTTCATCCACCGCAACATCGCCAATCTGGTGCCCGCCTACCACCCCGACGGGGCGCAGCACGGCACCTCTGCGGCCATCGAATATGCGGTCACAGCGCTCAAAGTCAGCCATATCATTGTCTTGGGGCATTCTGGTTGTGGCGGCGTCGAAGGCTGCTACGACATGTGTTCCGGCAATGCCCCCGAGCTGGAGGAAAAATCAAGTTTTGTCGGGCGCTGGATGGATATCTTGCGTCCGGGCTTTGACCGGCTGCCTGCGGGGGACGACGCGGCGCGCAAGCAGGCATTGGAGAAAGAGGCCATTCTGGTGTCACTCGAGAACCTGATGAGCTTTCCTTTTGTAAAAGACGCAGTAGATGAAGAAACGTTGTCACTGCACGGCGTCTGGAACGAAATCGGCAAAGGCGAGATTGAAACCTTTGATCCAAATTCGCAAAATTTCGTCGCCATCTAGACCGCAAAGATAAAATATCATGAACGCCATTTTCGATCTCGCGATTGCGAATCTGATTTCGCCGATCATCCTTAGCTTTGCCTTGGGACTGGCTGCCGCCTGGGCACGGTCGGACCTCACGATCCCCGAGGCCGTCGCAAAAGGCATGTCGATCTATCTGCTGTTTGCGATCGGGTTCAAAGGCGGGGCCAGCGTGGCCGCACACGGGGTCGACGGCACTTTGCTCGCCGCCGTGGGCGCGGGGGTGGTGCTCTCCTTCGGGTTGCCGCTGATCGCTTTTTCACTGCTCAAAGTCATGACCGGCCTGTCCCGGATCGATGCCGCGGCGATTGCGGCGCATTACGGCTCGATCTCGATTGTGACATTTGTCGCCGCAACGTCTGTCCTTGAGGGGCGGATGATCGACGCCGAGGGCTATATGGTCGCGGTCGCGGCCGCAATGGAAGCCCCCGCTATTCTGTCAGCGCTTTGGTTGGTGGCAAAGAGTGGCAACGGTCGCAAATTCGACCCCGAATTGATGCGCGAAATCCTGTTGAACGGGTCCATCGTGCTACTGGTCGGGGCCTTTGCCATCGGGGCCATTACTGGTGAAAAGGGGCTGGCAGAGATTGCGCCCTTCATTGTCAGCCCTTTCAAGGGCGTGCTGGCCCTGTTCTTGCTGGACATGGGGTTGATCGCGGGACGCGGGCTTCGGCAGGCAAAGGGATTGATCACCTTGCGACTTGTGGCCTTTGGCATCATCATGCCGCTGATTGGCAGCGTAATCGGGCTTGGCTTTGGGGTGCTGATCGGGCTTAGCGTCGGAGGTGTCATGTTGTTGATGGTGCTGTCGGCCTCTGCGAGCTATATTGCCGTGCCCGCGGCCATGCGTGTGGCACTGCCAGAGGCGAACCCGACCATTTATCTGACGCTCTCGCTGGGGATCACGTTTCCCTTTAACCTGACGCTTGGCATCCCGCTTTATCTGACGGTCGCACAAATGGTCACAGGAGGCTAACCGATGGACATGTATCCTGCAAAACGGGTCGAAATCATCATCGAAGCGCCATTGGAACGGCGGTTGACGGATGCGCTTGAAAAGGCCGAAGTCACCGGCTTCACCGTCCTGCCCGTGCTGGGCGGCTCGGGGCGGTCCGGGCGCTGGTCCCGGGAGGGCCAAGTCGGCCGGGCCGGGATGGTTGCGGTGATCTGCCTGATCAAACCGGAACGGCTCGACGCCTTGCTCGCCGCGGCCTTTGCGGTGGTCGAACCGCATATCGGCGTGGTCAGCATTACCGACGCACACGTGCTGCGCGTCGAGCGGTTTTAACGATACTTTTACCTCGCTGGTGTTTGCTCGCTTGCATGAAACGCGAAACCTGCACCATCTTCCTTGGCTCACCACTGCGGCTTGCGGCGCTTGACCTTGCGGTCGCGCATGACATCTCTCTTGGCCAACTGGTGCGCCGCGCGCTTGCAAAGGAAATCGCGCGTGCAAATAACGCGAAACCGCCTGTCAGGGCGGATGAGCAGCTCCTCGCGCCCCTGCGCGCGCGCCTCGCAACCGATCTGGCGCACGCAACAGGCTGGGCCGACCTCGATCAACGCTTGCGAAAAAAGGGCTATATTTTGCGCATTGCGGGTGGCGGACTGGCCCTGCACGATTGGCCTGGCGACCGACGCATCTGCAAAGCCTCCGAGCTGGGCTTCAGCTACAGCAAGCTGATGCGCCGTTTTCACGCGCCGTTTCCGAACCACCCGCATCAATGGCTGGAACATCGTATGCTCGCGCCGCGCGAAGATGCCACAGGTGACGTCTTCGCGCCGTTTGAATAATCAGCCTTTTTTCAGGCACTCACGCCCCAGAAGTTCCGCGATTTGCACCGCATTCAAGGCCGCCCCTTTGCGCAGGTTGTCGGACACGCACCACAGGTTCAAACCGTTCTCGACCGTTACGTCCTGCCGGATACGGCTGATAAATGTAGCAAAATCGCCAGCACATTCCACAGGCGTCACATAGCCGCCATCTTCGCGCTTATCGATCACCATGATACCTGGCGCTTCGCGCAGGATATCGCGGGCTTCGTCCTCGTCGAGAAACTCTTCAAATTCGATGTTCACCGCTTCACAGTGGCCCACAAACACCGGCACACGCACGCATGTCGCGGTGACTTTAATCGACGTGTCGACGATCTTTTTGGTCTCGGCAACCATCTTCCATTCTTCTTTCGTGTCCCCGCTGTCCATGAACACATCAATATGCGGGATCACGTTGAATGCGATCTGCTTGGTGAACACCTGCTTTGGCTTGTTGTCGGTGGGATTATACATCGACTTGGTTTGATCCCACAACTCGTCCATCGCATCCTTGCCCGCACCGGACACCGCTTGATAGGTGCTGACGACAACCCGCTTGATTTTTGCGCGGTCGTGTAACGGCTTGAGAGCCACCACCATCTGCGCGGTCGAGCAGTTCGGGTTCGCAATGATCATCTTGTTTTTATACATGTGAACCGCTTCAGGGTTCACTTCCGGCACGATCAGCGGAATTTCCGGATCGTAGCGATACAGCGAAGAGTTATCGATCACAACACAGCCAGCTTTGGCCGCAATTGGCGCATATTTCTTGGTCGCATCAGAGCCCACGGCAAATAACGCAATGTCCCAACCTGTGAAGTCAAATGTATCAAGGTCTTGGGTTTTCAGGGTTTTTTCGCCAAAGCTAACGTCCGTGCCCAGCGACCGGCGGCTGGCAAGGGCTGCGATCTTATCGATCGGAAACTCGCGCTCGGCGAGGATGTTCAGCATTTCGTGGCCCACGTTTCCTGTGGCACCAACGACGACAATATTATAACCCATTTATTGCTTCCTTGTTAGAGTGCTGCCTCTTACCGCGCCTTGGCTCCAAGGAAAAGGGCTTAGTCGATACGGTCTTGTGACCACAGATAGGCAAGCAGCCCAAGGGCGATCAAAGTCGCAAAAACCCCGAACAGAACAACATAGGCGTCGGTCGCTGTGTCGGTTTGGGATACGGCATAAATCGGCCCTGACGCAAACTGCATAATCCCTGCCCCGCCGATGCCAAACAGGTTCATCAACGTCACACCGCGCCCCGTCAAATGCGCGGGGAAGAACGCTTTGGCATGGGCAATAATGACCGGAAATGAGGACCCTGAAATGCCGATGATTGCCAGCATCGCCGTGCCAAACGCGACCGAATAATCCGGCATCACCATCAAGGCTATCAGCGCCAAAAGACCCGACACATTGCCCGCAAAAATCACCCATTTGCGGGATATGAAAAGCCGCTCGAGCGGACCAAACAGAAAGCTGCCTAAAATCATGCCGGCGCCCATCACAAAGGTAACGCGCCCGATCACACCCACGTCGGCTGCAAAAACATCCGCCATATAGGGCCCCGCCCAAAGGCCGCGCAGTCCCGCAGCAGGCGCATAATTCACCAGCATCATCGCCATGATCGGCCAAAGAGCAGGCATTTTCAACAGCTGCAAAACCGATCCACGCTCGCTGGTCGCAAGCCGCACAGGGTCGCGGACAACCGCCAACAGCAACAGGCCGACAGCCAGAGAAATGACCGCCAAGCCCAACATGCTTTCGCGCCACCCGAATGTCTGCACAGACCACGCCAGCGGCGCAGAGCCTGCCAGATTGCCCAAGGTCCCGAACCCGATCATTGCACCGGCCAAACTGCCAAAAACTGCCGGCGCATAACTGCGCGCAAGGATGTAGTAAGACGCCATCAGGACCGGTGAACAGCCGATGCCGATCAAACCCATCGCGATCATCACATGCGCAGGTGTCTGTGCAAACCCAAACAGCAACGCGCCGCCCGCGCCGCCAAAGATAAACAATATCGCCGCAATCTTGCGCGGCCCAATGCTGTCGAGCGCCATGCCAACAGGGATCTGCATTGCCGCAAAAATCAAAAACCAGATGCCAGAGGCACGCGCCAAATCATCCGCGGTCGCCCCGATATCAATCGCCAACACCGGTGCCAGAACAGGCAGAAACGCGCGGTAAAACTGTGACAGCACATAGGCCATCAAAAGCGCCAGCAATCCTCGCTTCATGTATGTGTCCTCACCAGATTATTCATTTCCAATCTGGTGCCACGCGACGGGTAGCTGCGCAAGAGCTAACGCGCAGTTGCCCGCCTGTTCAGACCGTGCCGCCAAGCGAGCCTTCAAGCGTGGCCAGTTCTTCGCCGCCCGCCATCAAGTCTTGCAACTGCTCTGGCGTGATCTCGCCGCGCGCGGCCGTGCCAAAGGTTTTGCCGCGGTTCAGCACCGTAAAGCGGTCACCTACGGCCATCGCGTGCCGCACGTTATGCGTGATAAACACAACCGCAATCCCCTGTTTGCGCACCTTATCGACAGTCGCCAGAACATTTGCAGTCTGACGCACGCCCAAGGCCGATGTCGGTTCGTCCAAAATCAACACCTTGGCGCCGAAATGCACAGCACGCGCAATCGCAACGGTCTGGCGTTCACCGCCCGACAGCGTGCCCACCGCCTGGTCAGGGCCACGCAGGTTGATGCCCATGGCACGCATCTCCGACATGGTCACCTCGTTGGCGTGTTCGTGGTCAAAGAACGATATCCCCGCGATTTTTTTCAAAGGCTCGTTGCCCATGAAAAAGTTACGGCTGACCGACATCAGCGGGATCATCGCAAGGTCTTGGTAAACCGTGGCAATCCCTGCGGCAATCGCATCGCGGGGGTCGGCGAAATCCATCGCCTGCCCTTCAAATTCGATCGTACCCCTGGTGGGTTTATGCACCCCCGACATGGTTTTGATAAACGTCGATTTGCCCGCGCCGTTGTCGCCCAAAAGACAGTGACATTCGCCGGGATAAAAGTCGACGGTCACCCCCGCCAACGCAATCACAGAGCCGAAGTGTTTTTCAATGCCCCTCATGCGGATAATTGGATCAGTCATATCAACGCTCCCCTGTGATCATGCGACGGATGTAGGTGTTCAGGATGACCGCAAACAGCAAGATCACCCCAAGAAACACGCGGAACAACGAGCTTTCCACATTGGCAAAGAACAGCCCCTGCTGCACCACGCCAAAGATCAACGCCCCCAGTGCCGCCCCAACGACAGAGCCATAGCCACCGGTGAGCAATGCGCCCCCGATCACCACCGCAATGATTGCCTCAAATTCCTTCAACACACCGCGGTCTGATCCCGCCGAGCCGAATTCCATCACCTGACTGACCGCAAAAACCGTCGCCACAAAGGCCGTGAACATAAACATCATGATCTTTACGCGGTCCACCGGCACACCCGCATACCGCGCCGCTTGTGCATCGCCACCTGCCGCAAAAATCCAGTTCCCAAACCGGGTGCGCGTCAACAGGATATGCCCAAACACCACAAGGCCCAGCGCCCAGACGATCAACATCGGGATGCCGTCAACAACCGGCTTGCCCTCCAGGTTGCCACGGGTGAACACGCCGATCACCCCCATATCACCAAGCCACTGAAAGAACCCGGTCAGGATTTTGCCGCCAAATATCGGCGCCAACCAATCGCCTTCTGCGGCCTCGCGGATGCCGCCGATAATGGTCTTGCGTTCCAATGTCTGGGGAATGAAAATCGTAAAGCCACGCAGAATAAACAAGGTCGCAAGTGTCACGATAAAACTGGGCAATCCGGTGCGCACGACGATGTAGCCATTGAGCGCGCCAAAGGCGATACAAATCACAAAGGTGACGATAATCGCCATCCACATCGGCCACCCAAGCGTGATCGAAAACACCGCAATCATCATGCCCGCAAAGCCGATCATCGAGCCGACCGACAGGTCGAATTCGCCCGCAATCATCAGCAAACAGGCGCCGACGGCAATAATCATGAACTGGGCCGAGACGACAGACCAGTTCATCACGCCCTGGGCGCTGAACATGCCGCTGTCGAAAGCGAAAAGCAGGAAGAATGTAAACACCGCAACCGTGCCAACCATACCGCCCAATTCGGGGCGGATCATGGCGCGGCGCAGGCCGGACATTTCCTTTATACGTTCGTCGTCATTGGTGCTGGCGTCTGACATGGTCCTGGCCTTCTGTCTTTGCTGAAATTTCCATAAAAAAGCCGGCCCCAGCACAAGCCAAGGCCGGCTTTACTCAAGTCAACTTAACGGAACTCGCCCGCGAACTCTTCGACCTTCGCCAATGCGTCAGCCGTCACAAAACCCGGACCCGAGTTGATGTTATTGCCCGGCAGAACGCCGTAGCGGTCATAGTTGGCCAAAACAACGACCGGCAAGTAAGCCTGCAAGAATGGCTGCTGGTCGATGCCCCAGTTTATGATGCCGGACTTCAGGCCTTTGACGATTTCTTCGCCAAGATCAAATGTGCCAAAGTAGATGTCACCAGCCATGCCGTTTTCTTGCAAGGCAAGGATGGTCGGATCCGCCGATGTTGGCCCAAGCGTCAGGATCGCATCGGTTTCAGGATTGGCCGAAAGATAGGCCAGAACACGGTTCTTGATCTCGGACGGGTCCTGACCGGAATCGATCATCTGGTTGCCCAGTTCCACACCCAGACCATCGGCGAAACCTTGGCAACGCTCGGTTGAGGATGGCGACGAAATATAGTGGTTCACGCAAAGGAATGATTGCACACCATCACGCGATGCGCGCTGACCTGCGGCAAGACCCGCGTCATATTCCGGCTGGCCCACATACATCAATGCGCCAACTTCTGCGGCTTGCGCTGGCGAGCCGGAGTTCATGATGATCACATCGATACCTTGATCAACAGCCGCGCGGATCGGGCCGGACAGCACGTCGAAATCGGCCAGTGTTGTGATGATCCCGTCCGGGTTTGACGCTGCCGCCTGCTCGATGATCCGTGCCATGTCGGCAAGGTCGCCGGTTGGCGGGTTGCGATATTCGACGTTCACGCCCATTTGTTCGCCCGCAAGCGCGATCCCGTTTTTAACCGTATTCCACCAGCTGTCGGAATCAGGTGCGTGGCTTACAAGGATGTAATTCAGGTCGTCGCCGTGGCTTTCTGCCATGACAGCCGTTGCGCCCATCAAAGATGTTGCAGCAACCACAGTCGACAAAAGCATCGTTTTAAATGTGGATTTCATGTCTTCCTCCCAGAAAATTTTTGGTCCCTCGGGCGCAGACTCATCAGAATCCTACGGCCTTGACGTTAGGAAAGCATGATTCCATTTGCTTTGCAACCGGTTGCAAAAGCGGATTGGAATTTTCATACTGCACCCAAGATGAAGCTTCGCTACAAGTGCACAAGCCCCGGCAAGAAAGGACGCCTCACGCATGGTCGCTACGCTAAGAGATGTCGCCGTGCGCGCAGGCGTTTCGCGTTCCGCCGTCTCGCGCACATTTACCGATGGGGCCTCTGTTTCCGCAAAAATGCGCAGCAGAGTGGAAAAAGCAGCGATCGAGCTGGGATATAGTCCCAATGTTCTGGCCCGCAGTTTGACGACGCGGCGCACAAAAATGATCGGGCTGATCTCGAACAATTTTCACAACCCGATCTTTCTGGCGGTCTTTGATCAGTTCACCCGCGGCCTGCAAGAACGCGGCTTGCGCCCGCTTTTGGTCAACCTATCCGATGAAACCGATCCACAAAATTCGGTCCGTATGATGCGCCAGTATTCGGTAGACGGCGTGATTGTGGCATCATCGACTTTGCCGCCCGGGTTCTCGAAAGCGTTCCGCGACCAGAACGTGCCGGTAGTGCATACATTTGGCCGCTACTCCTCTGCGCCCTCGGTCCATGTCGTTGGCATTGATAACGTTGAATGCGGGCGCATGGTGGCGCGGACGCTGATTGAAAGAGGCTATAAGCGCGTCGGGTTCATGGGCGGGCCGCAATCTGCGACCTCGACCCAAGACCGCTTGAAGGGCTTTGAAGAGGTCCTCAATGAGCGCCCCGATATCACGCTTTCGGTGTCATATGCCGAGGCGTATTCCTTTGATGCAGGGCGCCGCGAGATGCTGCGCCTCGCCCAAGACGCCCCGCAAGAGGCGTATTTTTGCGGTGATGATGTTTTGTCAATCGGCGCGCTTAGTGCGCTGAAAGATAGCGGCCTGAAGGTGCCGGATGACGTGGGCATCATCGGGTTGAATGACATGGAAATGGCGGGCTGGGAAAACATCGACCTGACCACCATTCACCAGCCAATCCGCCAGATCGTGAACTCGTCTGTCGAGCTGATTGCAGCAATGCTGGAAGAACCGGACCGCTATCCCGAGGCGCGGTTGTTTCCATGCTCGGTAGTCGAACGGGGCACATTGCGCCCCGTCCTATAGCCTGTGCTTTAAATCGTTTATTTACGATACATCGGTGGCCGCGCATCGACCCAAGCGCCGTCATTCTTGGCCGATGCCACCGCTTGATGCACCGCGGCCATCGACCGCAATCCGTCCTGTGCCGTGGGCAACCCGTCGCGGGTCTCGCCGCGAATTGTGGCGGCCAGATCGACGTAGATATTGGCGACGGCCAAGGGGAAACCTTCGGGGTGGGCGATGGCGACGCGGCTTAGGCGGCTTGCCTCGTCGGACAGCGACCCTTCGCCTTTTTCCATGATCTGGGTGCGGCCGCCGACGGGGGTGTAGTAGACTTGGTTGGGCTGCTCGGAGGCCCAGCGCATTCCGCCGGTTTCGCCAAACACCTGAATATCAAATCCGTGCTGGCGACCGATCGCCACAGAGCTGGTCCAAAGCCTGCCCACGGTGCCGCCGGACATGCGGAAATTGACCATGGCGTCATCTTCCAATGTGCGACTGGGGATCGTGCTGGCGAAATCTGCGGACAGGCTAACCACTTGATCACAGGCGATAAAACTGGCCATATGCAGGGCGTGAATGCCGCAGTCGGCGAATTGTCCGGAGACACCTGCCATCGCGGGATCGTAGCGCCAGCGCACGCGAGGGTTGTCGGCATCTGTCGCGTCGCCGTGGTGGCCGTGGCTGAAGTTGGTGACAATCAGGCGGACCTTGCCGACCTGACCAGAGCGCACCATGTGGCGCATTTCGCGCACCATCGGATAGGCCGAATAACAGTAGTTTACCGCGCAGGTCTTGCCGGATTTTGCGGCGATTTTGACGATCTCTTCGCCTTCCTCGACGGTCATTGTCATCGGCTTTTCGCACAGCACATTGAAGCCAGCCTCGAGAAATGACTTGGTAATTTCAAAGTGCGTGGAGTTTGGCGTGGCCACTGTGACCAGATCGACGCGGTCGTCGCGGCCCGCCTCGCCTGCCAACATTTCGCGCCAATCGCCGTAAGCGCGGTCGGCGGAAACGCCCAAAGATTGCGCGTAGGCGCGGCCCTTTTCGGCGTCGTGATCAAGCGCGCCTGCGGCCAGAATAAAGTTGCCGTCAGCCTGTGCGCCAAGGCGGTGGGCGGGGCCGATCTGGCTGCCTTCGCCGCCACCGATCATGCCCCAATTTAGTTTTGTCATCTGTTGTATCCCTTCAAAATGGGTGTGTGATTTGCATCTGCCGAAAATCAAAATCCGATGGATTGCAGATATTCACGGTTTGCAGCCGCATCTTCCAGCGGGGTGCCCGGCATCGACGGGTCGCAGTCCTGTTCAACGGTGCACCAGCCTTCGAATTTGGCGTCCAAAAGAACCTGCCGCACAGCGGGAAAATCAACGTCGCCCTGCCCCAGATTGCAAAAGATGCCCTGCCCGCAGGCCTTGTAAAAATCGGTCCGCTTTTCGACCACATCGGCTTTTACCACGGGATCGATATCTTTGAAGTGCATGTAGGAAATACGGTCCATGTGCCGTTTCATAAAGGCCACCGGATCATAGCCTGCATAGGAGTGGTGACCAGTGTCGAAACAGATTTTCAAGATGTCGGGGCTTACCTCGTCCAAGAGTTTTTCCAGCTCTGGTTCAAAATCCAAAAAGCCCGCGGCATGGGCGTGCATCCCCACGGTGAGGCCGTAATCTTGCGTGCCCATTTTCGCAATTGTCGCGATGCGGTCGCGGAATGCCGCCCATTCGGCGATGTCCATTTGCACGGCCTCTGATGCGCGCCCTGCGGTGGGGGCGCGGCGCGGGCTAATGCTGTCGATCAGGACCAGATGCTCGGCGCCGTGGGCCACAAGTGCCTCGCATGTGCGTTTGGACGCATCAAGCACTTCATCCCATTTATCCGCATCGTGGAACGGGCGGAACACAACGCCGCCAATGATTTCAAGATCGTTTTTGAGAAGTTCCTGCCGCAGGATTTCCGGCTCTTCGGGCATATAACCGATGGGGCCAAGCTCGATGCCTTTGTAGCCAGCACCGGCGCATTGTTGCAGCACGGATTGCCATGTCGGGTAGGATGGATCAGAGGCGAATTCGATGCCCCAGGAACATGGCGCGTTGCCGATGCGGATAGTCATGTCGGACCCTTTCAAAAGTCAGAAACTGTTTGCCACGATTTGGTGTCCGAGGATGCCAGTGCCGCAGCGACGATTTGATTGACGGCCAGCCCGTCGTGGAAGGTTGGCCATTTATTTTGCCCCGTGGCGATGGCGTCGAGAAAGTCTTTCGCCTCGATGATAATCTGGTCCTGGTAGCCAGTGCCGTGACCGGGCCCTTGGCAGAATGGCAGGTAGTCGGGGTGCGCGGGGCCGGTCAGGATCTTGGTAAAGCCGCGCTGTGCCTCATCCCCGTCCATCTTGTAAAGCCAGATCGCGTTCTGGTCTTCTTGGTCGAATTTGATCGCGCCCTTTGTGCCTGTAATTTCATAGGCATAGCCCATTTTACGCCCTGTCGCGATGCGGCTGAAATACATCGCCCCCATAGCGCCGTTTTCGAAGCGACACATCATTTGGCCGTGATCATCGTTGGTAACGGTGCCGCCCGGACGGGTGTGATGCACGGTTTCAACTTCGGCGATAAGTGATGTGATCGGCCCGATCAAAGCCAGCGCCGCGTTGAGCATATGGGGGGCCAGATCGCCCATTGTGCCGTTGGCAGCCCCTGTCGTGCGCCAGTTTGCGGGGGTGGTGGGATCGGCAAGAAAGTCTTCGGTATGTTCGCCGCGAAACCATGTGACATCACCGATGGCCCCTGATGCGATAAGCTGGCGCGCGTATTGGCTGGCGGGGGTGCGGATGTAGTTGAAGCCGACCATGTTGATGACACCTGTCGCCGTTGCAGCAACCGTCATTGCACGGCTGTCGGCAAGAGAGGCACCCATCGGTTTTTCACATAGAACGGGTTTGCCAAGCTTGAAAGCGGCCTCGGCGATGTCGCGGTGGGTGGATTGCGGCGAGGCGATGACGATGGCCTCGACGGCGGGGTCGTTGACCAGAGTGCGCCAGTCGGACGTGGCGCGCGCGAACCCGTAGGCGGCGCGGTATTTTTCGGCCGAGGCGTCATTTGTGGCACAGACCATTTCAAGCCGCGGTCGCAAGGTGGTTTCGAACACCGCGCCGACAGATGCCATGGCGACCGCGTGGGCCTTGCCCATATAGCCGCCGCCGATGATCCCGATCCCGATTTGTGTCATTGATCTGTCCCATTCTTGAATTACGGTTTGCAACCGGTTGCAAAATTAGTATCGTAAGAATCGAAACACCGTCAATGATTGAAACGCATGAGCACGCAAATGAATACATTTACCCTGACCACTGCACAGGCCATCGTCCGTTATCTGGCGGCGCAATATACGATTGTGGATGGCAAAGAGGTGCGTCTGTTCGGGGGCGGTTTTGGCATTTTCGGCCATGGCAATGTGACCTGTCTGGGCGAGGCGCTGTATGATCATCGCGAGGCCTTGCCGCTATATCGTGGCCAGAACGAGCAGGGCATGGGGTTTGCCGCGGCGGCCTATGCCAAGTATCATTTGCGCCGTCGCATGATGTTTTGCACGGCCTCTGCCGGGCCTGGCACGGCGAATTTGCTGACGGCTGCGGCCTTGGCCCATGCCAACCGTTTGCCGCTGTTGATGCTATGCGGGGATGCGTTTATGACCCGCCTGCCCGACCCTGTGTTGCAGCAGCTCGAGCATTTTGGCAATCCGACCTTGGGGACCAATGATGCGTTCAAAGCCGTGAGCCGGTTTTGGGACCGCATTGCGCATCCCGCGCAGATTATCCAGTCGTTGCCTGCCGCGATTGCCACGATGATTGATCCAGCCGATTGTGGGCCTGCGTTTATCGGGTTGCCGCAGGATGTGCAGGGTTGGACCTATGATTATCCCGCCCGATTCTTTGAAAAGCGGGTGCACCGGATGCGCAGCCAAGCCCCGGATGAGATTGAGGTGGCAGAGGCCAAGGCGCTGTTGGCCACGGCCAAGCGACCGATGATTATTGCGGGCGGTGGGGTGCAGTATGCCGGTGCGGTCGCCGAGCTGACTGCGTTTGCCGAAAGCACGGGGATACCTGTGGTCGAGACGATTGCGGGGCGGGCCAATATGCTGGACACGCATCCGCTGAATATCGGACCACTTGGGGTGACCGGATCGGACAGTGCCAATGCGATTGCCAAAGCGGCCGATGTGATTTTGGCGGTAGGCACAAGGTTGCAGGATTTCACCACCGGGTCATGGACAGCGTTTGATCATGACGCCCAGATTATTGGCGTGAATGTGGGTCGCCATGATGCGGCGAAACATATGTCGCGCACGGTTGTGGGGGATGCGAAAAAATCGCTGCCTGCGTTGATGGGTGACTATATGGCCCCCGCCGATTGGACCGCCCATGCACAGGCCGAGCGCGCCAAGTGGGTGGATTATGTGGCCGAAAATGTAAGCTATGGCAACGGGCCGAATTCCTATGCCCAAGCGATTGGCGTGGTCAATGCGCTGTGCGAGCCGCGCGACCGTGTTGTGGCGGCAGCGGGTGGTTTGCCTGCGGAAGTTACGGCCAATTGGCGCACGCTGGAGATTGGCACGGTGGATGTCGAGTTCGGGTTTTCGTGCATGGGCTACGAGATTGCCGGTGGCTGGGGCGCGCGCATCGCGCAGTCCGAAACTGAACCCGCGCAAGACACCATCGTGTTCACCGGCGACGGGTCGTATATGTTGATGAATTCGGACATTTATTCGTCTGTGCTGACCGAGAAGAAACTGATCATCTGCGTGCTGGATAATGGTGGCTTTGCGGTGATCAACAAGTTGCAGAACAACACCGGCAACGAGAGTTTCAACAATCTGATTGCCGATACACCGACCGCGACCAAGCCATTTGCGGTGGATTTCGAGGCCCATGCAAAGGCGATGGGGGCCACGGCAGAAACCGTGTCGAACCCCGCGGAAATGGCGCAAGCATTTTTACGCGCCAAGGCATCCGACAAGACCTATGTGATCGTGATGAAGGTGGACCCATATGACGGCTGGACGACCGGGGGCCATGCATGGTGGGAGGTCGGCACGCCACATGTGACCAACAATGCCAAGGTCCGCGATGCCCATGTCGATTGGGAATCCACGCGACCACGGCAGCGCAAGGGTGTGTAAGCGATGAATGTCATCAAAGGCATTGCGGGCAATAATTTCATCGTCGTCGGGCGCGTGGGCATGGATCTGTTTCCGCCCGCAGGCGTGGGCATCGAGGATGCGGACAGCTTTACCGCCGACATGGGCGGATCATCGGCCAATATCGCGGCGGGGATTGTGAAACTGGGCGGCAAAGCCACGTTATTGACCCGCGTGTCGGATGATGCGGTGGGTCGGTTTTGCGTCAAGAAGCTGTCGCATTACGGCGTGGGCACCGGACATGTAAGCGTTGCGGGTGGCGAGGCGCGCAATTCACTGGCCCTATATGAAAGCCGCGTGGCGGGGCATCAATCGGTGATTTATCGCAACGGCGCGGCAGATTTTGAAATGACGGTTGCCGATGTGGAGGCAGTGGATTTTTCGCAATATTCCGCGCTTGTGACAGCGGGCACAGTGTTTGCGGCAGAGCCGTCACGCGAGGCTGCGTTTCGCGCGTTTGAACTGGCGCGCGCGGCAGGTTTGCCGATTATTTTTGATGTGGATTACCGGCCCTATTCATGGCCGAGCGCGCAAGTGGCTGCCGATGTGTTGAGCCGCGCAGGGGATTTGTCGGATGTGATTGTTGGCAATGATGACGAGTTCGGTTTTATGGCAGGTGGCAAAGCATTGGGTCTGCAAAAAGCGCGCGATCTGGCCGCAAGTTCGGCGGCGATTGTTGTCTATAAGATGGGCGAGCATGGTGCGGTGACCTTTGCGGATGGTGCCGAGACGCGCACCGGCATTTACCCTGTGTGCGCGATCAAGCCCACGGGTGCGGGCGATAGTTTTATGGCCGGCATGCTGTCGTCGATTGCCGCGGGCCACGAACTTGAGGCTGCGGTTTTGCGCGGATCGGCCTGTGCCGCGATTGTGGTGGCCAAACCGGGCTGCGCCCCTGCGATGCCCTATACCGCTGATTTAGAAGACTTTATTGCCAACCACTCCGGCCCGACGCTTAGTTAAGAAGGACGCCACCGATGCATATTGCGCCACATGACAACCACAACAAGCCGATCGTTGATGCGGATGATCCGACCGTGCCGCTGAACTATTTCAACATTGTGAAGTTGCGGCAAGGAGAGGCGTTTTCCTATCAGGTGCCCGGCTATGAGACCTGCATTGTGCCCGCAACCGGCACCGTGAACGTCGAGGTCGAGGGGGTGAATTTTACTGCCCTTGGCAACCGTGTGGGCGATGTCTGGGGTGGCGAGCCGGAGGGCGTTTATGTGCCTGTCGGCGCCAAGGTGACGCTGATTTGTGTGTCCGCATCGGCCGAAGTGTTTATTGCGGGGGCCCGTTACGACAAGGTGCTAGAGCCGTTTGACGTGCGCGCGCCGGAGATTGACAAGGTGCAATATGGCTCGGACGAGACCAAGACGCACCGCAAGATCAAGCATATTCTGGGCACCAAATATCACGACAAGGTCGGCCGCTTGTTGGTGTCGGAGTTGTTTACCGTGGGCCAAGGCGGCTGGTCCGGATTTCCCGCCCATAAGCACGACACTGACCGCAAGGACGCGGATGGCACTATCATCGAAACCCGCCATGACGAGACCTACAATTTCCGGTTCAAGCCCAATCATGGCTCTGGCGTGCAGATTATTCAGCATGAAGAGGGTGTGCCCGGCGATGCCTATCAACTGATGGATCGCTCCACGATTTTGCTGAAAAGCGGGTATCATCCCTGTGCCGTGATGCCCGGTTACGAGATGTATTATTTCACCATTCTGGGGGGCTTGAGCCAGCGCAGTCTGGTGCAGTTTTTCCAACCCTCACATGCCGCGCAGATCGAAACCATTCCCGGCATCAAAGACATGATCGCCAAGTTCAAGTAAGGGGCCGATATGCCACTGGTTACGCTAAAAGATGTGCTGCAACCTGCATTGAAGGGCGGCTATGCCGTGGGTGGTTTGGTCACCTTGGGGTGGGAAGATATGCGCGCCTATGTGGCCGCGGCAGAGGCGTTGGACTGTCCTGTGATTTTGCAGGCCGGTCCGGGGTGTCGCGCCCATACGCCACTGCCGGTTCTGGGGAAAATGTTTCGCCATCTGGCCGAGGCCGCCAGCGTGCCTGTCGTCGCACATCTGGATCACGGATATACCTTTGAAGAGTGCCGAGAGGCGTTGGATGCAGGGTTCACGTCGTTGATGTATGACGGGTCGCGCAAGCCCTTGGCGCAGAACATCGACGAGACCGCACGCATAGCCCAGATGGCCCATGCGGCGGGGATTTCGTGTGAAGGCGAGATCGGGTTTGTCGGCTATGCGAATGGCGAAAATTCGGCGGGCACCGACCCCGAAGAGGCGGCGATTTTTGCCCGTGATAGCGGAGTTGATGCGATGGCGATTTCCGTGGGCAACGTGCATTTGCAACAGGATAAACAGGGCGGATTGGATATGCCGCGTATTCGTATGATCGAGGCGGTGACGGATGTGCCGCTGGTTATTCATGGTGGATCAGGGGTGCCCGTGGCGCAGCGGCGTAAATTGGCGCTGGAGTCAAAAGTGTGCAAATTTAACATTGGCACCGAATTGCGCATGGCATTTGGTGCAGCTTTGCGCAAGGCCGTGAATGCGGATGCTGATCGGTTTGACCGTGTCAGTATATTGAAAGAAACCCATGATCCTGTGATGGCCGCCGCGATGGATGTATTGCGCGCGTTCAAGGCCTGACAGGAAGGGCGGTTGTTTGCCGCACAGTGCGCAGCGCAAACGACGACTGCATTTGCAGCACACCGGGCAGCGTGGCGAGGTAGCGGCGGTGGATGCGCGCAAAGTCTTCGGTGTCGCCTGCCACGACTTTCAGCAGGTAGTCCGCCGTGCCCGCCATCAGGTGGCATTCAAGCACATCGGGGACCTTTGCGACGGCTTTCTCAAACGCATCGAGCACTTCGTCGGCTTGGCCTGATAGGGTGATTTCGACAAAGACCGTGGTGGGGCGGCCCACTTTGCGCGGGTTCAGCAGGGCGACATAACCACCGATGATCCCGTCTTTTTCCAAGCGCTGCACCCGTCTGTGGCACGCCGAGGGCGACAGGTTGATCAGCTCTGATAGCTCTGCGTTGGACATGCGTCCCGATTTTTGCAGCACCTCGAGGATTCGGTAGTCAATGCTATCAATGTCCATTGGACGCAACTTTCTGTCAATAATTCACGGATATGCGCAGATTATTGCCACAGATACCGCTAACAACCAAGAGAATATCAGGTGAAATTGCACGAGGCTGCGCAGATAGTGCGTCCATATTACTTCTGGGAGGAGACCCAAGATGCACATCGGATGTCCAAAAGAGATCAAGCCGCAGGAATTTCGCGTTGGCATGACACCAAACGCAGCGCTTGAGGCGGTAAATGCGGGTCACAGCGTGACCGTCGAGACCAATTGCGGCATGGGCGCAGGGTTCACGGACGAAGATTATGTCACCGCGGGTGCGACGATTGTGGGCACTGCGGCAGAGGTTTTTGCCATTGCCGATATGATCGTGAAGGTCAAAGAGCCGCAACCCGTCGAGCGCAAGATGCTGCGCGAAGGCCAGATATTGTTCACCTATCTGCACCTTGCGCCTGACCGCGCACAAACCGCGGATTTGATCGCGTCGGGTGCCACATGTATCGCCTATGAAACCGTGACCGATGACCGTGGCGGCCTGCCGTTGCTGGCCCCGATGTCCGAAGTTGCGGGTCGTTTGGCGCCGCAAGTTGGCGCATGGACCTTGCAAAAGGCCAATGGCGGGCGCGGTGTGTTGCTGGGCGGTGTGCCCGGTGTTGGACCGGGCCGCGTGTTGGTGATTGGTGGCGGTGTTGTTGGCACGCACGCCGCCAAGATTGCCGCGGGTATGGGCGCGGATGTAACCGTTCTTGACCGGTATCTGCCGCGTTTGCGGTATCTGGATGATGTGTTTGGCGGCACGTTCAAGAACGCCTATGCATCCGAGGGCAACATCATGGAATTGGCCCGCCAGGCCGACCTGATTATTGGCGCTGTTCTGATCCCCGGTGCGGAGGCGCCCAAGCTGATCAGCCGCGCGCAATTGTCCGAGTTGAAGCCGGGTGCCGCACTTGTGGATGTGGCGATTGATCAGGGCGGGTGTTTCGAGACATCCAAGGCCACGACCCACCAAGACCCGATCTATGAGGTTGATGGCATCATGCATTATTGCGTCGCCAACATGCCGGGTGCGGTGGCGCGCACGTCGACGATTGCGCTTGGCAATGCGACGATGCCGTTCATGCTGGCGCTGGCCAACAAGGGCTGGCGGCAGGCCTGCGAGGACGACCAGCATTTGCTGAACGGGTTGAACGTGCATGCGGGTTATTTGACGTATTATGCCGTGGGCAAGGCGCTGGGCATTGATGTGCTGGCCCCTGCGCTGGCGTTGAAAAAGTAAACTGAAACGCAAAAAGGCCCGCCGTTCTGGCGGGCCTTTTCACAGTCTAAACACTTGAAAATTACTTTTTCAGAGCTTTGAGGATATCTGCAAGCAGCTCTTCCTGTGTCGGGCCTTTTGGCGCCGCAGGCTCTGCGGGGGCTGGCGCCTTTTTGGTTTTGTTCACAGCTTTTACCAGCATGAACACAACAAATGCGATAATCAGAAAGTTGATGATCGCCATGATGAAACGGCCATAGGCAAAGACAGCGGCACCAGCTTCTTCTGCGGCGGTGATCGAGGCGTATTCGCCAGTGCCCAGCAGGGCATACATGCCGGAAAAATCAACGCCGCCCGTGAACAGGCTGATGATCGGATTGATCAGATCAGAGACCAGCGAGCCCACGATTGCGGTGAAGGCCGCGCCGATGATAATACCGACGGCCATGTCCATGACATTGCCCTTGGCGATGAAGTCTTTGAATTCGTTAAGCATAATAGTCCCCTAGATGTGTTTTGCGGCGCTGGTCTGATGCCCGCTGCGCGCCCTGTGGGTCTATAGCGCGGGCGGCTGCAAAAAGATCGGGGTTTTTTGCGGGGTTTTTCCCCGATGCGAGCAGCGCGCGGTCAGGCGGGCAATTTGCCCGAAAGCACATAGGACAGGATTTCAACGACTTGGCGCGGGGTTTGCACAACCGCGAGGGCTGCGGCGTCGATCTCTTTGAGGGCGTGTTGGTGGTCGGGGCCGTGCATCACGATCAGCGATTTGCCCAAAGCGGCGGCCATGCCGGCATCAAACGCCGCGTTCCATTGCTTGTATTTGTCGCCAAAGCGCACAACAACGATATCGGCCATTTCCAACCCGTGCCGGGTGCGGATGGCATTGAGTTTTGCGCCTTTGTTATCGTGCCAGAATTTGTCGGGTTCTGCGCCCATGATGGTAACGCCGCAATCGTCAGAGGCCGCGTGGTCGGTGACCGGACCGGAGAATTCCACGTCGAGGTCTGCGGCACCGGCGATGATTTCAGCGCGCCAGTCGGTGTGGATTTCGCCAGAGAGATAGATGTTCAGGGTCATGGTTTTGTCCTTTAATACAGATCGAGAGCGTAGGTGATTTTGTCGCCGTCCCGTCCGGTTTCCATCCAGCCAAGCCGCGCGTAAAACGCCTGTGTGCCGGTCATGTCCCTATGTGTCGTCAGGGCCACGCGGTCGCAGCCTGCATCGCGCGCGGCGGTGGTCGCGGTGTCGATCAGTTTGCGCCCAAGCCCCTGCCCTTCGCCGATTGGATGCACGGCAAGATTGGCGATATGCGCGCCGCCCCTGCGTAAGACCAGCACGACGCCGCCAAGGATCAGGCCGCGATCGTCGGCCACCCAAACCTGATGATCTGCAATATCATCGGCCAGCCCTTCGGCGACGGGTGGCAGGCCTATGCCCTGCGCCGCATATGGCGCATAGGCCGCAATAACGGCGGCCTTGAGCCCGTCTGCGTCCACGAGGGTGGCAGGTCTGATCATCCGCGCAACACGCCGCCGGTGGCTTTGGTGACTTTTTCCACGATTTTCGCGCCGACGGCTTCGATGTCTTTGTCTTTCAGCGTGGTCTGTGTCGGTTGCAGGCGCACAGTGATCGCAATCGATTTTTTGTCCTGCCCGAGGCTGCCGCCAATAAATTCGTCAAAGACCCGCACATCTGTGATCAGGGCTTTATCCGCGCCTGCGGCCGCGTTCACCAAGGTCAAGGCCTCGACGTCCGCGTCGACCACAAAGGCGAAATCACGCTCGACGGCTTGCAAATCAGTGGCAGTCAAAGCGGGGCGTGCGATGATCTTGTTTTTCGGCAGCGGGATGTCTTCGGGGTAGAGAACAAAGCCCACGGCGGGCCCTTTGATGTCCATCTCGCGCAGCACCTTTGGGTGCAATTCACCAAAGACACCCATGACTTTTTTCGGGCCAAGGCAGATTTTGCCGTGCCGACCGGGGTGCCACCATGCATCACTGCCGCGCAGAATTTGCACTTTTGCAGGGGCGTCGATGGCTGCAAGAACTGCCTCTGCGTCGGCTTTTGCGTCATAGACATCGACGCCGCGAGAGGTGCCGTGCACGTCTTTGGGACCGGTGCGCCCGATCAGGATGCCTGCGACTTGCACGTGTTGTTCGTTTGGCTCGCCGCCCTGAAAAGCGTGGCCCACTTCGAACAGGGCCATGTCGTTGATGCCGCGGGCCTGGTTGCGGGCAGCGGCGCGCAACAGGCCGGGAAGCAGGCCCGGGCGCATGTGCGACATGTCGCTGGAGATCGGGTTTTGCAGCATGGTGGCGTCGCTGCCACCGCCAAAGAGTGTGGCCGCATCTGCGTCGATAAAGCTATAGGTCACGCATTCGTTGTAGCCCAAGGCGGCCGCGGTGCGTTTGGCCATTTGCTGGCGTGATTGCAGTGGTGTCAGGATCGGTTTTGGCACACCTGCGGTGCGCGGCAGGGGCACGCCCACAAGTTTGGTCAGGGACGCGATGCGCGCGACCTCTTCGACCAGATCGGCCTCGCCTTGCACGTCGGGCCGCCAACTTGGCACATGGGCCATGTCACCTTCGAGCCGGAAGCCAAGGGCGGTCAATGTCTGGCGCTGTGTGCTTTCGGGGATGTCCATGCCGACCAGCGAGATCACACGTTTTGCATCAAGTTTATAGGCGCGCGCGACGTTGGGGACCTTGCCTGCCGAGATAACTTGGGAGGCTTCACCGCCCGCGTTATCGACGATCATACGCACCGCGTGTTCCAGCCCGTCGGGGGTGAACGACGGGTCAACGCCGCGCTCGAAACGGTAGCGCGCGTCGGAGTTTATTTTCAGCGCGCGGCCCGTATAGGCGATTTGCACGGGGTCCCAATAGGCGCTTTCGACAAAGACATTTGTGGTGTCCGCGGTGCAACCTGTGGCCAGCCCGCCCATGATGCCTGCGATGCTTTGCACGCCGTTGTCATCCGAAATGATCATTTGGCCGGCTTGCAGCGTGTAGGTTTTATCATCGAGAGCGGTGAGCGTTTCGCCACCAACGGCGCGGTGAACGCGCAGGTTTCCGGCCACTTTGTCAGCGTCAAAGACGTGCAGCGGGCGGTTTTGGTCGTAGGTGAAGAAGTTGGTCACATCCACGAGCAAGGAGATCGGACGCAGGCCAATGGCGCGCAGCAGGTCTTGCAACCATACAGGCGACGGGCCGTTTTTAACATCACGGATCATGCGCCCCATGAAGACGGGGGCGCCGTCAAGCGTATCGGTGTCAATGCTGACCGAGATGTCGGATTTGAACGTGGCTTCGACGTGTTCAACATCGCGTGGTTTCATTTTGCCAAGCCCGCGCGCGGCCAGATCACGCGCGATGCCGCGCACGCCAAGCGCATCGGGGCGGTTGGGGGTGATCGCGATTTCGATCATAGTGTCGACTTTGGCGGGGTCGTTTTTGGCCAGCCAATCGATGAAGCGCATCCCTACGTTGCCGCTGGCAAGTTCAATGATGCCGTCGTGTTCCTCCGACAGGCCCAGCTCGTGCTCGGAGGCCATCATGCCGTAGCTGTCGATGCCACGGATTTTTCCGATGCCGATTGTGGTATCGATGCCGGGCACATAGACGCCGGGTTTGGCGACGACGACGGTGATGCCTTCCCGCGCATTTGGTGCGCCGCAAATGATCTGCAATTCGCCCTCGTCGGTGTCGACTTTGCAGACGCGCAGCTTGTCCGCATCGGGGTGTTTTTCGGCGTGTTTGACGTAGCCCAATGTGAAGGCTTTGAGTTTTTCAGCCGGGTTTTCGACGCCTTCGACCTCGAGGCCGAGATCGGTCAGGGCGTCGGTGATGTCATCCACGGAGGCGGTGGTGTCGAGGTGGGCTTTGAGCCAAGAGAGTGTGAATTTCATTTGGAAAGTCCCCCGTGCAGCGTTGGCACATCAAGTGAGCGGAAGCCGTAGTGGCGCAGCCAGCGCAGGTCTGAATCAAAAAACGCGCGCAGGTCGGGGATGCCGTATTTCAGCATGGCGATGCGGTCGATGCCGACGCCGAAGGCAAAGCCTTGGTAGACGGACGGATCGACGCCTGCCGCTTGCAGGACCTTGGGGTGGACCATGCCGGAGCCGAGGATTTCCAACCAATCATCGCCTTCGCCAACCTTGAGAGTGCCTCCTTCCCATGAGCAGCGGATGTCGACCTCTGCGCTGGGTTCGGTGAAGGGGAAGTGGCTGGCGCGGAACCGCAATTCGACGGTATCGACCTCGAAGAAGGCTTTGACGAATTCTTCCAGCACCCACTTGAGGTTGGCCATGGAGATGTCTTTGTCGATGGCCAGTCCTTCGACTTGGTGGAACATCGGCGTGTGGGTTTGGTCGTAGTCGGCGCGGTAGACACGGCCCGGGCAGATGATGCGGATGGGGGCACCGTTGGCCTCGAGCGAGCGGATTTGCACGGGCGATGTGTGGGTGCGCAAGACGTGCGGCGGGCGGTCGTCGCCTGCGGCGCGGTGGGTGTAGAAGGTGTCCATTTCGGCGCGTGCGGGGTGGTGTCCGGGGATGTTGAGGGCGTCGAAGTTATACCAGTCGGACTCAATTTGCGGGCCTTCGGCGACCGAGAACCCCATGTCGGCAAAGATCGCGGTGACCTCTTCGGTGACTTGGGTGATCGGGTGGATGGTGCCCATGGGGCGGTCGCGCGCGGGCAGTGTGACGTCGAGCCATTCACCGCGCAGACGCGCATCAAGGGCCGCGTCGGAGAGCGCGGATTTCTTGGCGCTAAGGGCCGCGTTGATCTCGTCTTTGAGTGCGTTCAGGGCGGGGCCTGCAGTTTGGCGTTCTTCGGGCGTCATTTTGCCCAATTCGCGCATTTGCAGGGAGATTTCGCCTTTCTTGCCAAGCGCCTGCACGCGCAGGTTTTCGAGGCTGGCTTCGTCGCCGGAATTTGCAATCAGATCGAGATATTTGGATTTCAGATCGTCCATGTCGCGCCTCACACTTGGGGTTAGTGCGGAGTTAGCGAAATGGGCGCGCGGTTGCAAGGTTTGCGCGGGGGTGGGGCGGTGAATTGGACATAAGTCTGGCACTGCGGCAGCACGCGGAAAGTGAAATGGCTGTTGCTATCTAAAAGAATTTCGCAACACTGCCATCACAACCCTAGCGAGAGATCCCCTATGCCACAAATGAGCCGTATCCTGTGTCAGACCTGTCGCCCGATTGTCCTTCGTATCTGCATAATTCTGCTAGGCAGTAGCGTATTGGCGGCCCAATCGGTTGCGGCGCAAGAAAGCGCGTGCAGCTCGAACCTTGAAATCAGCCAAGATTATCGCGCTGCCATGGGTAAACCTGCGTGCACGGTCTATGGCGATCTTATGATGAAATCGAAATCAGGTAACCGTGCTGGGTTTATAGAGGTAAGGGATAGCTTGGAAGACGACAGTTCGTATCGTGTCTTTATAAGCAATCAACTTGCATTCTTGACTTTCGAGCGCGGGTTTCGTGGCGACAGCGTTCCAACCCAAGCCGAAATGCAAACTATTGTTTCATACCTCACCTTTGCGAATTTTTGGGTTACGAATGAAGAAATAAGTATCGCTGAAAGACAAATTCAACTTCTCGCATATGTGAGCGTATTAAACATACTATATGAAACGGATTTGAATGACGCGTTTTGGTGGATTTTATCCGGGCCTGGGCCCTACGGGCTTGAGGAGGCAAAATACCGACCGGTTTGTGTTTTGAGGAACCTTGCGCCGGGTGTGGATCAAGAAGATATTTACGTGTCTCGCGATTACCAAAGCTGCATGGCAGACAATAAATATCTCGATTGAAGTGGTCTGTTCCAAGTTGATGATGGTGGGGTGGGCGGTGTCGCGCGGTTGGTGCAGTTGCTATCCGCCAAAGCAAAAAGGCCGCGCTGTTTCCAGAGCGGCCTTTCAAAACTGTGTTGTGCTTTGGCTTACGCCAATGCGGCCTTGGCTTTGCCGACGATTGTGGCAAATGCTTCTGGCTCGTTCACGGCCAGATCGGCCAGAACTTTACGGTCGACTTCGATGCCCGCAAGCATCAAGCCGTTGATGAACTTGGAATAATTCAGTGTCTCGTCAATAGAGCGCACGCCGGCGTTGATCCGCTGGATCCACAACGCGCGGAAGTTCCGCTTGCGGTTGTGACGGTCGCGTGTTGCGTATTGATTGGCTTTTTCGACGGCCTGCTTGGCGACCTTGAAGGTCTTGGAGCGGCGATCGTAATACCCTTTTGCAGCGTCGAGAACTTTCTTGTGACGACGGTGCGTGACTGTTCCACCTTTAACTCGCATATCAAATTCTCCTTATCGCGCGTAGGGCATCATGCTCTTGATGATTTTCGCATCAGGAGCTGAAAGAATGGTCGTGCCGCGTGCGTCACGAATGAATTTGCTGGAGCGTTTGATCATGCCGTGCTGTTTGCCCGCCTGACCCGCTTTGACTTTGCCACTGGCTGTCATCTTGAACCGCTTTTTGCAGCTCGACTTTGTCTTCATCTTAGGCATTTCCGTCTCCTCTATTGAGTTCGGTCGAACGTGCGCTCTCGGCATGCCACTTGGGCCGGCCGCACGGGTTGAAAGGGTCGTTTAGGGGGAATCAATTCCCCATGCAAGAGGGATTAGCCGATATACCGCCCGATCACGCTGACAAAGACATCCGGAATGGTCTGGATGGTATAGTTATTGGGCCGCTCGTTGACCGCATAGCCGATCATGACGATCCCGATCAGGATAATCAAAGCCGGATAGCGTGGCGTGCGCCCGTCCGAGAACGCGCTGACAATTGCAGGCACGGAAAAGGCGGTAATCACGCTACCGAGCACAAAAATCAAATCAAAGTCCATCACCAAAGATCCCACATTATCGCTAATGAAAGCTTACTCTGGATCGGCGGCGTAAATCAAATTTTCTGCACAAGGGGCCACGCGCAGGATATTTGTCGAGCCGGGCGTGTTGAATGGCACGCCTGCGGTGACGACGATCATATCCTTTTCGGTCGCAATCCCCTGCTCGAGCGAGGCGCGCACGGCGGCGATGACGGCGGTCTTGAACCGGTCAACAGGCCCTGTGACCACGCAGTTGGTCCCCCAGGTCAGGCAAAGCCGGCGCGCGGTTGACCGAAAGCTGGTCAAGGCGATGATTGGCACCCGTGGCCGTTCGCGCGCGACCAACAGGGCGGTTGTGCCCGACTGCGAGAAGCAACAGATCGCTTTGACATCGGCAGTTTCGGCGATTTCACGCGCGGCGGCGACGATCCCGTCGGCCACCGAGGTGCGCACGGCGCGGCGCGAGGCTTCGATGATTTCGGTATAGGTCGGATCGGCTTCGACTTCGGTTGCGACGTTGTCCATGGTTGTGACGGCCTCGATCGGGAAAGAGCCTGCCGCAGATTCTGCCGAAAGCATGATCGCGTCGGCCCCTTCATAGATGGCGGTGGCCACGTCGGAGACCTCGGCGCGGGTCGGCATCGGGCTGTCGATCATCGATTCGAGCATTTGCGTCGCCACGATCACCGGCTTGGCCGCCGCACGGCATTTGCGCACCAGTTGTTTCTGGATTGGCGGCACGTTTTGCACCGGCAGCTCAACACCAAGATCACCGCGCGCCACCATGATCCCGTCGGACACGGCGAGAATTTCGTCGAATACTTTTACCGCGTTTGGTTTCTCGATCTTGGACAAAACCGCCGCACGGCCCTTGATCAGCGCGCGGGCCTCTTGGACGTCGGCGGCGCGTTGCACGAACGACAGCGCGACCCAGTCAACGCCAAGGTCGCAGGCGAAGTCGAGGTCTTTGCGGTCTTTGTCCGAAAGCGCGGCCAGTGGCAGGACCACATCGGGCACGTTCACGCCCTTGCGGTTGGAAATGGTGCCGCCCACAAGCACAACGCAATCGGCAAAATCGGCGCCGCAGTCTTTGACCCGCAGTTTGATTTTACCGTCATTGACCAAAAGATGCGCGCCCGGTTCAAGCGCGTCGAAGATTTCCTTGTGTGGCAGTTGCACGCGGGTGGCGTCGCCCTTGGCATCATTGAGGTCAAGCCGGAAATCCGCGCCGACGATCAGCTCTTCGCCGTCGTCATTGGCAAAGACGCCAACCCGCAGTTTTGGCCCCTGAAGGTCGGCCAGAATACCGATCGGGCTGTTGAGGTCCGCTTCGACCTGCCGGATGATCGCGTGGCGCGCCCGGATTTCTGCGTGGTCACCATGGCTCATGTTCAGGCGGAACACATCGGCGCCCGCTTCGTGCAAAGCGCGGATCATCTTGTAATCATTGGATGCAGGACCAAGCGTCGCTACGATCTTTACATTGCGGTGGCGTCTCATGAGTATTCCCTTCAGGTCGGACAAATTGCGTAGCTGTTAGCGGTAACGCAAAGCTTTGCGCTCTTATTGCGCAATTCCATTCGCACCACAACTAGCGTAAATGCGTTGACAGATAAATGACAGGTGCCCATGACACATCCCCCCTTTCAGATCGACGGCGAAAATCGCACCGGTCGGTGGCTATTCACATGTGACCACGCAACCAACCGTGTGCCCGATTGGGTCAATGGCGGTGATCTTGGGCTGGACCCCGCGGATATGCAGCGCCATATCGCCTTTGACCCAGGTGCGGCGCAAGTGACCCGTCTGTTGGCGCAGCGATTGGCCAGCCCTGCCCTGTTGTCGGATTTTTCGCGTCTGGTGATTGATCCCAACCGTGGTGAAGACGACCCGACCTTGTTGATGAAGCTGTATGATGGCACGATTATTCCCGCCAATCGCCATGCCGATGATATCGAGAAAGAGCGGCGGCTGGATCTGTTGCACCGGCCTTATCACGCGGCCTATGCCGGTTTGGTGGCGGCCCGTGATGATGTGGTGGTCTGCGCGGTGCATAGTTTTACCCCCCGATTAAAGGCCCGCGCGCCGCGTCCGTGGGAGATTGGTGTGCTCTATGCCGGTGATGACAGATTGGCGCGGCCATTTTTAGCGGCCTGCCATGCCCAAGGCTGGTGTGTTGGCGATAACGAGCCTTATAGCGGCCATTTGCCCGGTGACAGTGTGGACCGTCATGCCTTGGGCGCGGGCCGCCCCAATGTGTTGATCGAGTTGCGCAACGATTTGATCGCGGATGCGGCGGGTCAAGCCTTGTGGGCGGACAGGCTAGCCCCCATTCTGGCAACAACCCTAGAGCAATCCGGCCTATGAAGGAGCCCCGCATGGACGCCCAGACCCAGTTAGAAATCGAAGCCGCCGCATTTCGTCGTTTGCGCCAGCATTTATTGCAAGACCGCCCCGAGGTGCAGAACATCGATATGATGAACCTGACCGGATTTTGCCGCAACTGCCTGTCGCGCTGGTATCAGGAGGCCGCCAACGCGCACGGCATCGAGATGGACAAGGATGCGGGGCGCGCGGCATTTTACGGGATGCCGTTTGCGCAATGGAAAGAGCGGTATCAAACCGAGGCCAGCGCGGATGCAAAGACCACCTTTGCAAAGTCCCACCCGGCGGGTTGAGTGAGAAAGCACGCGTTAACAGAGTTTTAACAGGTTTATAGAACGAGCATTGTCGCCCCATTGAAAACAATGGGCGTAAAAGGGGAAGGATTGCCGCCCAAAAATATGCTAACCCATGGAATTATTTGACAAAATTGTGACCTAATCAAATAATTAACACATCTGCTATCTGCGAATCATGCGGAATTTTACTTGGGGTTTTGATTATGGAATTAGTGATTTTGCCAATTTTGGCGCTGCTCGGGATTGTATTTTTGGTCGATTCCGGAGGCGGTGACGACGACACGCCCGAAGAGCCGAAAGAGCCAGAGGGTGATTTCAACTATATGCAGTTCGGCGCGCAGGATGATGATGCCGCAGGCACCCAAGACGCAGATGCGATGTATCTGGACGCGGGCGATGATCTTGCCACCGGCGGCGAGGGTGATGACAAGATTTTCCTGGGCGATGGTCAGGACGCGACCGTCGAGCTGACCGCAGAGGGTGATTTTGATCCTGCGGGCATGGAGGGCGATGACTTTATCCGTGGCGGCAACGGGCGCGATATTTTGATTGATTCACTGGGCGCGAACACGATTTATGGCGATACCGGATATGACCGGATGTCATCGATTGATGACGAGACCGATCAGGGCACGCCCGATACGATGTTTGGTGGTTTTGGCAACGACGTATTGTTTGCCGATGATGGCGATACGCTGTCGGGTGGTGCGGGCGACGACCGGTTTCAGCTGTTCACCGCTGAAGGCGATGACCCTGTGACGATCACCGATTTCACCGCGGGTGACGAGCTGTTCATCCGCGATGAAGATGGTGGCTATTATATCACCGAGCGTGTGACGACAGAATTATCCGAAGATGGTGCGGACACCAATGTGTTGCTGGATGATCAGGTTGTTGCTGTATTGCAAGGTGTCACCGAGGTGCCGGCGGATGCAATTGGCAACCCCGCGTCACCGCCAATTTTTGGCACAGTCGGCGAAGATGATATCGTCATTGATGATTTTGCCGGTCTGGTCGTTGCAAGGGCGGGTGATGATACGGTTGCCTTTGCCGATGGCGCCGATACCACAGATCGCGACATGAAGATCAGTGCGGGCGCTGGCGATGACACTGTCACAACCGGTGCGGGCGACGACCTGTTGCTGGGTGACCTTGGCAACGATGTGCTGACCGGCGGCACGGGGTCTGACGAAGTTTACGGCGGCTATGGCAACGACCGGATCGACGTGACCGATAGTGGCGTGCTGGGTCAGTCTGACACCGTCTTTGGCGGCTTTGGCAACGATAGGATCATGGGCGATGACGGCGATGTTCTGCTTGGTGAAGACGGCGTCGACAGCTTCGAGATCGACATGAACGATCCTGCGGCGGCGGCGGTCACCATCGGCGACTTCAATCCGGCCACCGAAGTCTTGACGGGAGAGGTTTCGATTGCTGGCGGTGCCGCACCGGTTGTGACCTATGAGGCCGTGCGCAACGATGCCGGTGATACCTTCGCGACCAATGTTTTGGTTGGCAGCCGCGTGATTGCACAGGTGATCGGTGTTGTGCCGACAGATCTGGGTGCGACGAATGTTGTGATCACCAATACAGCGCCGTAACCTGAAATTTACCCCATAGAAAAAGGGCCGCGCGGTTGCGTGGCCCTTTTTTATTGTCGCAAGTGCGACTACGTTAGACCGCCATTTTGCGGCTTTCTTCCAGATAAATCTCGCGCAGCCGCGTGGCGATTTTCCCCACGGTCCCGGTGCCAACCGCCGCACCGTCAATCTCGACCACAGGCATCACAAAGGTGGACGCAGAGGTGATGAAGGCCTCGTCTGCTGCTTGTGCCTCTGCGATGGTGAAGGGCCGTTCCTCGACGGTCATTTGTGCCTCGCGCGCGAACCGCAAGACCGCGGCGCGGGTGATCCCATGCAGGATTTCACTCCCCAAATTTCGCGTGATGATGGTGTTGCCCTTGACGATATAGGCATTATTGGATGTGCCTTCGGTCACGGCCCCGTCTTCAACCATCCAGGCATCGTCGCAGCCCGCCGCCTTGGCCATCATCTTGCCCATCGACGGATACAGCAGTTGCACGGTCTTGATGTCGCGCCGTGCCCAGCGCTGGTCTTCGATCGAGATCACTTTGATCCCTTTCTTCGCCACTGGGCTGTCGGCCAAGCCCGGTTTATCTTGCGTAAACAGCACGATGGTTTGCGGCGTGTCCGCAGGTGGATAGGCAAAATCGCGGTCATCAGGTGCGCCGCGGGTGATTTGCAGGTAGATCATGCCTTGGTCAATCTCGTTGATCCGCACCAGTTCGCGGTGGACCTCCAGCAGGGCGTCTTTGCTGATCGGGTTGCCCATACCCAACTCGGACAGGGACCGTTGCAAGCGGACCGCGTGCCCGTCAAAGTCAATCAACTTGCCGTCCAGAACGGTCGTGACCTCATAGACCCCGTCGGCCATCAGGAAACCCCGATCAAAGATCGAGACTTTGGCCTCATGCTCGGGCAGGTAATCGCCGTTTAGATAGACTGTGCGCATGTCATTTATCCCCATAGGGCTGGGGTCGGTGCGTGGACGCCAGCATTATCAAATATCAGTGGTGCCGCACGGTCTTCGGCCAGAAGCAGCGGCCCGTCAAGGTCTGTGAACGCCACGCCTTGCGCAAGGATGGTCGCGGGGGCCATCGCAAGCGACGTGCCGACCATGCAGCCGACCATGACGGTGTAGCCCGCAAAGATGGCCGCGTCCTTGAGCAAAAGAGCCTCTGTCAGCCCGCCGGTTTTGTCGAGTTTGATATTGACCATATCGTATTTGCCTTTGAGCGCGGGCAACGACGTGCGGTCGTGACAGGCCTCGTCGGCGCAAACCGGCAAGGGGCGTGCGATTTCACCCAACATATCGTCCGCACTTGCGGGCAGCGGTTGTTCAACCATCTGCACGCCAAGACGGATCAGGTGCGGGGCGAGGTCGGCGTAGACATCTGCGGTCCAGCCCTCATTGGCGTCCACGATGATGCGGGACCTGGGCGCACCGCGCCGCACGGCCTCGAGACGGGCCATGTCATCGGGGGTGCCCAGTTTGATTTTGAGGAGCGGACGGGCGGCGTGTTTGGCAGCCTGCGCCTGCATCGCGTCAGGTGTGTCCAGAGACAGGGTATAGGCGGTGATTTCGGGCGTCGGCGCAGGCACACCGAGCAAATCCCAAACCCGCTTGCCTGCTTGTTTCGCAGCCAAGTCCCACAGCGCACAGTCAACCGCGTTGCGGGCCGCCCCTGCGGGCAACAGTGTGTGCAAGGTCTCGCGCATTACATTTGCTGGCAAGCCGGCAATCTCGGCCGTCACACTGTCCAACGTCTCACCATACCGCGCATAGGGCACACATTCGCCCCAGCCGTGATGCACGCCGTCGCTCACGCGCACCGTCAAAACATCCGCTTGGCTCCGCGACCCGCGACTGATGGTAAACACCTGTGCCAGTTTGAAACTCTCGTGCTTCACATCAATGCGCATCTCTGCCCTCTTTGGTTGTCAAATATCCTCGCCGAAGGCTTTGGTTTGCCCCTTGGGGCAGACCAAAATCAGATGTCCGCCAGCGCGTCCACCAAACGAGCGGCACCTTGGCGGAACGGATCAACCGCAGGCACACCCATTTCGGCCTCGACTTGCGCAAGGTAGGCCTCGTATGTGTCGGCTGCAAGGTGCTGGGTATTCACGGAAATCCCGATAACTTTGCAGGCCGGATTGACGATTTTGGCGACTTGCAACGCAAGATCACGCAGAGTCGCAAGGCTTGGCAGCGCGTAATCGGGCAGGCCGCGCATATGGGTCCGTGTCGGCTCGTGGCACAGCACCAAAGCGTCGGGCTGGCCGCCGTGGATCAACGCCATTGTCACCCCGGAATAGGATGCGTGGAACAGGCTGCCCTGCCCTTCGATATGATCCCAATGATCGGCGTCATTGTCTGGCGTCAGGTATTCAACCGCGCCCGCCATGAAATCGGCGATAACGGCATCAAGCGGCACGCCGCCACCTGTTATCAGGATGCCGGTTTGGCCGGTGGGCCGGAACGTCGATTTCATCCCGCGCGCCTGCATTTCGGTGTCCATCGCAAGGCCGGTATACATTTTCCCAACCGAGCAATCAGTGCCCACGGCAAGGCAACGTTTCCCTGTGCGTTTGACACCACTGGCAATGGGATAGGCCACCGACGGGATGCGCACGTCGAACAGGGTCCGCCCGCTCACACGCGCCGCCGCCATCAGGTCGTTTTCATCCCGCAACAGATTGTGCAGCCCCGACGCGATATCGAACCCCATCTTGAGGGCGTCGATCAGGATATCCTTCCAAGCCGCAGAGATCATGCCACCACGGTTTGCCACGCCGATCACCAGCGTTTTGGCACCGGCATCTTTTGCCTCTTGCAGGGTCATATCCGCAAGACCCACATCCGCGCCACAGCCCGGCATCCGGAACTGTCCGACCGCATTCTCGGGCCGCCAGTCTTTGATGCCCTGTGCTACTTTTGCAGATAGCTGGTCAGGCGCGTCGCCGAGGAACAAGAGATAAGGTGTCTGGATCATGGGGCAACTCCGGTGCATGGGTGTGGGGTGATGGATTTTCGCAAGATTTGCGCGCATGGCATGGAATGTCGTCGCGAATTGGGCGTATCAAAGTGGAAACATTAGAATATTCTTCCGTCAATCAGCAACTATGTGAAATGTTTTTGCGCGGACCTGTATAGGATGGGTTCGAACCCATCGTTGCCACAAAAAACCCGAGCGCGAACGCTCGGGTTGTTTTCGAAACAATATTTGGCTGAAATTAGCCTTTCGAAAACTCCGGGTAGGCTTCCATGCCCAACTCGGACATGTCCAATCCGTTGATTTCCGATTCTTCGGACACGCGGATGCCGGTGGCCATCTTCAGCAGCGTCCAAAGCACCAGGCTGATCACAAATGTGAAGGCACCGATCGCCAAAATCCCGGTGATCTGCGCGCCCCAGTTGCCGGTGTAGAAGGCAACCGCCAGCGTGCCCCAGATACCTGCAAACAGGTGAACAGGGATCGCACCGACCACGTCGTCCAGCTTGAACCTGTCCAGCATCGGCACGGTCACCACAACAATCACACCGCCAACGGCACCGGTCAAAAGCGCGCCAAATAGCGTCGGCGCAAGCGGTTCGGCGGTGATGGACACCAGACCCGCAAGTGCGCCGTTCAAAACCATCGTCAGATCGGCTTTTTTGTAGATCAACTGTGTTGCAATCAGCGCCGTGATGGCCCCTGCGGATGCGCCCATGTTTGTATTGGCAAAGATGCGCCCGATGTCGGTGATGTCACCCACGGTGCCCGCTGCCAGTTGCGATCCGCCGTTAAAGCCGAACCAGCCCATCCACAAGATGAACGTCCCCAATGTCGCAAGCGCAAGGTTGGACCCGGGCATCGGCACGGTGCGCCCGTCTTTGTATTTACCCAAGCGCGGCCCCAGCACGATCACACCTGCCAAAGCGGCCCAGCCACCCACAGAGTGCACGATTGTCGAGCCTGCAAAGTCGGAGAAGCCAAGTTCCGACAACCAGCCGCCGCCCCACTGCCAAGACCCGGTGATCGGATACATCACTCCTGTCAGAATTGCGCAAAATCCCAGAAACGGCCAAAGTTTGATGCGCTCGGCCAAGGCCCCCGATACGATCGACGCTGTTGCCGCCACGAACATCAACTGGAAAAAGAAGTCCGAGGCCACCGAGGCGTAATCAAGTGATGCGTCAGCCGCCGCAAGCCCCACCGGCTCCAGTGAGGTGACCGCAAAGAACGGCCCGAGCCAGCCCGCAATCGACCAGCCATCGCCCGGATACATCAGGTTGAACCCGATCAGCCAATACATGATCGCGGCGATGCCGAACAATGCGATGTTTTTGGTCAGTTGCATGGCGACGTTTTTGGACCGCACCAGTCCGGCCTCGAGCATGGCAAAGCCGGCGGCCATGAAAAACACCAGAAACCCGGCGACCAAGAACAGGAGGGTCGTCAGGATATACGGGCCGATTTCGTCGAATGTTGGCGTGGCGGCCTCTTGGGCTGCCGCAAAGGTTGGCAATAGCGATAGCGCGCCACCAACCATAAGTGTTTTGTTCAGTTTCATGTCTAGTATCCTTGGTGTCGCTTAAAGCGCGTCATCGTTGAGCTCGCCGGTCCGAACGCGCATTGCGCCCTCGACGTCGAGTATGAAAATCTTGCCGTCGCCGATTTTGTCGGTCTTGGCGGTCTTGGCGATGGTGCTGACGACCTGTTCGGCCAAGCTGTCGACCACCACGATCTCCAGCTTGACCTTGGGCACGAAGTTGACCGCGTATTCGGCACCGCGGTAGATTTCGGTATGCCCTGACTGCGCGCCGAAGCCCTTGATTTCCGACACCATCATGCCGCGCACCCCGATGGCCGTCAGGGCCTCGCGGACCTCTTCAAGCTTGAATGGTTTGATTGTTGCGATGATCAGTTTCACTGGTCTTCCCCTTGTCGATTTCCCCGCAAACCCAGCGCGATGCTGCATTGCTTGCGAGGATCAAAGCCGCACTGTGCAGGTGCAGCAATGTATCGGGGGTCAGATTTTCGGCAGAATTCATCAAAATCGCACAATTTTTGCACAATTCGCCATGAGTGATTAAATTTGAGGCATAATCTAAATTGCGCCGAGGGCGTAACTGGCGCTAAACAATCCCGATCAAACCCGTTACAATGGCAAAAAACAGACGCAAATGTCAGTTGGGCAGAGCATGAATAATACCGGAAATCGCAAGTCGCCGCTGGTGGCCGACAAGCGTTACGCAACAAAAGCCGCACCTCAAAAGGCGGCCCCGAAACCTGCGCGCCGCAAGCCTGCGAAACGCAAAGTGGTCCGGCGCGGCCCGATTGGCTGGATCTTCGGTTTGATCACCGGCCTGTTGAAGTTTGTCTTTGGCCTGGTGTGGAAGGTTTTGTGGCGCGGTGCGCTGGTCATGTCGATTATCGTGGGCCTTGGGGTTTACTACTTTGCCAGCCAGTTGCCTCCGATGGAAAGTCTGATTGATGGCCGTGCCCGCGGGTCGGTGACGATGACCGATGCAACCGGCGCGGTGTTTGCCTGGCGCGGTGACCAGTTTGGCGGCATGATGACGACGGATACCGTCTCGGTGCATCTCAAGAACGCGGTTGTCGCGTCCGAGGACAAGCGGTTTTACCAGCATTTTGGTGTGTCCCCGCGCGGGATCGCCTCTGCGGTGCGCATCAACTTGCGCGAGGGCCGCGGGCCGTTGTCGGGCAATGGCGGGTCCACGATCACCCAGCAGGTTGGCAAGATGCTGTGCCTTGGCGTGCCCTATGACCCCACTACATGGGAAACCGAGCGCGCCTATGAAGATGACTGTCGCCGCACCACATTGTGGCGCAAGGCCAAAGAGGCGATTTTCGCGATGGCCATGGAGGCCGCCTATACCAAAGACGAGATACTCACGCTCTATTTGAACCGCGCTTATCTGGGTGCGGGCAGCCGTGGTTTCGAGGCCGCAGCCCAGCGTTATTTCGGTAAATCCGCAGCCGAGGTCACCCCCGCAGAGAGTGCGATGCTGGCCAGCCTGTTGCCCGCCCCGTCCAGCCGTGCGCCGACCAGCAACCTTCAGCGCGCCCAGGACTATGCCAATATTGTTGTGGGGTTGATGGAAGAACAGGGCTATTTGTCATCATCCGCCGCCGCCGAGGCAAGAGCAAACCCCGCCACGCTATCTGCCGCAGCAGAGCGCAAGGCGGGCGGTTATTTTGCCGATTGGGTGATGGACAGTGGTCCTGAGTTTTTCACCCGCAACACCACCGAAGATGTGGTGATCAAGACGACGCTTGACCAGCGCATTCAAACCGCTGCCGAAGATGCGCTGAAGGCGGTTTTCGAAAGCGATGTCGATGAGGGCTCGCAGGCCGAGGCCGCGATTGTGGTCATGTCAGCCGATGGCGCCGTGCGCGCCATGGTCGGCGGCAGGGATAGCACCGTATCGGGCGCGTTCAACCGCGCCACGATGGCCAAGCGCCAGACCGGATCGGCGTTCAAGCCGTTCATCTACGCCACAGCGCTGGAACTGGGCATGTCCCCCAATGACATGGTCAACGACGAGAAAACCTGCTGGAGCATCCGCGGGTCGGCAAATTGGTGCCCGGCCAATTACGACCGGAAATTCAAGGGCCCGATCACCCTGACCCAAGCGCTTCGCGAAAGCCGGAATGTGCCTGCGGCAATTCTGTCCGAGCAGATGGGCCGCGAAATGGTGCGCAAAGTTGCCACTGATTTTGGCATCGACAATGAATTGGCCACTGGTCCGGCGCTGGCGCTTGGCGTCTCTGAGAGCACGCTGATTGAAATGACCGGTGCCTATGCGGGTATTTTGAACGGCGGATCGGCTGTAACCCCTTACGGGTTGGTGGAGTTGCGGTTTCAGGGCGATTCCGAGCCCTTGATGGACAGCACGGGCACGGGGATCGGTGAACGCGTCATTCAAGAGAGCGCCGCAAGGCAGTTGACATGGATGATGACGCAGGTTGTGGAAGAGGGCACGGGCAGACGCGCGCGGATTGACGGCTGGCAGATTGCGGGTAAATCCGGCACCACCCAATCGGCAAGGGACGCATGGTTCATCGCCTTTACCGGTGAATATGTCACCGGGGTCTGGATGGGTTTTGATGATAACCGGCCTTTGACCGGTGTCACAGGCGGCGGTTTGCCTGCCGAAATCTGGCGCCAGACCATGAGCCGCGTTCTGGAAGGTCGCCCGATTGTGCCGCTGCCGATGGACCCGCCTGTGGGCGAGGGCAACGGCACGGTCATGAGTGGTGGCAGCACCGACGAGGTTGCCGATCAGGTGTTGATGGATGTTCTTCGCAACATCATGGGGGGCGGCAATTAATCTGCGGCGGGCGCTGACGTGTCACATTGGTCATAAACAAATGCATAGCCGTTCCAGACCATAATCAGCCCCGGCTTTGCCTTGTTTTGCATCAGCAGCGCTCTTTCGGTCCAGACCTGATCACCGCCGGAACATTGCATGGTGAATAGGGTGGCGTCCATGTCGGTGACATTGACAGGGCGCGTCATCCGGCATTGCATTTCGACGCCGTAAAAAATGTCGTCTTTGATTTCAAGCGCGCCGCCGTCGACCCCGACAAGCCCGCAGTCGGCATTAGCGACCTGCTTGAACACCCCGTCAAACGGCCCTGCAAACGCAACATTTGGCAGTGCCAGGGCGTAAAGGGCAGCCGCCAGTCGCATTACGTGGCCCGCATTTCCGCGATCAGCGCATCGATATCGCCGCGCTGCCGGTCCAGCATCGCGCCCACTTCGGCCCGTTCGGTCAACAGCATGTTCACCCCTTCGATAATGAAGTTGAAGAACGCATTGCGCCCTGACCGGTCCGAGACATGCCAATCCATGCGGAACCCCGGACGTCCGCGCAGTTCGACCGTGGTTTCGACTTCGATCCAGCTTTTCACCGCTTTGGCGTCTTTCACGATAATTGCCCCACCGATAAAATCGCGGAACCGTCGCCCGTATTTATCAGCGATATAGATTGTGAAGGCGGGCACATAGGCGGTCAACTGTGCGCTTGTCGCGCGGCGCGCATCGGCCCCGAGGGTGTAGCGCGCGATTGTCGGCACATCGGCATAGCGATCAAGGATTTGGGCGAAATCGGCGATCATGCCCGCCTCGGACTTGCCCGAGCTGATGACCGCGTTCACATCCGCCACCAGCCGGACAACCATTTCCTTGGCCGCAGCATCCGACAACGCAAAGCCGGCGGTTGGCAAAACAAGCGCCGAGGCCCCTGCGATCATCATGGTGCGGCGGGAAAGATGCGACATATCATTGGTCTCCGTATAGGTCATCATAGGGGTCGACCGCGTCTTCGGGCGGTGTTGTGCCCAACTCATAGCGCCGGTTTTGCAGGTAAATCAGGCGCAGCGCGGCATAGCTGTCGGCGCTGTCGTTGAGCACACTGTCGATGGCACCACTTGCGTCACCGGCCTTGATCACGCGCGCGCCAAGTTTGGCGATCGTGCCATAGTCTTTTTGCTCGATGGTGCCGACCTTGTCGAGAGGGTCGATCACCCAGTCGATAATGCGCCCCGCAAGCCGGCGCTCTGTCGAGGGGCCCAGGATAGGCAGCTCCAGATAGGCCCCTTCGGGCACGCCCCAGACCGCCAGTGTCTCGCCAAAATCGGTGTCCTGTTCGGGCAGGCCAATCGCGGCCGCCGGATCAAACAGCCCCAGCACACCCACGGTGGTGTTCAGCAAAAACCGCATGGTATTGACTGACGCGCCCTCAACGTCACCCTGAAGAATACCATTCAGCACAAGGCCGGGCCCGCCGGTGTTTTGCGCAAATCTCACCACACGGTCGGTCAGAGCAGGGGAAATACCCGCACCCGTGCCATCCCCGCCAAATGCGCCAAACACATTTTCATCAACTGATTTGTTGAAGGCATGAACCTTGCGGTTTGTGGCCTCATAGGGATCATTGACGCCGCCGTCTTGTGGCGCAGGGGCACAGGCCCCCAGAACCGCCGCAAGAACAAGGAAAGACACAGATGTTTTCATAATACTTAAACGCTTTGAGTTATAGTGACAGTTTGTGGGCTCTATAGTCCTTATGTAACGCTCTGGCGATGAAAATGCACGGCTATCAGATACCCCATTAACTTTACCGTATTTCTCTGTAGTTTGACGGCTGACGACAATACGATATTGACCACAAAGGCGATAACACGCGCATGTCTGATGAATTGGCCGCCCGCGGTAGAAGTGAATTGATCAAAATCCGCAGCGAAAGCCGCAGCCTTTACTGGATGGTGGCTGTGTTCAGCTTTGTCGTGAACATGCTGATGCTGACCGGCCCGCTGTATATGTTGAACGTCTATGACCGGGTGCTGGGGTCGCGATCATTGGAGACCTTGATCGCGCTGACGGTTCTGGTGGCTTTTTTATATGGCTGCATGGGCATTCTGGACTTTGTGCGCGGCCGCGTGATGGGCCGTGTCGGTGCCCGGTTTCAGGCCCGCCTGGACCGGCGGGTTTTCTCGGCAGTTCTCAAGGCGACCACATTGAACCGCGCGCCCAGAGAGGCCGCGACAGGTTTGCGCGATCTAGAAGCGGTGCAGCGCCTGATCACATCGCCGGCCTTGATGGCCCTGTTCGACCTGCCTTGGGCGCCGCTGTTTTTCCTTGGAATATTTGTGTTCCACCCGCTGATGGGGGTCTTGGCCTTGGTCGGCGCCTTTGTGTTGATCCTTGTCGCACTTGCCAACCAGGCCAGCACACGCGGCCCGCTGGAGCGCGCGAATGCCACGTCGTTTGCCTCCGAATCGCTGGGCGCGCAGATCCGCGGCGAAAGCGAGATGGTGCATTCACTGGGGATGCGCGGGGCCGCATTCGACCGCTGGCAGATGGCGCGCGGCGCGTCATTGGACGCGACGATTTCGGCGGCGGACGCGGCGGGCACGTTCACCTCGATGACCAAGGCGTTCCGGCTGTTTTTGCAATCCGCGATGCTGGGCCTTGGGGCCTATCTGGTGTTGCGCGGCGAGTTGACGCCCGGTGCGATGATCGCAGGATCGATCCTGCTGGGGCGCGGCTTGGCCCCGATCGAGATGATTGTCGGCCAATGGGCGGTGTTCCAGAAGGGCCGCGAAGGTTGGCGCAAACTGGCCGTTCTTCTGGGCAACATTCCTGTTGATCAAGACCGCACAACACTGCCCAAACCTGCCGCCCGCCTTGTGGCCGACAGCGTGACAATGCTGCCGCCAGGCGGCCAGCAAGCCACGCTGCGCATGATCAGCTTCACCGTCGAGCCCGGTCAGGCGGTTGGGATCATCGGCACCTCGGGCGCGGGCAAATCGACGCTGGCGCGCGCGCTGACGGGGGTGTGGAAACCTGCGGGCGGGAAGATCCGGCTGGATGGCGCGGCACTGGATCAATATGACCCTGATGTTCTGGGCCAGCATATCGGCTATCTGCCGCAGCGCGTGCAATTGTTTGATGGCACGATCAAGGAAAATATCGCGCGGATGTCGCTGACCCCTGATGATGCGATGGTGGTCGCGGCGGCCAAAAAGGCAGATGCCCACGAGATGATTTTGCGCCTGCCGGACGGCTATGACACCCGGGTCACGGCGACCGGCGGGCAATTGTCGGGCGGGCAAATCCAGCGCGTTGGTCTGGCGCGTGCCATCTATGGCGACCCTGTGGTTCTGGTGCTGGACGAGCCGAATTCGAACCTTGATAACGCCGGCTCTGCCGCGCTGAATAGTGCGGTTTTGCAGCAAAAGGCGGCCGGCGGCATCGTCTTTGTCATGGCCCACCGCCCTGATGCAATTTTCCACTGTGACACCTTGCTGGTGTTGGAAAACGGCACCAAACGCGCCTATGGCCCCAAGGATGAGGTGCTGCGCCAGGTCACCAAAAACCGCGATGAAATCGTAAAAGCAGCAGGCAAAGGCGCAGGCGTCTCATGAACACCCCCGCAGATGATCCGAAAAAACGCTGGTCAACGCGGGTGCCGATGACCCTGGGGGTGCTTGCGCTGGCCCTGCTTGTGGGTGGATTTGGCGCATGGGCGGTCTTGGCACAGATTTCCGGTGCAGTCATCACCTCGGGCCAGATCGAGGTGGACCGTAACCGGCAGGTAATCCAGCATCCCGATGGTGGAGTTGTGTCGGAAATTCTGGTGGATGAGGGCGATCTGGTGCAATCAGGCGACCTGTTGATCCGGCTCGATGCCTCGGTTTTGCAATCCGAACTGGCGGTCGTGGAGGGGCAATTGTTCGAGTTATTGGCCCGCCGTGGCAGGATGGAGGCCGAGCGTGACGGGGCAGAAGTGTTGACATTCGACCCGGTTTTGCGGGCCGCGCCCAATGGCGCAGACCTGATTGGGGGGCAGACCCGCCTGTTTGTGGCCCGTTTGGAAAGTATGAAAACCGCGACCGACCAGCTGAACCAGCAACGCGCGCAGATCGAAAGTCAGGTGAAGGGCATCGAGGCCCAGCAAGCGGCGCTTGCAACGCAAGGCACGTTGATCCGGCGCGAACTCGCCGATCAGCAAAAGCTGTTGTCGCAGCAATTGATCCAAGCCAGCCGGGTGTCTGCATTGCAGCGCGAAGAGGCGAATTTGATGGGCAGTATCGGCGAATTGACCGCCTCTGTCGCCCAAGCCGCCCAGCGCATTACCGAGATTGATATCCAGATCCTGACCCTGACAACAACCCGTCGCGAAGAAGCGATTACCCGCCTGCGCGACCTGCAATACAACGAGTTGAAACTGTCCGAGCGCCGGCGCACATTGACCCGTCAACTGGACCGGCTGGACATCCGCGCCCCTGTGTCGGGCATCGTTTACGGCATGCAGGTCTTTGCGCCGCAGTCGGTTGTCCGCCCCGCTGATCCGGTGATGTTTCTGGTCCCGCAAGACCGCCCGCTGGTGATTGCGACCAAAGTTCAGCCAACCGATATCGACCAGATCAATCTGGGCCAGGAGGTGACGCTGCGGTTCTCGGCGTTTGATCAACGCCGCACCCCTGAATTGCTGGGCACGGTCACGCTGGTGTCGGCCGATATTTTCCAAGACAAGACGACGGGTGCCGCGTTTTATCAGGCCGAAGTGCAGTTGAACGCGGGCGAAATCGAAAAGCTGCCCAAAGATATGGTGCTGATCCCCGGAATGCCGGTCGAAGCCTTTGTGCGCACGGCAGATCGCAGCCCGATGGATTATCTGCTCAAACCGCTGGCCGATTATTTCGCCAAGGCATTTCGAGAGTCGTGATTGCGCCTGTCTCGCAGCATCGCTAGCGTCACCCACAAACAGTGATGGAGCCGAACATGTCAGAAATTGAAGCGAAACTTGCCACCCTAGGTGTGGTCCTGCCCGACGCCCCCGCCCCTGCGGCCAACTATGTGCCCTATGTCGTGGATGGCAAAACCGTTTACGTGTCAGGCCAGATGTCTGCCAATGTGGATGGGTTGATCACGGGGAAACTGGGCGCGGATTTGACAGCACAAGATGGTGCAGCAGCAGCCAAGGCCTGCGCAATCAGTCTGTTGGCACAATTGAAAGCGGCCTGTGACGGCGACATTGACCGGCTGGACCGGGTCGTCAAATTGGTCGGCTTTGTGAACTCGACGCCTGATTTCACCGATCAGCCCAAAGTGATCAACGGGGCCTCCGATTTCTTTGTCGCAGCCCTTGGTGACAAGGGGCGTCATGCCAGATCTGCGGTCAGTGCCGCCAGCCTGCCTTTGGGTGTGGCCGTCGAAATCGAAGCGATTTTTACGCTCAAATGACACTGCCTGCTGCGTTTTTCACCCGCCCGATCGCGCATCGTGCCTTGCATGATGTGACCGCCGGTCGCGCGGAGAATAGCCTCAAGGCGATCAAGGCTGCAATTGATGCAGGCTATGGCATCGAGGTTGATGTGCAAATCTCGGCGGACGGGGTGCCGATGGTGTTCCATGACTATGATCTGGGGCGCCTGACCGGCGCGACGGGCCCTGTGGCGCAGCGCACGGCGCAGGCGTTAGGGGCGATCCCGCTTTTGCATGATGGTGACGGCATTCCCACATTGGCCCAGGTGCTTGCCCTTATGGCGGGCCGCGTGCCGCTGTTGATCGAGTTGAAGGATCAAGACGGACAGCTGGGGCCGGATATTGGCCTTTTGGGGGGCGCTGTGGCGGCGATTTTGCAAAATTATACCGGCCTTGTGGCGGTGATGTCGTTTAATCCCCATGCCGTAGCCGAGATCCAAACCCTGTTGCCCGAGCTGCCGCGCGGGATCACCACGGGGGCCTACAGGCCGGAAAACTGGCCGACGATCCCGAAACAAATGCTGGATCATCTGCGTGCGATTCCCGATTACGACCATGTTGGCGCGTGTTTTATCAGCCACCGCGATACCGATTTGACGTCCCCGCGTGTTGCTGCGTTAAAAGCGCAAGGTGCGCATATCTTTTGTTGGACGGTGACATCACCACAGGCCGAGGCCGCAGCGCGTAAAATTGCGGATAACATCACCTTTGAGGGCTACCTGGCTTGACGGCCACGGTTTTGCCCCCAGTTAGCATCCTATGACACAAAGCCCGATCGAGATCAGCACCCACCCGACAATTGCCGATATCGGGCAAACCGAGTGGGACGCCTGTGCCTGCCCCGAGGATGCCAGCGGCCGCCCTGTTGATCCGTTCACCACCTACCGGTTTTTGCACGCGCTCGAGCAAAGCGGATCGGTGGGCGGACGCTCGGGCTGGCAGCCCCGATATTTGCGCGCCACCCAAGACGGTCAGGTAATTGCAGTCGCCCCGCTTTATGCCAAAAGCCACAGTCAGGGCGAATATATGTTCGACCATAACTGGGCGCAGGCCTACGAGAATGCGGGCGGAAATTATTATCCCAAATTGCAGATTGCGGTGCCGTTTACCCCTGCGACAGGGCGGCGGTTTTTGACCCGCAAAGGATTTGATGTGGTGGGCATGTCGGCGCTGGTGCAGGGCGCGGTGCAAATCGCGGCAGACAATGAGCTGTCATCGCTTCATGCGACATTTTGCACGCAGGCCGAAGCGCGCGCAGGGGCCGAGATGGGCCTGATGGCGCGGGTCGGGCAGCAGTTTCACTGGCGCAATGACGGCTATAAGACCTTTGATGATTTTCTGGCCTGTCTGTCGAGCCGCAAGCGCAAGACTATCCGCAAGGAACGCAGCCGCGCGCAGGCCTTTGGCGGCGAGATTGTGACGCTGACCGGCGAACAGATCCAGCCCGCGCATTGGGATGCATTTTGGCAGTTTTACCAGGACACAGGCGCACGCAAATGGGGTGCGCCGTATTTAAGTCGCGCGTTTTTTGATCTGGCACAGGACCACTTGCGCGACGACATTTTGCTGGTGTTTGCGCAGCGTGACGGCCAACCGATTGCCGGTGCGCTGAATTTTATTGGCCGAGATACGCTTTTTGGGCGCTATTGGGGCTGTGTGGAGCATCACGATTGCCTGCACTTCGAGCTGTGTTATTACACCGCGATTGATTTTGCGATTGCGCAGGGAATGACCTGCGTTGAGGCGGGCGCGCAGGGCGAGCACAAGCTGGCGCGCGGATATCTGCCGCATCCGACCCATTCGCTGCACTGGTTTGGCGATCCGGGGTTTCGCGATGCGGTTGCACGCTATCTGGACGCCGAGAAAGATGCGATTGATCACGAAATCGAAGTGCTGACCAGCTATGGCCCTTTCCGAAAATCCAACCGCGAGGAACACCAATGACCGATGATGACATGACCGCCGCACTTGCTCCGCTATTGGCAAATGGATGGGTGCTGCGAGACGATCGCAAGGCGATTGAAAAGCAATTCGTGTTTCGCAATTTTATCGAAGCGTTCGGGTTTTTGACGCGCGCGGCACTCTGGGCGGAAAAATGGAACCACCATCCCGAATGGTCGAATGTTTACAAGACCGTTAATGTTACGCTAACGACCCATGACGCAGACGGATTGTCAGCGCTGGATATAAAGCTGGCCCGCAAGATGGACACGCTGGCAGGAGAATGACAATGAACGAGCTGTTGAACACCGTGATCTGGAACGGGAAATCCTTGGCGGACCTGCTCACGCTAGAGGTTTTGGCCGCAGTTGCCGGTAGCCTGTTGGGGGCGCTGGCAATCATTATCGCGGGCTTTGTCATCGGCGGCTGGGCGCGGCGGCGGATCATGCGTCTGGGTGCCGCAAGCCCGCATCTGGATGATACGCTGTTCAACTTTCTGGCCAATATCACGAGCTATGTTGTTGTGGGCTTTGCGTTCCTGTTTGTGCTCAATACCTTTGGCGTGCAGACCACATCGGTGGTGGCCATTATCGGTGCGGCAGGTTTGGCGATTGGTCTGGCGTTGCAGGGCACATTGTCGAATGTGGCGGCAGGCGTGATGATCATCTTTTTCCGCCCGTTCAAGCTGGGTGATTTTGTCGAAGTCAACGGTCAGAGCGGCACGGTCAAGGATATCACGTTGAACTGCACCGAACTTGCGTCAGCCGGCAACATCCAGATTATTATCCCCAACGCACAGGTCTGGGGCAATACGATCCTGAACTATTCGGTCTATACCACGCGCCGTGCCGAATGGGTTTTCGGTGTGGGATACGGGGCCAATCTGGCCGAGGCCGAGCGCATTATCAAAGAAACCATCATGGCCGATCCCCGCAGCCATACCGACCCCGAGCCCTTTGTGCAGGTCAATAATCTGAACGCCAGCTCGGTGGATTTTCTGGTGCGTGTCTGGTGTGATCGCGCTGACTATTTCACCTATCAGGCTGATATGACACGCAAGATCAAAGAGGCGTTTGATGCAGGCGGGATCGACATTCCGTTCCCGACAAGCACCATCATTCAAGCGAGGTAAACGGTGGAGCCAACGCCCCACCGTTAAAAGATTTACATCGCGTCGAGCAAGGTTTCCCCTGCCGAGATTTCGCATGCGCCTGTAGAGCCTTCCTCGTTCAAAATCGTCACAACGCCGTTGTCGACCAGCATGGCATAGCGCTTGGACCGGTTAAGAAAACCCGCAGGTGGGGCGGTGAAATCCATGCCAATCGCGGTGGTGAATTCCGACATAGCATCACCCAGCATCGTGATCCCTGCATCCCCCGCGCCTGTGTCCTTGGACCAAGCGGCCATCACAAACGGGTCGTTGACCGAAATGCAGATCACCTCGTGCACGCCTTTGGCCTTGAACTGGTCAATCGTGCGGATAAACGAGGGCACATGCGCGGTCGAGCAGGTTCCGGTAAACGCCCCCGGCAGCCCGAATATCACCACCTTGCGGTTCTTGAGCTTGTCAGCAAGCTGAACGCCCTCGGGGCCGTTTACCCCAATTTGTAGCAGTGTCGCGTCGGGCAACGTGGCCCCTGTCGTAATCGTCATCTGATTTGTCCTCGTTTGGAATTGCGTCTGTTGTGCCCTGACATATAGGGTTGCCACAAGCCAGGACCAGCAGTCAGGACAAGACCATGACCCATATCGTTGTTATCGGGGCCGGACAGGCCGGAGCGTCGCTCGTCGCCAAGTTGAGAAGCCAAGGGTTTGACGGACAGATCACCCTGATCGGGGCCGAAGCAGTGCCGCCCTACCAGCGTCCGCCGCTGTCCAAGGCCTATTTGCTGGGCGACATGGCCGAGGAACGGCTTTATCTGCGCCCCGCTGCGTTTTATGCCGATCACCAGATTGACCTGCGCCTTGATACCCGCGCAGAGGCGATTGACGCAAAGGCCCGCACCGTGTCCCTGTCTGATGGCAGCACGCTGTCTTACGATCATCTTGCGCTGACCACAGGGTCGCACCCGCGCACCTTGCCTGCGTCGATTGGCGGGGCCTTGGGCGGTGTGTTTTGCGTGCGTGATCTTAAAGATGCCGATGCAATGGCCCCTGCGTTTACCGCCGGCAAAAAGGTGTTGATCATTGGCGGCGGCTACATCGGGTTAGAGGCCGCCGCCGTCGCGTCCAAGCTGGGCCTGCACGTCACGCTGGTTGAAATGGCCGACCGCATTTTGCAACGGGTCGCAGCACCCGAAACATCGGATTACTTCCGCGACCTGCACCGGTCGCACGGCGTTGATATCAGAGAAGCCGTGGGGCTGGATCGCCTGACCGGCGAGGGCCATGTATCGGGCGCAAAACTGACCGATGGCACCATGCTAGAGATCGATTTTGCGATTGTCGGCGTCGGCGTCACGCCCGCCATTGCTTTGGCCGAAAGCGCCGGATTGGCCACCCGTAACGGGATTACCACCAACGCATTGGGGCAAACCTCCGATCCGCATATCTGGGCGGCAGGCGATTGTGCCTCGTCGATTTTCAAAGGCGAGACCATCCGGCTGGAAAGCGTCGGCAACGCGATTGATCAGGCCGAAACCGTCGCCATCAACATGCTGGGCGCAGATCATCCCTACACGCCCAAGCCGTGGTTCTGGTCGGATCAATACGACTGCAAACTGCAAATCGCGGGGCTGAATACCGGCTATGACGCGGTCTATATGCGCATGGGTGACGCCAGTGGCGTGCAGTCAAACTGGTATTACAAGGGCGACACATTGCTGGCCGTGGACGCCATGAACGATGCGCGCAACTACATGATCGGCAAGCGGTTGATCGAGGCGGGCAAAAGCCCCAGTCCTGCGGCCATCACCGACCCCGCGACCGATATGAAGGGGCTTTTGAGCGCGTGAGGATCATTGGCGGCACACATCGCGGCACCGTCCTGACGGATGTGGGGGCGGGCGATACGGGCGCGCATTTGCGCCCGACCTCTGACCGCGTCCGCGAAAGCCTGTTCAATGTCCTGCAAGGCGGGCGCTTTGGCGAAAAAATCCGTGGCGCAAGGGTGCTCGACTTGTTTGCAGGCACTGGTGCCTTGGGGCTCGAGGCCCTGTCACGCGGTGCGGCACACTGCACATTTGTGGATGATGGCAAAGTGGCGGGCAAGTTGATTGCCGCAAATATCGCCAAACTGCGCCGCGCTGCCGACACCAGATTGATCAAATCTGACGCCACCAAACTGCCCCCCTCAACCACCCCCTGCACGCTTGTGTTTCTCGACCCGCCTTATGGCATGGGGCTGGGGATCAAGGCGCTGACGGTCGCAAATGCCGCCGGTTGGATCGCCCCCGAGGCCCTGATCGTGTTGGAAGAAAACAGCGCCCTGCCCGCACCGCGCGGGTTTCGCAGCCTTGACAACCGCCGCTACGGCGACACGTGGATCACGGTTTTCGAGGTATCCCCATGACCCGCCTTGTAATTTTCGACTGCGACGGGGTGCTGGTCGATAGTGAACCTGCGACCCTGCAAATCATCGCGCAAAGCCTGCTGCGATACGGGTTGGATGTGGACCCTATTGATATCCCGCGCATGTTCATGGGGGGCACGATGCATGACGTCTATCTGACGGCAAGGTCGCGTGGTGCGGCGCTACCCGATGATTGGGTCGACCAGACATATGTTGATATGTTCGCAATGCTGCGCAAAGGGGTGCGTGTGATCGACGGAATCCTGCCGCTGCTGGACAAGCTGGATACGGCGGGGATAGCGATTGCCATCGCCTCGAACGGGCCGATGAATAAAATGGCGATCACCCTGCCGCCGTCGGGGCTTTGGGACAGGTTTGCGGGGCGGATCTATTCGGCGCATGATCATATCGGCAAACCCTCGCCCGACATGCTTTTCAAGGCATGCGCGCAGGCGGGTGTCGACGTGGATGCCGCCGTGATGATCGACGACAGCCCCGCAGGATGCAAAGCGGCGCAAGCGGCCAAAATGCGCTGTTTCGGGTTCGACGCACACGGGTCAGGCGCGCATCTTGCGGCTGTGGGCGCAACCACTGTCCGCAGCATCGACCAGATCACAAAGGCTCTCGGGCTTTAGCCCCAAGTCGGGTGGAACTTGCCTGACGGGGACAAAGTGAAAATCTCGCACCCATTTGCCGTGATGCCGATCGAATGCTCGAACTGGGCTGACAGTGATTTGTCGCGGGTCACCGCCGTCCAGTCATCCGCCAAAACTTCCGTCGCGGCGCGGCCAAAATTGATCATCGGCTCAATGGTAAAGAACATGCCTTCTTCCAGAACCGGACCCGTGCCCGGACGGCCATAATGCACAACATTGGGCGGCGCGTGAAACACCCGCCCAAGCCCGTGCCCGCAAAAATCGCGCACCACGGACATGCGGTTACTTTCGGCGTAGGTCTGAATGGCGTGGCCAATATCACCAAAGGTATTGCCGGGCTTTGCCGCCGCGATCCCTTTCATCAGCGCATCATGGGTGATCTGGATCAACTTCTCGGCTGGGCGCGAAACATTGCCCGCGACATACATGCGCGACGTGTCACCAAACCAGCCATCCACGATCACGGTGACATCGATATTCACGATATCGCCATCCTCCAATACGTCCGTGTCGCGACGCTTCTCCAGATCTTTGGAAATCGTCTCGGTCTTGGACTTGGGGATCGGGCTGCCGGGGATGCCGTGACACACCACATGGTTCACCGAAATACAGCTGGCGTGTTGATAGCCCTTATACCCGATCGTCGCGGATATCGCGCCCGCATCACTGACCATTTGCGTGATCAAACGGTCGATTTCGGCGGTGGCCTGACCGGTGAAAACATGCGCCGCAATATCATCCAGTATCTGTGCTGCCAATTTGCCAGCAACCGCCATACCTACAAAATCTGCCGGTTCATAGATGCGGATACCATCGCGGGTCAAACGGCCTGTCTGCGTGTTCACAATTATCGTCCTTTATCAACTTGCCCGCCACATATGCCAGATCGCAGTAAAAAACCAGACGCGCCCCGTGGTTTCTTTCGAGCCTAAATATGCCCGCCGGAGGCATTTTCAATATAGGGCAACGACCGCCGGATCGTCACTCCCGTCGGATCAATCGCGCAATCAAACACCAGCACATCCACACCCGCCGCCATCGCCTGCGCAAAGGCCCGATGATAGGCACCGTCGATGTCCGCGGCCAGCGTGAACGCCGCGCAATCGGTCCGTTGCACCAAATACAACATCACAGCGCGGCCCCCTTCGCGCACGACCTGCGCCAAGGCATCCAGATGTTTGGTGCCCCTCGCGGTCACGCTATCGGGGAATTCGGCCACTCCGGTCTGGCGCGACAACGTCACACTTTTCACCTCGACATATGTCTCTGGCCCTGCTCCGCTCAGTAGAAAATCAATGCGGCTATTGCCACCATACCCTACCTCGGGGCGCACAAGATCATAGGGCGGCAACCCCTGAATTTCATGGGCATTCAACGCGGCTTTCAGCGCTTTATTGGGCACAGAGGTATCAACGCCGGTGAAATGCCCGTTCTCGTGCTCTACCAGCCGCCAGCCATACTTCAGCTTTTTGCGGGGATCATCATTTGGCTCCAGCCAGATTTTCATACCCTCATCGGCCAAGCCCATCATTGATCCCGGGTTCGGGCAATGCGCGACCGCTTCACGGCCATCGGCAAAGCGCACATCGGCCAAGAACCTCTTGTAGCGGCGGATCAATCGGGCGGGGATAAGAGGCGTGGCAAATTCCATGCACCACCCTATAACAAACTCGACCAGACAGGAGAACCACCATGACAAACCCAACCGCCGCCATGCTCGTGATCGGTGATGAAATCCTGTCGGGGCGGACCCGCGACGCCAATATGTATCATCTTGCAGGGCAACTGACGGCGGTGGGTATTGATCTCAAAGAGGTCCGCGTTGTGTCCGATGACGCGCCCGCGATTGTGGCGGCGGTCAAAGCGCTGAGTGCGGCGCACACCCATGTGTTCACCAGCGGCGGCATTGGCCCAACCCACGACGACATCACCGCCGATTGTATCGCTGCGGCCTTTGACGTGCAGATCGATGTGCGGGCCGACGCGCGCGCCCTATTGGCCGCGTTTTATTCCCGCACCGGCAAAGAACTGAACGCGGCGCGCTTGCGCATGGCCCGCATTCCAGACGGGGCAACCCTGATTGAAAATCCCGTCTGCGTGGCCCCCGGATTTACCCTGCAAAACGTGCATGTCATGGCAGGGGTTCCATCGGTATTTACCGCGATGGTTGCGTCTGTTCTGCCAACCCTGACAGGCGGTGCCCCCCTGTTATCGCGCAGCCTGCGCGCCGAACGGGGCGAGGGTGACATCGCGGGTCCTTTGGGTGACTTTGCGGCCCGCCATCCGACCCTGTCGGTGGGCTGTTATCCGTTTCAGGACAACGGGGTTTATGGTGCCAACCTGGTGGTGCGTGGACAGGACGCCGCGGCGCTCGATGCGGCAATGGCTGAATTGACGGCGATCTTCACATGAGTGATTTACCAAATGCACAGACCCTCTACGAGGTGATCGATGCGACGTGGCCTGCCGCAGACTGGCTGCCTTGCGGCCCGTTCACCTTGCGCCGGGGCCTGAATGGCGGCAGCCGTGTCAGTGCCGCAACCGCGACCCATCCGGCCACCCCCGCCGACATCACCGCCGCCGCTGATGCGATGCGCGCGCTCGGTCAGTCCGCTTTATTTATGATCCGTGACACCGATACCCGCCTTGATGCGCAGCTTGCCGATCTGGGCTATGTGATCAAAGATCCGGTCATCTTATATGCGGCCCCGATCGCGGAAATCGCCACCAAACAGCCGCCGCCAAAAACCGTCTTTACGGCTTGGCCCGCGCTGGCCGCCCAAACCGAGATTTGGGCCCAGGGCGGTATTGGCTGTGGCAGGCTTGCGGTCATGGACCGCGCATCAGGGGCCAAAACCACGTTTCTGGGCCGCATTGATGACCGGCCCGTTGGCACATCCTATGTGGGGATCGCCCAAGGCTGCGCGATGATCCATGCCTTGGAGATTGACCCTGCGTTTCGGCGCCGCGGATTAGCGGCCCATATGACACGTGCCACCGCGTTGTGGGGTCGTGACAACGGGGCGGGTTTTTTGACATTGGTGACAACGCAGGCCAATACGGCGGCCAATGCGCTGTATACTTCCCTTGGGATGTCGGTTGTGGGACACTACCATTACCGCACCCTACCGGAGTAAGCGCCCTTGACTGACCAACCCACCGCCCTTGACCTGCCAATGGTTGATCCGCTGCCTGACGCGACGCAGAAATATTTTGATGTCTGCGCCGAGAAACTGGGCATGATCCCGAATGTTTTGCAGGCCTACGCCTTTGATATCGACAAGCTAAACGCCTTTGCGGGGCTGTATAACGATGTCATGCTGGCCGCCTCGGGGTTAAGCAAGCTGGAGCGGGAGATGATCGCGGTCACGGTCTCGTCGATCAACAAATGCTACTACTGTCTGACGGCGCATGGCGCGGCGGTGCGGCAGCTTTCGGGGGATCCAATCTTGGGTGAAATGCTGGTGATGAACTGGCGTGCGGCGGCATTGGATGCGCGGCAAAAGGCAATGCTGCAATTCGCCGAAACCATGACCATCGCCAGCGCCAGCATCGAGGAACATCACCGCGACGCGTTGCGCCAAGTCGGGTTTTCCGAGCGCGACATTTGGGATATTGCCGCGACCGCCAGCCTTTACAATATGACCAACCGCATGGCCTCGGCCACGGATATGCGCCCCAACGACGCCTATCACAGTCAGGCGCGATGATCCGCCGGATTGCCATGTTTTGGGCGCTGGTTTTCGCCACAGGTGCTAGCGCGCAATCGCTTAGCTTTCCCAGCAACGCCACATTGACCCGCGAGACAGCAACCGGTCTTGACAGCTATGCGATGCCAATGGGTCCGTGGGCTGATGGCGCAGTGCCGGTGCGTGTGGTCGAGGGTCAGATCACCCAACAGGCGTGGCGCATTTTGGCGACGGGTTTGACGACGCTGCAATTGATCCGCCCGCTGCGCGACCAGTTGCGCAATGACGGCTATGACATCGTGTTTGAATGTCGCGACCAAGACTGTGGCGGGTTTGATTTCCGCTTTGGCACCCGGGTTTTACCGCCACCCTATATGCAAGTGAACTTGGGCGATTTCCGGTATTTGGCCGCGACCAAAGATGACATTGAAGTGCTCAGCGTGATTGCCAGCAAATCGACCCGTGCCGGTTACGTGCAAGTGATACGCGCAGGGCCCGCACAGACCGACGTGACGATAGCCGATGCCGCCCCGCTGCGCAGTGTGTCCACCGCAGTGCCGCCGGGTGATCTGGCCGCAGACTTGCAAACCACAGGGCGCGCCATTCTGACAGGCCTGACCTTCGAGACAGGATCGTCGCAGTTGTCACCGCGTCCCTTTGATTCGCTGCAAGCCTTGGCGGACTATTTGGCAAACGCACCCGACCTTCAGGTCGCATTGGTCGGCCATACAGATTCGTCAGGGCCCCTCGACGTAAATATCGCGCTTTCCAAACGGCGCGCGGGGTCCGTTCTGGAACGACTGGTCTCGGACTACGGCGTGGCGCGCAAACAGCTAGAGGCACAAGGCATGGGCTATCTGGCACCGGTGGCATCGAACCTGACCCAACAGGGCCGCGACGCCAATCGTCGGGTCGAAGTCATCATAACCTCGATCCAATAGAATCAGGCGGCTGATTTTTTGTCCTTGCGGCGGGTATGCGAGCTTTGCACATTCGGTTTTTCCAAATCTTCGGTCCAGACAACCATACGCGCACGCCCTGCATCTTTCGCGATATAAAGCGCATCATCCGCGCGAATCAGATGCGCGTCCAAAGAGACCTCGGGATCAATCGCGACCGCGCCCATCGACAGTGTAATCGCTAGATGGTCTTCATTATCTTTTACGCGAAACGGGATCGGCTGCCCGATCCTTTGCCCGATCACACGCGCCTGTTCGATTGTTGCCCCTGCAAAGAGGATTGCAAATTCTTCGCCGCCCAGGCGACCTGCAACATCACCGGCGCGCAAGTTCCATTTGAGCCGGTGCGAAATTTCTTCAAGGCAGTGATCGCCGGCCGAATGTCCAAACCTGTCATTTACGCGTTTGAAATGATCCGCATCCAACAGGACCAAAACCCCTTTGCCCGAATTATCCAGCCGTTTTTGCGCCAATTCCATAAAGGTGCGGCGGTTGTTGAGCCCCGTCAATCCATCCTTGCGCGACAACAGCGACAGATTGCGAAGCAGGCGCAACTGATATCCCGATACGGCAACAAAAAATGCCACAAACGGCCCGCCCACGGTGATGCCTTGCAGTGTCACATGACCGATCGATCCGGCCATCTGCCCATCCATTGCAAACACATAGCCAATATTCGCAAGGGTAATCAGCCCGGTCCAAAGAAAAACGGAGACAACCGCGCCTTTGGCATCTTTTGGCGCGATGAATTTGAAAATTTCATTCATGATCAGTCCTCACGAGATGACGTTACCGGCAACCCGCTAAAACTAACTTAACGGCACTAAAAAAAAGCGCGACCCCAAGGGCCGCGCAAGTAGGGTGCAATACACCGTTGGGACATCGTGGATCGGTCTACCAGACATCAGGCCCTTTGTCGGCCAGGGCATGAACGAGGAAATCAATAAAGGCCCGCACTTTGGGCTGGGTAAAGCGCCCCGGCGGATAGACCGCATAGATGCCTTGTTTCTCGACCGGCAGATCCGGGATCGCCTCTTCGACAAGGCCCTGCGCCATTGCATCTGCATAAAGAAAGCTGGGCAAATACGCGATGCCAAGGCCGCCAACACAGGCGTTCAACAGCGATTGCCCGTCGTTCACGGTTAACCATCCCGCCGTGCGCACCTGACGTTTCTCACCCGATGGTGCCGTCAGTTTCCAAACCGCGGAATTGGACTGGTTAGAATAGTGCAGCAGCTTGTGATCGTTCAAATCGTCGATCTTTTCAGGCCGCCCGTGTTTTGCAAAATACCCCGGACTTGCGATCATGCGCTTGGTTGTCTCGGTCAATTTGCGGGCTTTCAGCGTGCTGTCTTCCAGCTCGCCGATCCGCACCGCCATATCAAAGCCTTCGGAAATCAGCTCAACAAAGCGGTTGTTCAGCACCATGTTGACCGTAATATCAGGGAATTCGGTCAAGAAGTCGCCCAGAACCGGAGACAGATGGTTGACGCCAAAATCCGTCGCCACCGAAATCCGCAACAGCCCCGAAGGCGCCGATTGCATCGAGGTGACAAGAGCGTCTGCCTCGCCTGCGTCATTCAGAACGCGGCGCGCACGGTCATAATAGGCCAATCCGATTTCTGTCGGGCTGACCCGCCGCGTCGTGCGGTTCAATAGCCGCGCCCCAAGACGCGCTTCCAGCGAAGATACATGCTTTGAAACGGCGGACTTTGATATCCCCATCTTCTTGGCGGCGTCTGTAAAACCACCTTGATCCACAACTGTGGCAAAGGCTTCCATTTCCGTCAGGCGATCCATGCTCGCTCCTGTTTCAACTCATTGTTTGTTGGGTTGAGTTGTGACGGGCAAATCGGGCAGGACTGGGGCGCTGCCGCGACAATACGGGGGATTTGTCGGGAACTGTTCGCAGCGCAGAAACGTGAATTTACGCCATTGCACCGGTTATAGCAGCAATTCCGCCAAGGTGATCCAGATCGGCAGGCTGACAGCACCCAGCAATGTGGACTGTGCCACCAATGTCGCCACGATTTCGCGGTTTGCCCCGAATCCGGCTGCCAACACATGTGCCGCCGAGGCCGTCGGCAGCGCGGCAAAGACCACCAGAACCGACCCGATGGCTGGCGGTATCTGAAACACCAGACAGGCCGCAAGCGTGATCGCAGGCAAAGCCGCCAGTTTGATTGCACAAATCGCCCCGTTAAACCGGTCGAGCCGCGCCAAGGCCCCCCAATTCATCGTCGCCCCGACCGAAATCAGCGCAATAGGGATTGCCGCCGCCGCCAGCATCTGTAGCGGCGCCAATACCGGCGCGGGGATCCCAAGCCCCGTCAGTCCCACCAGCACCCCGCCGATCGAGGCCAATAAAAACGGGTTCAACGCGACCCGTTTGGCGCTGGCCACTGGCCCCAGCGCGCTGCCCCGTGACAGGGCCGAAACTGCGAATATATTCGCCACAGGCACCGCAAGCCCGATGGCCACCGCCATCTGCGCTTCGTTTGCGCGGCTCAAGGTGCCCACCGCCACCAAACCAATGGCCGAATTGAACCGCCACGCGGTCTGCCACGCACCTGCAAAATCCAGAAAATCGGCGGGCCCGATGCGCCGCACCAGATACCCCAGCAACAGACCGCTCAGCAAAATCCCCCAAACCGCAGGCGCCATGCGCAGCAGATTGACCACCTCGATAGGACGACTGGCCGCCGAGACAAACAGCAGCGCCGGAAACAGGATTTCAAAGTTGAGCTTGTCAAGCCCCTGCCAGGCATTCACCGACAACCGGTTGCGCACAATCCCGCCCAGCCCCACCATCAAAAAACTGGGCAACAGGCCAAGAAGGATCGTCAGGAATATCATCGCATATCGTCCACGCTGGGGTCGCGGGCTTTAGACCGTGAAACTCTCCCTTGTGCAAGCGCGCCTAAATCGTGGCGGCCAACCGTGTGCCTTGGTCAATCGCGCGCTTTGCGTCCAGCTCGGACGCGACATCCGCACCTCCGATCACATGGCAGGTGCGTCCTGCGGCGATCAAGGCATCCGCCAACGACCGCTCGGGCACCTGGCCCGCGCATAGCACAATCGTATCGACCGCAATCAACGTCGGATTTTCGCGCGCCTCGCCATAGCTGACGTGTAACCCGTCCGCGTCAATGCGCTCATAGTTCACGCCGCCGATCATTTTGACGTTCTTCATCTGCAACGCAGCGCGGTGAATCCAGCCGGTGGTCTTGCCTAAGTTTTTGCCCAGCTTCTGTGCTTTACGCTGCAACAGCGTGACCTCGCGCACAGGCGCGTCAGGCTTCGGCCCCTCGGGGCGCACACCGCCGCGGGTATCCGATGGGTCGGCCACGCCCCATTCCTCCAACCATGCCTGCAAATCTTCCGTCGGGCTATCGCCTGTGACCAAAAATTCGGCCACATCAAACCCGATGCCACCCGCGCCAACAACCGCCACGCGTTTGCCAACGGGCACCTTGGCGCGCAATACATCTATATAGGACACCACATTCGGGCCCTCTTGGCCGTCAATCACAGGATCGCGCGGGGCGACACCGGTCGCTATCACCACCTCGTCAAAACCCGCCAAACCGGCAACATCCGCCGTCACACCAAGGCGCAGATCGATCCCTGCGGCCGCCACTTGGGCCTCGTAATAGTCAACCAGCCCCCGGAACTCTTCCTTGCCGGGGACCTGCTTGGCCATATTCAACTGGCCGCCAATCTGGCTCGCTTTTTCAAAAATACTCACCTTATGACCGCGTATCGCAAGCGCCAAAGCCGCCGATAATCCTGCAGGCCCCGCGCCGACAACCGCAACCCGCTTTGGCGCGCTTGCCCGCGACAACACCAATTCGGTCTCGTGACAGGCGCGCGGGTTCACCAGACACGACGACATCTTGCCGCTGAACGTATGATCCAAGCAGGCCTGATTACACGCAATACACGGCGCGATCATCTGCGCTTGGCCCGCGGCTGCTTTGGCGACAAAATCGGGATCCGCCAGAAACGGTCGCGCCATGCTGACCAAATCGGCGCAGCCCTCGGCCAACACATCTTCGGCGACTTGCGGCGTGTTGATCCGGTTCGACGTGATCACAGGAATCGACACTTCGCCCATCAGTTTCTTGGTCACCCAAGCAAACGCGCGGCGCGGCACCGAGGTTGCAATCGTGGGGATACGCGCCTCGTGCCAACCGATACCGGTATTCAGGATCGTGGCCCCTGCCGCCTCGACGGCCTTTGCAAGCTGCACAACCTCGGCCCATGTGGACCCGTCGGGGATCAGATCGATCATCGACAAACGGTAGATCAGAATAAACTCGGGCCCCACGGCCTGCCGCACACGGCGGACCACCTCGACGGGCAAGCGCATCCGGTTCCCATATGACCCGCCCCACTCATCATCGCGTTTGTTCACATGGGTCACAAGGAACTGGTTGAGAAAATACCCCTCCGAACCCATCACTTCCACACCGTCATAGCCCGCCTGTTTGGCCCGCACCGCGGCGGTCACAATATCGGCGATCTGCTTTTCGATACCCTGCGCATCCAGCGCCTTGGGCGCAAACGGCGAAATTGGCGATTTCACGGCAGAGGGCGACACACAGTCGGGCGAATAGGCATAGCGACCGGCGTGCAGTATCTGCATCGCAATCTTGCCGCCGGCCTCATGCACGCGGGTCGTCACGTTTGTGTGGTTGGCAATATCCGCATCCGAAAACAGGCCCGCAGCCCCCGGAAACACGCCACCTTCGCGGTTGGGGGCCATGCCGCCAGTGACCATCAGGCCAACACCGCCACGGGCACGGGCGGCATAAAATTCCGCCACACGGTCCCAATCCTTGGTCTCTTCCAACCCGGTATGCATCGACCCCATCAGCACGCGGTTTTTCAGGGTGGTAAACCCCAGATCAAGCGGTGCAAGCATATGCGGGTAAGTGGTCATCGCGGGTCTCCTTCAAACATGCCCCACACTGCGCCAAGCCCGCGCACAGGTCACCAAAAACCCCGCGTCACCCGCGCGCCTGTCAGGCGGTTTCAACACAGTGGCGGCGGAACGCGCTTTTCAACAGATCCAACTCTTCGCGCAGCAGGGCCATCTCTTCGCGGATATCCTCGGCCAGAACCTCGCCAAACAACAGGGTAAAACTGTTCAGGGTCGCCCCTGTCGCCACATCAGATATCAAAAATGTCTGCACCCCGTCCGACATCAAATGCGCCGGCACAGGCACCTGGATCAACCAGCCATCGGGATCAGCGGACCGCTTCACAACCACGCCGTCCACATCGTCGCCCAGATGGGTGACGCGGACTTGCGGGGCGCCGTCGCTTTCATAGCCGGTCAAAATGCCCTCCCATACGCCGGCAAACAGGCGGGTCTTGGTCAGTTTCAGCTCGGACATGGGCGGCCTCCTTGGCGTGGCTTAGATTTCGGCGCGTGGATAGCGGCAGAAGGTCAAATCCCTGATTGTGACCTGATTCATCTCGGGGCTCTCGAAAATCAAATCAAGCCAGACGCGCTCGATCCGCTTTTCGTTGATTTCGGAATAGCCCAGATCAAATTCGACCATCATATCGTCCTGACCAAAGGGCAGTTCCAGCACCAGTTGTTCAGTATTGGGGCCGTGTTTGATGTTCAGACGGGCAAAAACCTCCAGCGGCTTTTCAACCTCGATGATCGCATTGAGCCGGACAATATGGCGGCGCTGCAACCCGTCGGCGGCAGCGGGCGGCGCATCCACGACCAGCGACAAAAAGCTACCATCAAAGCGAAACACATCCATGCGCAAACCAAAAGGGGCCAGATCCTGTTCGCGGGTATTGCGCACCTGCCGCAGGGTCAATTCACTGATCTTGCAATCATGGAACAGCGTCACCTCTTCTCCCAGCATGGTCTTGCTGGGCACAGCAGACATGCCCTTGCGGCCCAAGGGCCCGCGCCACACCTGCGGCCGCCACGACCATTCGGTGCCACCGGGGCGGGAAAATGCATTTGACCCGACGCGCGGCAGCGCCAGCCTGCTATCGGCGATATGGGTCAGCTCATCGACCAAGACGCGCAATCTGCGGGCGCGGTGGCGTTGGTTGCGCAAAACATCCAGCGGCGCGTAGGGCGCTTTGCGCGCCGCAATCGCCCAACGCGCAAGCGCGCCCTGCTGGACCCACCGGCCAATCAGGCTGTTTAACTTGCTCGCCATACCGCGCCGTCACCTTTCATGCGAAAACTTGTCTTGCCCCGCTGTCATACCTGCCAAATTGTTTCGCAAAAGGAAACAGTCGTCAGATTTTTGGCACCGGCTGCTGTGCATTTGCGCCAATAATGGCCCTGATTGTTTGAGACAGCAATGCGTCACCCGAGGCTTGGGTCAGCGGTGCCTGATCAAGGCCGCGCACCGCAATCGTGACCAAACGACCCGCAACATCGAAAAACGCGCGCCACTCATCCTGTTGCGCGCCATCGATCGCCGCAGGGGCCTCATCGACCAGATGCACCATGACCTGATCGCCGATCTGGGTGACATCGCTGATCGACACACTGCCTGCATCGCCCGTGCGGCTTAGCAGTTGCGGCCCGTTTGGACCTTCCAGATAGGCCGCAAAGGCCGCCGGATCCTGTGCCACGATGGCGCTGCCGGCTTGGCCCACCTGCACAGTCGTCATCGCATAAATCGCAGGTGGGGCGTCAGCAACGCCCAGAACCGCACAGGGCGCCAATATCGCAAAGCCTTTTTGCGCACGGCTCGCGTTGCGGTCAGCGCAATAGCCCGTAGGGCCCGCCGCCACAAAATCCCCGCCCAACAGCGCGAGCGCCGGCACACCTTTTGCCCCCGCAAAGTTCACTCCGCCAGCACAGCCCGCAAGGGCGAAAAACGCCCCCGCGATACTCTTGCGCGCCAGCTTCAAGTTACAGATCCATATAGATGTGGCGCTCTTTTTTGGCACCCGGATGTGTCGTGGCCCCAAGGCGTGCGCCACCAACCAACTGGCTGTATTTCCACAGCGCCCCTGACGCATAGATTGTCTCGCGCGGGCCTTTCCACGCCTCGTTGCGTGCGGCCAGCTCGGCATCCGTCAGGTTGACTGACAACTCGCCCGTGATCGCGTTCATCGTGATGATGTCACCGTTTTGCACCATCGCAATCGGACCACCATGCGCGGCCTCGGGACCAACATGACCCACACAGAACCCGCGTGTCGCACCCGAGAACCGGCCGTCCGTGATCAACGCCACCTTCTTGCCCATGCCCTGACCAGACAGTGCGGCCGTGGTCGACAACATCTCGCGCATCCCCGGCCCGCCAGCGGGGCCCTCGTTACGAATGACCAGCACCTCGCCTTCTTTATATTCGCGGGCTTTCACGGCCTCGAATGCGTCTTCTTCACATTCAAACACCCGTGCGGGGCCGCTGAACACCTGCTCGGCCGGGGTCATGCCCGCGACTTTTACAATCGCGCCTTCAGGGGCCAAGTTGCCCTTCAGGCCCACAACACCGCCGGTTTTGGTGATCGGCGTTTCCACCGGATAAATCACGCGCCCATCTGCCTCGCCTTCGATCAGGTCCAGCTCTTCGCCGATCACGCGGCCCGATGCGGTCATGCAGTCTTCGTGGATCAGCCCCGCTTTGCGCAATTCCTTGAGCACAACAGGCACACCGCCCGCCTCATACAAATCCTTCGCCACATACTGCCCACCCGGCTTGAGATCGACAAAATAGGGCGTGTCTTTGAAAATATCGCAGACATCAAACAGGTCAAAATCGATGCCCGCCTCATGCGCGATGGCCGGCAGATGCAGCCCCGCGTTGGTGGAGCCGCCTGTGCACGCCACTACGCGGGCTGCGTTTTCCAGCGACTTGCGTGTGACGATATCGCGGGCGCGAATGTTCTTTTCGATCAAATGCATAACCGCTTCGCCCGAGGCCACACCATATTGGTCACGGCTTTCGTAAGGCGCAGGTGCGCCCGAGGAATTCATCAGCGCAAGGCCAATGGCCTCTGACACGCAGGCCATCGTATTGGCGGTAAACTGGCCACCACAAGCGCCCGCTGACGGACATGCCACGCGCTCGAGCGCTGCCAAGGCCGCATCCGACATATTGCCCGCTTGGTGCTGGCCCACGGCCTCGAACACGTCTTGCACGGTCACGTCTTTGCCATCCAAACGCCCCGGCAGGATCGAGCCGCCGTAGATGAACACCGAGGGCACATTCAAACGGACCATCGCCATCATCATACCGGGCAAGGATTTGTCGCAGCCCGCAAGCCCGACCAGCGCGTCATAGCAATGCCCGCGCATCGTCAACTCAACCGTATCGGCAATGGCCTCTCGTGATGCCAGCGATGACCGCATCCCCTCGTGGCCCATCGCAATGCCGTCGGTGACGGTAATGGTGGTAAATTCGCGCGGTGTGCCCATGCCCTTTTTCACACCCAGCTTGACCGCTTGGGCCTGCCGGTTGAGCGAAATATTACACGGCGCCGCCTCGTTCCAGCAGGTCGCAACACCAACCCACGGCTGTGCAATGGCCTCTTCGTCCAGTCCCATCGCATAGAAATACGACCGGTGCGGCGCGCGGCTTGGCCCTTCGGTGACATGGCGGCTTGGAAGATTGGTCTTGTCGGTTTTGCCCTTAAGCATGGTTGGGTCCCTCTCAAAAAGTGTTACCCCGTGGTGTAAATAAGGGGAGCCACGCGCACAAGTCGGAACTGTGGTTGCGCACCCCCGCGAGAAAGTCCAAAAAAGCCCGATGAAAACCCCATACACCCCGATGCGCAGCTTCAGGCGCGCCGCCTTGGCGCAGGCGGGTCTTTGGCCCGTTGTCAAGATTATCGTGCTGATGGAACTGGTCTTTGTGCTGGGGCCGGTTCTGGTGATGCTGATGCTGCCACCCAAGGCACTGGCAATCTACGAGACCGGCACAACGCCCGTCGGGGTGATCGCACAGCTTTCGACCTTTGCGCTTTATGCGCTGGCTTTGGTCTATCTGGTGCGGCGGTTTCACGGGCGCGGGTTCTGGTCAATGGTCGGGCCGGTCGGGGCGGCGGCGACCAACCTGAAACTGGCAGGCCTCGCCGTGGGTGCATTGCTGCTGGTGCAAGCCTTCCTGCCACCCTGGATTGCACTGCAAGACCTCGCCGAAATCAGACCCTTGATCCCTTGGTTGGCGTGGCTGCCCGTTACAATCGCGGTTCTGGTGATCCAGACCGGCACGGAAGAGCTGTATTTCCGCGGGTATCTGCAACAACAATTCTCGGTGATCTCCGACAAGCCTTGGGTCTGGATGGGACTGCCGTCGCTTTTGTTCGGGGTTGGGCACTATATGAACGGCAACGGGGCAGCAGACGGGGTGATTTACGTGTTCTGGGCCACGCTTTTGGGGCTGGCCTGCGCCGATCTGACCGCGCGCACCGGCAATATCGGGGCGGCGGTCGGGCTGCATCTGTCCAACAACCTATTCGCCTTTGTGGTGGTGGGCGTGCAGGACTGGCCCTCTTCGGGATTGGCGTTATTCCTGTATCCCTTTGAGGACCCGTCGCAATACGACTACGCGCTGGCAACATTGCTGGAGCCTTGGGTGCTGATCGAATTGCCAATCCTGAGCTTAAGCGTCGCAGTGATGTGGCTGGCTGCGCGGATCGCGATACGGGCCTGATTGCATTTCGTGCCGTTGCGGCATATTTGAAACGGGTAACATCAGAGGTCGCCCATGAACTGGATCAGCAACTACGTCCGCCCCACGATCAATTCCCTGTTTTCGCGGCGCGAGGTGCCCGACAACCTGTGGACCAAATGCGACGACTGCGGCACCATGCTGTTTCACCGTGAATTGGCCGACAATCTGAACGTCTGCACAAGCTGCGGCCACCACATGCCGATCGGCGCGCGCGCCCGGCTTGCCTCGATCTTTGACGGTGGCATCTCTACCGATGTGGCGGTGCCCGTCCCCGTGACCGACCCGCTGCACTTTCGCGACCAGAAGAAATACACCGACCGGATCAAAGACGCGCGCAAAAAGACCGGTGAAAAAGATGCAATGCTCGTGGCGGAAGGGGACATGGGGCGCACCGGCGTTGTTGTGGCCGTGCAGGATTTCTCCTTCATGGGCGGATCAATGTCGATGTATGTCGGCAACGCGATTGTGGCCGCGGCCGAACGTGCGATTGAATTGGGCCGGCCGCTGATCCTGTTCTCGGCAGCGGGTGGCGCGCGGATGCAAGAGGGCATCTTGGGCCTGATGCAAATGCCACGCACAACCATCGCTGTGCAAATGCTCAAAGAAGCGGGGCTGCCCTATATCGTGGTGCTGACACATCCGACAACCGGTGGCGTGACCGCGTCATATGCGATGCTGGGCGACGTGCAAATCGCAGAACCCAACGCCCTGATCGGCTTTGCCGGTGCGCGGGTGATCGAGCAAACCATCGGGGAAAAGCTGCCCGAAGGGTTCCAGCGCGCCGAATATCTGCTGGACCACGGGATGCTGGACCGGGTGACCAAACGGACCGATCTGAAAGACGAACTGGTCACAATCGTGCGGCTTTTGACCAAGCAATCGGCACCGGTGAAAGGCGAGCTGCCCGCACCCGACAAAGAAACCGTGGATGCAAAGGCAACCACGGACACCCCCGCATGAACGCAATTGCGGCGTGCAGCTTGCAGGCACGATGAACCACCACAGAAAGCTGACGCGATGACCACCGGCTCTGACGCAATACTGGCGCGCATGATGACGCTGCACCCGAAAGTCATCGACCTGACACTGGATCGGGTTTGGGCGCTCCTGGCCAAACTCGACCACCCGGAACGCAAATTGCCCCCCGTGATCCACATCGCGGGCACCAATGGCAAAGGATCGACCCAAGCGATGATCCGCGCAGGGCTAGAGGCATCAGGCGCATCCGTGCACGCCTATACCAGCCCGCATCTGGCGCGGTTTCACGAACGGATCCGGCTGGCAGGCACCCTGATATCAGAACCCGCACTGACCGAGATTCTTGACCGGTGCTACACCACAAACGGGCCCGACCCGATCACCTATTTCGAAATCACCACCGTTGCGGGGCTTTTGGCTTTTGCGCAAACACCCGCCGATTTCACCCTGCTCGAGGTCGGGCTTGGCGGGCGGCTGGACGCGACCAATGTGGTTGACCAGCCTGCGGTCACGGTGATCACGCCGATCGATCTGGACCACCAACAATTCCTTGGCGATACATTGACCGCCATTGCGGGCGAAAAGGCGGGGATCATCAAACGCGGCGTGCCTTGTGTCGTAGGGCCGCAACATAGCGAAAGCGTGGACGTGATCGAAACCGTCGCCGCCCGGCTTGGCGCGCCTTTGATGGCCTATGGGCAGCACTGGCATGTGTCCGAGGACCGCGAGCGGCTGATCTATCAAGACGACGCTGGCCTGCTAGACCTGCCGCTGCCCGCCCTGCCCGGCCCACACCAGATCATGAACGCGGGCGCTGCGATTGCCACCTTGCGCATCTTGGGCCGCAACGAGGCTGCCTGTGAAGCGGCCCTGACCCGCGCCTCTTGGCCCGCCCGCATGGAGCATTTGAAAACCGGCGCTCTGGTCGATTTGGCCACACCCGCCGCGCTTTGGCTTGATGGCGGGCATAACCCGGCGGCAGGACGGGCACTGGCCGCAACGCTGCGCCGCCTGCCCGCCCGACCAACCCATTTGATCTGCGGCATGCTTAATACCAAAGACATTTCCGGCTATCTCGCCCCACTGGCCGAGGTCGCCCAAAGCCTGATCGCGGTGTCCATCCCCGACGAGGTGAACACGATCCCCGCCGCACAAACCGCGCTAGCGGCGCAACACGTCGGGCTAGCCGCGACGACCGCACCCGACGTGCGGGCCGCAATATCAACCATTAAGGCCGAACACCCCCATGCGCGCATCCTGATTTGCGGCTCGCTTTATCTGGCCGGGCACGTCTTGCGCGAAAACGCGCGCGCATCATAAATCTGCACAAGTCGCCAACCTTCCAGAGACGGGTAATGCGGCGGGTCTTTGCCGCCCCTGCTGCCAAAACAGAATATGTTTCACGAAAACGCTACAGCACGGTCAAAGCAGGTGATAGCCTTGCTTATATTTCGCTTCGGTTTTAAGGCAGCACAAATGCATATGACACACGCTATCCACCCAACCGGTCACACGTTGCCAGCCCCGATAAAATCCAGACCGGTCATTGGCTGGGCATTCCCGAAGCTTAAAGCAACCGCCATCTTGCTTGCGGTTTTCGCCGCCCCCGCCCATGCCGCCGAGGTCAACCTGTGTTGGCGCGGCGCTGGCGGCTACACGATGACAGGGCGGATGTCCTTGCCTGACGCTGCGATGTTCAAAACCATCCTGACCGAAGCCGACGTGACCCGCTTCAAGATATCGGGCTACTATAAGGGTAAGCTGATCGGCACGTGGGACAGTGCAACGCGCGCAGCTGACGACACATGGCATTTGAGGTTCGACCCTGCGGGCATGGCGTTCCTGACCGGCGGCCGCTTTGCCAGTTTCGCCTCGCAAGGCTGGAACGCGGACGGCAATGTCACAAATTGCGGCAACCCCGGCTTCGGCTTCAACTCGGGCGATTTCTCGCAAGACCTCTGCATCAACGGCACCTATATCGCGGCCAGCAGCATCGCGCCGGACACCCCGCTGATTGCAACATTCGACGCCGTGACACCCGATTGCCGCAATACCGCCGCCGTCAGCAAAAGAAGTCGCGCAGTTCCGGGCAAAACCGCGCAAATGCGTTGACCGCGAAAAACTTATCGCGCAAGTTCACCGGCAACAGCATCGCGCCATAAAAAACAGGCCGATAGCAACGCCCTTGGCAGGGCGAGGGGGCAGGCGCCAAGCCTGTCTTCTTGTTTTTACGGGTTAGTGCGAATCAGGCGCGAATCAATCTTTGACTTCACCGGCCCAAATACACTAAATCTGGTAGAAACTGGCCCGCCGGCATCTTCATACTGCGAATTGATCTAAATGTAGCGGCCCCCAGCAAAGGAAAGCGGCAACATGCGTTTGGTACTGGCACTCCTGATGGCGGCATTCAGCGCGCTGCCCGCCATAGCCCAGCAAGTGCAACTGAGCGAAACCCAAAATCAGGCCGCATTCACCGTCAATGGCCGCAGCTTTGTGATTGCCCGCGACCAAGACAACGCCGCCGTGTTGACCGGTGAATTTGCCAAGACCAGCCGTCCCTGCCCCGCGTTTTGCATCCAGCCGATGCGCGTCAGCGCCGGGGTCGAGCCGATTGGCGAATTGGAACTGATCGCATTTCTGGAAACCGATGTTGCCGCCGCTGCGGGTCTGTTGATCGACGCCCGCCTGCCCGACTGGTTTGGCAAAGGCGCCATTCCCGGCGCTGTGAATGTGCCGTTTGCCGCACTTGACGCGGAAAACCCCTATCAGATCGATATCCTTGTGGCGCTCGGGGCGACGCAATCTGCTGATGGTCTGGATTTCTCCACCGCCAATACGCTTGTGATTTACGGCAACGGGGCATGGGACGCGCAAGGCACCCACGCGATCACCAATCTGATTGCCGCAGGCTACCCCGCATCCAAAATCATGAATTATCGGGGCGGTCTGGAAGACTGGCTGCACCTCGGTCTCTCGACGCTTGTTCCTTGAAGAAAGCCGCTTGTTATGATCCGTTTTGTTATTGCCCTATTCATATTTTCGGTTGTTTTAAACGTCTATATTGTCACGCGCCCCGATAGCAACGACCGCCCGGCCGTCGCCCAAACTGCCGACGTGACCCGCGCCCGAACCGACAGCGTCCTTGGGCCCGTGCCTAACGCCATCGCGATCCCCGCCGCCGCGAGTCAAGCCCCCCTGCGCAACACAACACCCGCGCTTGATGTGCCCACCGATGACGCCGATATGGCGCAGACCGCCGCCAATGTGCTGGCCGGTCTGGGGCTGAACGTTGAAGCCAATGCCCAGCGCGCCGATCCGATGCGCGACATGACCGCAGGCGTGCTTGCGGGCATCGGTGCCGTCACCGGCAAGACAATCACCGTCAGCGGAGCCCCCCCCGCCGCCAAAAGCGCGCTGGAACGGCTTGTCGTGCAAGCGCTCAAAGAAGGGCAAAGCGACGATTACATCAATACACTTGTTAACGAGGCCGCCAGCGCAGGCGCGATTGCCGTGCCACAGGTTCTGGTCACCTCCGACGGCAAGGTCGACACCAGCGTCTTGCTATCGTCGATCATCACGCAGGCACAAATCGCCGCAGGTGGCCCCGCTCCCGCGATCCCTGTCGTGCCATCGGGTGATGGCACCGGCGTCGAGGTCCGCGTCGTGCAGCGCGCCACCCAAACACAGCAATACCGGTTCTACACCGTCAGTCGCGGCGACAGTCTGGGCGCGATTGCGGTCAAGTTTTATGGCAACGTCGACAAATACACCGCGATCTTTCAAGCCAACCGCAACGTGCTGTCCAGCCCCAATGCCATTCAGATCGGGCAGCGTTTGGCGATACCCGATATCGCAGGATAGACCCTACCGCGCCCAGTCTTCCGCCTGCATTTCGCGTAACCGGCTGGCAGTGCGTTCAAATTCAAACGTGCCTTCGCCCTCGACATATAACATCTCGGGCACAGCCGCCGCCGAGCAAATCAATTGCACCTTCGCCTCGTATAGCGCGTCAATCAGCGTCACAAACCGCTTGGCCTCGTTAAAGTTTTGCCGCGACAGACGCGGGATGTCCTCGATAATCAGCACCCGCACCGCATCCGCCAGCGCAAGGTAATCAGCCGCCCCCAACGGCTTGCCGCACAGGTCAAAAAACCCGACCCGCCCGACACCGTTATGATAGCGCGGGATCACCACCTCGCGCCCCTTCACATGCAGCGTCAGCGGTGCAGACTGGCCCGCAGTCAAGCCCTGCCAGACCTTTGCGATATCGTGGCGCGCCTGCTCGCCCACGGGCGTGAAATAGGTCGGCGTGCCGGCAAGACGCCCCTGACGGTAATCGGTCACACTGACCAATTCATGCACAACCAAACGGTCCTTGATCAAATCAATAAACGGCACAAATAACGCGCGGTTCAACCCGTCTTTATATAACGCATCGGGCTGCCTGTTTGATGTGGTCACAATGACAACCCCTGCCGCGAATAGGGCCTCGAACAATCGCCCCACAATCATCGCGTCCGTGATGTCGGATATCTGCATTTCATCAAACGCCAGAAACCTCACCTCACCCGCGAGCTTGGCCGCCACGGGTGCAATGGCATCATCAACACCCAATTTGCGCGCCGCGTTCATCTCGCTGTGCACCCACTGCATAAAGGCGTGAAAATGGCGGCGCTGTTTGGGGGCATCGACCGCCGCGAACAACAGATCCATCAACATGGATTTGCCGCGCCCGACACCACCCCACATATACAAGCCTTTGATCGGCGGCGCCGACTTGCGAAACAAACTGCGCTTCACAGGCACGCTCAACGCGGCGCGCACGCGCTCCAGCTCGGGCATCACAGCCACCTGCGCCGCATCCTCATGCAACCGCCCATCCGACACCGCAGCGCGGTAAATATCCAACATCGTCATAGGCCCACCGATACCCCGCGCATCCGGCCCGCGCAACTGCCGCCCCGATACGCCCGAATTATTGCAATTTTTAAGTAAATGCGCGCTAAATCATGCTTGGAATAATCGCCATATTAGGAAACTTATCACCTCGATGATCTATCCGGTGTGCACCTAACAATGGTGAAACCATGACTGACCTGATAGCGAAACTTGCAACCGTCCTGCAACCCGTCGGGCTTGCGACGATCCTCGTCTACCTCTACGGGTATTTCAGCCGCTCCAGCACCGACATCAAAATCACGCAAATCATCATGGGCGTGGTTTTCGGATTGGCCGCAATCGTGGCCATGGCATCACCTATTCAAATGTCGTCGGGCGTCATGGTTGATCTGCGCAATCTGTTTGTGGGAATTTCGGCGGCATTCTTTGGCTGGCGCGGCGGGTCCATCACACTTGCACTCACGGTGCTGACGCGGCTGGGTATCGGCGGCGACGGGGTGCTTGTTGGGATCGTGGCGGCCAGTATTTCGGGCACAACCGGGCTGATCTGGCATCACTTCATCAGTCCGCGCATCCGAAATATCTTTGTCTCGCTGCCCATCCTCGCCTCGCTGATTTCCTTGCATATTGCCGCCGCATTCCTGCTGCCCGCACCGTTGACCGCACTCATCATGCAAGACCTCGCGCCCGTGGCCCTTATCTTCAACTTTGCCGGGACCGGTATTTTCGCCCTGCTGATCTACCGCGAAATCGCATTGGCCGACGAGGAAAACCGGCTGCGCACCGAAGCCACCACAGACCCCCTCACGCGGGTCTTGAACCGGCGCTATACCATCGAAATCTACGGCGATAGGGTGCAAGGAAAACCCGGCGCAAAAGGCGTTGCCATGTCCTGCATCGACATCGATAACTTCAAGAAAATCAATGATGTTTACGGGCATCTTGCAGGTGATCATGTGCTCGTCAGCGCCGCGCGGCGCATTGCATCATGCCTGCGCGATCATGACCTGTTTTGCCGGATGAGCGGCGACGAATTCCTGATCATCATGACTGATGTGCACGCCCAAGAAGCCAGCGCCATTTCCGAAAGATGCCGCGCCGCAGTGGCCGAAGCGGCCATCGATTTCGACAACCAGTCTATCGGCGCGTCCATCAGCATCGGCACCGTTTGGGCCAGCCAAGCGCCCGCCTTCAACCAGTTCCGCAATGCCGCCGATGAGGCCTTGTATCGCGCAAAATCAATGGGCCGCGACTGCTCGTCCTTCGCGGTGCACCGCAATTCCCTGCTGTCGGCAATACCTGCCAGTGCGCTCGCCTAATCGATGTCGCGCATCATGCCCGTGATCGCCGCCGCCAACGCGTCCGCGTGGGTATAGGGCAACCCGTGCCCGGCACCCGCGATATCATCGTTGTGCACCGCGCGGTTCCACATGACCAAAGTGCCCATCGCCGATAGCGGAATCGTTGTATCCTCACGCCCCCAGAACGCCCAAACCGGCACATCCTCGCGCCCCAGTTTGCGATGCGCGATCTCCAGACGTCCGCTTAGCGCCCCGCGCCTGCTGGCCAGAACAGCCGGCAAATACCCACGGCGTGACAATTGAAATGCCTGCATCTGGGCAAGCGGCGCTGGTTTCACAGCGCCACGTCGGGCGCGCGCAGGCGCAAACACACCATGCGCCCAATCGCCCAAAACCGGCACAATCCGGCAAAACCTCTCGAACAGTGGCTCGGTCATCTCAATCCCTGCCGGTGCGACCAGTATGACCCGCGCCACGGCGTGCGGATTTGCCGCCGCATAGGCCGTCACAATGCTTGCGCCCATCGAATACCCCATCAATGTGATGTCCTGCGTCACCCCTTGATCTGCCAGCAAATCACCCAGTTGGCGGGTGAAAAAGCCCATGTCTTGCGTGCCTTTTGGCGCATCCGAATACCCGCGCCCATACAGATCATAGCGCAAGACGCGAAATCCCAGTCCCGTCAACGCAGGCGTGATCGCGTCCCAGACAATCGACGGGGTCGTCAGGCCATGCACCAAAACAATCACCGGCCCGCGCGCGCCACCAGACCACTGGTAATGGGTCTGACCCGCCGACAGCTTTGCAAACCTGCCATCTGCCTGTTTGCGCAGCTCGGGTGTCATCCGCCGCCGCCCACGCTCTTGCAAAACCGGCACGGCGGCACCCACCACAACAAGTACAAAAAAGACCGTCACCCAAATCATCTGCTCGCCCCTATCAACAATCGGAACCAACCCTTTGCACATCCAGCGACCGCCGCTTTGAAAACGGGCATCTGTTCAGCGGTCGGCATTCTGGCTCCAGGCGGTCAGGATATAGCGACTGGTCATCAAGTCCAGATGCGCGCCGCCGCCGTTCTTGAACAGCGTAATGTCATCATCATTATGGCGCTGGAATGCGTCCAGATCATAATAATCCGCAACCACATGGTCGGGCGTAATTACACCGCGTGCGATCGGAATTTTCAACTCGCCAATATGCCCGATTGTGGTGTGCCGATTGTCGACAAACACCCGCGACCGCAGCAAGGCAGCATCGTCTACCTCGCGCATGTCGGGCCGGTATGCACCAATAAGATCAACGTGTTGACCGGCTTGCAACCAATCCCCCATGATCAAGGGGTCCGTCGACATCGTGGCCGAGGTGATAATGTCGGCACCGCGCACCGCGGCCTCCAGATCAGGCGCAATCGCCACCTCGGGCAAGTCTTTGTGAAACGCCTTCGCGCCAGCCTGCGACCGGTTCCAGACCGTGAATTTCGCCTCGGGAAACGCAGCACGATAGGCCGCGTAAAGCGACCGCCCCACAGTGCCCGCACCCACGATCAAGATGTTGCGGCTGTCAGGGCGCGCCAAGCGTCTGGCCGCAAGCAAACTATCGCCCGCCGTTTTCCATTTCGTCACAAGATGGAAATCCAGAATGGCCTCCAGCGCGCCGTCTTGGTCGGAAAACAGATTGACCGCCCCGCCGATCATCGGCTTGCCTGCCGCGCGATTGGCCGGAAAAATCGTGGCGCATTTCACCGCCAACCCCATGCCCTTGATCCACGCAGAGCGGTTCAACAGCGTATTGTCATCGCGGTATAAAAACACGTCTTCAACTTCGGCCTTGGGCAACAGATGACCCGCCGCCAAAGCGTCCGTCAAGGCGATCCAGTCCAGAATGCGGTCGCCTTGCTCAAAAGAAATCATCTTGGTCATTTTGCGTCCTCCTGGGACAACAATCCATGCCCCACCAGACACGCAGCCCAGCCTTGCGGCCCCTCGAACAGATGCGTTTGCCAGCCCCGTGCCGCGGCCGCCTTGATATTGTCGATCCGGTCGTCCGCAAACAATAGCCCCGCCGGATCAACGCCGCAATCTGTCTCCAATGCAGCATAAATCGCGGCGTCCGGCTTGATCATACCCATATGCCCGGAGATATAGCGCCGGTCAAAGTCCGTCAAAAACGGGTAGATTTTCTCGGCAATCTCGAATGTCTGTATCCCGAAATTCGACAGGGCAAATACCGGCACACCCGCCGCCCGCAGGCGGCGTAAAATGCGCACGGACTGCGGAATCGCAGGGGCCGCCATATCGATCCAGTTGTCATGCCACATACGCACTTCATCATACCATTCGGGGTTATCATCGGCGGCGGCAAAGATCAGATCACGAAAATGCCCCCCCCGGTCCACCTCGTCGTTGATGCCATGCAGATCAACCTGCGCAAACAGTGCGCGCCTGCGATCCGCACCAATTCTGGCGTCGTAAAACCGCTCGGGCTGCCACTCGATCAGCACATTGCCGATGTCAAAAACCACTGCTTGCACTGTCATACCGTTTCCTTGTTATCTGCACACGCGCGGATCCGCGCGGCGCTAGCCCCTTTGTGCCGCCGCCCGCACAGCCCGTTCCAACGCGTCCAGAAACCGCGACCTGTCGGCCTTGGAAAACGGCTTGCCGCCGCCTTGGCGAAACGGATCAGCGGCGCGCATATCGGTCATCAAATCGCGGGTCGCCAGCACATTGCCAATATTGGCCTCGGTCAATGGCTCGCCGTTATGTTTGAGCACCTGCGCACCTGCCGCGACACATTTGGCCGCCAGCGGAATATCCCCCGTAATGACCACATCGGCAGGGCCCGCGCGATCCGCGATCCACATATCCGCCACGTCAGGCCCGTCAGGCACCACAACCGTTTCCACCAACGGGTTTTGCGACGGGCGAATGCCACCGTTGGACACCACAAACATGCGCAGCTTGTGGCGCGTGCCGACGCGTTCCACCTCGTCTTTCACAGGACATGCATCCGCATCGACATAGATCACGCGTATAACGCCTCTGCATGGAATGCCACATGGTCCTCGATGAACGTCGCGATGAAAAAGTAGGAATGATCATAGCCCTTTTGCAGCCGGATTTGCCCCTCTTGGCGCGCGGCCGCAAACGCCGCCGCAAAGGCCGCTGTGCCCAGCAAATCACCAAACTGGTCGTCGGTGCCGGTATCAATCAAAACCGGCCCGTCAAACCCGCCGCCCTGCATCAGAAGCGTCGCATCATGCGGGCCCCATTTCGCCTCGTCACCCCAATAGGCTGCAAATTGCTTGCGGCCCCAGTCGGACTGCGTCGGGTTACAAATTGGCGCAAACGCCGACACCGACCGGAACCGTCCCTTCAAGGCCATCGCCAGTGTCAGCGCACCGTGCCCCCCCATCGAATGGCCCGTGATCGCTTGGCGCTCCATGTCCAGCGGAAAATTTTCGGCCAAAAGCGCGGGCAATTCTTCTGCTGCATAGGTCCACATTTTGAAATGCGTGTCCCACGGCGCTTGGGTGGCATCAATATAGAACCCCGCCCCCTGGCCCAAATCAAACGCCGCATCATCGGGCACACCCTCACCGCGCGGTGAAGTATCGGGAAACACCAATGCGATCCCTTGCTCGGCCGCCCATGCTTGCGCGCCCGCCTTGACCATCGCGTTTTCATGGGTGCAGGTCAGCCCCGACAAAAACCACAAAACCGGAACCGCGCCATGCTGGGCCTCTTCGGGCAAGAACACCGCAAATGTCATATCGCAGGCGCAGGCCTTTGACGTATGGGCATAAACCCCCATCGTGCCGCCAAAACTACGGTTTTCGGAAATCGTTTTCATATGCGCGCGCCCCTCTCAATGGCCTATGGCTACCGCAGGGCCGTGGGTCAGTCAAACGCCCCTGTGACACGGCCCAGCAACATAAATGCGCGCGCGGTGCGGGTTTCGGACAAAGCACCAATATCCTCGTCAGACGCATCTGGCTCAAAGGCAATCAGGGTCTGGTCAAAACGGCGCAGAAAATGATGCGCGGCATCGCGGAAAATCGTGTCTTCGCGCATCCGGCCAGAGGTCAGCGCCAGCGACGACCGGTCACGCACCCCGCCAAGCGAGGCCATCGCGCGCCCGCGCTCACCGCCCGCAAAACGACGCCAGATCTCGGGGCGTGCACGGTCCGGGCGCAGATCATCCATATAAATCCCGTCTTGGGACAACAGCGTCAGCATATCTTGGGCGGCCTGCACCAACTGGCGGGCGTTGCGGTCTTTGAGCGCACGGCGTAGCGCATCAAAGCCGCGGGTGTCTTGGTCATTGTCGGGGAAATTCAGCGCGCGGATCAGATCGGCGCGTGACAATGGTGTGGCCATGTCTTCCGCGCTTGTGGGCAGCGCCAATTTCGGCTGATCGTCCACGCTCACCGCTTTCACGGACGTAATCGCCAGTTTTTGCCCCTCGGCCGGTCGGCTCGAGGCAAAGGTCGCGACAACGTTTTCGGTCTTGCGCGTCGCTTGGGCAATCTCGTTGAGCTTGCGCTCGACGGTGGGCTGCAATGTGTTTGCCCCGCTCAGGCGCGTGTCGATATAGGTTTTGCGCATCGCGTCGATCGCGGCCTGCAACCTGCCGCTTTCCTCGCGCATGATCCGCGCCGAGCGGCTGGCAGCCGCAGCCACCCAGATCATCGCCACAGGCATGAAAATCGCAATCAGGATCAGAATAAACCGCAGACTGTCAAACCGGTCCTGCACCGCGGTCTCGGGCGGCAAAAAGAAAAAGAACAGGCCAACCAGGATCATCCAGCAGACGGAAAAAATCATCGCAAGCATTTCGCCGCTGATGCGCGGCTGGGCTATCGGGGGCTGCGGTTTTACAGGGCTTTGCGCCATGACAGGGCCTGACTTACTTATAAACGATGCTCAAAACTTCATAGGACCGCACGCCACCGGGGGTGCGCACCTCGACACTATCACCTTCGTCTTTGCCAATCAAAGCGCGCGCAATGGGGGATTTGATATTCAGCAAACCGGCCTCGATATTGGCCTCGTATTCACCCACGATCTGATAGGTCTTTTCCTCGTCGGTATCCTCATCGACCAAGGTCACGGTCGCGCCGAATTTCACCGTGCCCGACATACGGCCAAGATCGATCACATCGGCCAGCGAGATGATCCCCTCCAGCTCCTTGACGCGGCCCTCGATGAACGACTGTTTTTCCTTGGCAGAATGATACTCTGCGTTCTCGGACAGGTCGCCATGCTCGCGGGCCTCCGAAATTGCTCGGATAATCGCAGGCCTCTCGACCGACTTGAGATGCTTGAGCTCTGCGTTCATCTTGTCAAAGCCGGGCTTTGTTACTGGAATCTTTTCCATCTGCGGTTTGCTCCTGGGGGGCGAAATTTACCAATCGGTCGTTCATACCCTATTTGGCTGGTTCAAAGTCAAGTGCAAGTCGCATTTCACCGTGCTATTGCAGTTTTAACGCGGTGTCGCAATTGACCGCGCATCACCGCTTGGGCTAGCCAAGACGCAACAATATTACGCAATCGCAAAAGGGTCCGGCAATGACACAGGTTGAACGCGAAACAATGGAATTTGATGTGGTCATCGTGGGCGCGGGTCCCGCGGGGCTGTCTGCGGCGATCCGGCTCAAACAGCTTGATGCGGACCTCAATGTGGTTGTGCTTGAAAAAGGCTCCGAAGTTGGCGCGCATATCCTGTCGGGTGCGGTTCTTGATACATCCGGTATCGACGCGCTGATCCCCGACTGGAAAGCCAAAGGCGCGCCCATCACCACCCCCGTCACATCTGACAAATTCTATCTGCTGGGCGAAGCGGGCAAAATCCGTATCCCCAACATCGCCATGCCGCCGCTGATGACCAACCACGGTGCTTACATCGTCTCGATGGGCAATGTCTGCCGCTGGATGGCCGAACAGGCCGAAGCGCTTGGCGTCGAGATCTTCCCCGGCATGGCCTGCTCGGACCTGGTTTACGGCGCGGGCGGCGAAGTCAAAGGCGTCGTCGCTGGCGAATTTGGCAAAAACGCCGATGGCGCGCAGGGGCCGAACTATGAACCCGGCATGGAGCTGCACGGCAAATACGTGTTCCTGTCGGAGGGCGTGCGCGGCTCGCTGTCCAAACAGGTCATCGCAAAATACGACCTTGCCGCCGATGCGGACGTGCAGAAATACGGCCTCGGCATGAAAGAAATCTGGGAAATCGACCCCGCCAAGCACAAGCTCGGCACCGTCACCCACACGATGGGCTGGCCGCTAAATTCCAACGCAGGCGGTGGATCCTTCATCTACCACCTTGAAAACAATCAGGTTTACCTAGGCTTTGTGGTGCATCTGAACTACAAAAACCCACACGTCTATCCTTACATGGAATTCCAGCGCTTCAAGCACCACCCGATGGTCGCGGACCTGCTTAAAGGCGGCAAGCGGGTGGCTTATGGTGCCCGCGCGATCACCGAGGGCGGCTATCAGTCGATGCCAAAACTCGCATTTCCGGGCGGCGCTCTCTTGGGTTGTTCGGCAGGCATGGTCAACGTGCCGCGCATCAAAGGCAACCATAACGCCATGCTGTCAGGCATCGCGGCGGCAGAGGCCGCGCATCAGGCCATCGCGGACGGCAAATTCGGCGACGTGCTTGCAGGTTACGACGACGCCGTGCGTGGCGGTGCGATTGGGAAAGACCTCAAACGCGTGCGCAACGTCAAACCGCTTTGGTCGCGCTACGGGCTTGCCGCATCGCTGATCGTGGGCGGGGCCGATATGTGGCTCAACAACATCTTCGGGTGGTCGCCGCTCAACCTGCGCCATGGCAAATCCGACGCCGCCGCGACCGAGGAAGCATCCAAGCACAAAGTCATCGACTACCCGAAACCGGATGGCAAACTGTCGTTCGACCGGCTGACCAATGTGGCGTTTTCCTTCACCAACCACGAAGAAAGCCAGCCGGCCCATCTGCACCTGACCGATCCATCCATCCCTATCGGCGTCAACCTGCCCAAATTCGCGGAACCGGCACAACGCTACTGCCCCGCAGGGGTCTACGAAGTCGTCGAAAAGAACGGCGAAAGCCAATTCATCATCAATTTCCAAAACTGCGTGCACTGCAAAACCTGCGACATCAAAGACCCATCGCAAAACATCACATGGACCGTGCCGCAAGGCGGCGATGGGCCAAACTACCCGAACATGTGATCTGGCGTTGTAATTGAAGGACGAAATCCATCCGAATGGGTTGATCAGGGGATAGGTTTTGGTCCTTTTTCAAGCTGTCATCCGGCGCAGCAGCTCAACTTTGCCACGTCCATGTCAAAGGTTTGCGCCGCCAGCTTCAGCCCCTCGACCGTCGTCAGATATGGGAAGATCGTTTCCCCCAGTGCCTTGGTCGTCATGCCGAACTTCAGCGCCATGACCAGTGTCTGGATCGTATCCGACCCCTCGGGCGCGATGATCTGTCCGCCCAGCAATCTGTCGGTAGCCTTGTCCGCCACCAGCTTGATCAAGCCGCGTGTATCACGGGCGGCCAATGCGCGCGGCACCTGATCCAGCGGCACGACAGAGGTCTTCACATCAAACCCCGCGTCTCTGGCCTGTTGTTCGCTCAGGCCAACTCCGGCCACCTGCGGATCAGAAAACACAACCCAAGGCATGACCGAATTGTCGTAGCGCTGATCATCACCCAGAACGGCATTCTTTGCCGCGAGTTTTGCCCCGTAAGCCGCCATATAAACAAACTGGTCGCGGTCGGTCACGTCGCCCGCCGCATAGATACCAGGCACCGTTGTCTGCATGTCGTCGCGGGTCACGATGGACCCACGCGCATCGGTCTTCACACCCATGCCTTCCAACCCCATACCACCCGTATTGGCGCGCCTGCCTGCGGTCGACACCAGATGATCCGACGTGACCTCGACCGGTTCACCGCCTTGCATGATCCGCAAAGTCACCCCCGCCGCATCACGGCGCACGCTGTCATAGCGTAGCCCGGTCAGCAGCGTAATGCCCTCGGCGGTAAAGGCATCCGTCAAAGCCTGCGACACTTCCGGTTCGGCACCGGGCAGCAAATGCGACCGTGTCACCAGCGTGACTTTCACGCCCATCCGGCGCATCATCTGTGCCAGTTCCACGCCGATATAGCCCGCGCCAATGAAAATCAGGCTTTTCGGCAGGGTTTCAAGCGCCAGCAGGCTGGTGCTGTCGAGCGCGCCAATATCCGCGATCCCGTCAATCGCGGGCAGCACCGGATGCCCCCCCGTTGCGATAATCAGCTTGGACGCCGTCAGGGTGCGACCACCGACGGTGACGCCGCCTTTGACCAGTTGCGCGGGACCTGCATCAATATAGTCCACTCCGGGATATTCCGGCAGCAGGTCAGCGTATTTCTTCTGGCGCATCGTCGCGACCAGATCGTCCTTCGACTGTATCAAAGTCTGCCAGTCATCAACTTGCGCGTGACCTGACAGGCCCGCAAACCGTTTGGCCGCCTGCGCGCCATGGATCGCTTCACCTGCGCGGATCATTGCCTTGGACGGCACACAGCCGACGTTCACGCAGGTCCCGCCGATAGTGCCATGCCCGACAAGCGCGACGCGTTTGCCAGCCTCCGACGCCGTGATTGACGCGGAAAAACCCGCCGAGCCCGCCCCGATAACGATCAGGTCATAGCTGCCGTTTGCGCCCTTGATCTTGGTCACGTCTGTCATTTCAATATGCCTTGTTCAGGTTTGGGTTTCATTTGATTGAGGAAAAGCGCGTAGAGCCCGACCGCGACAAAAGCCCCGACGCTGATCCGCAGCGCAAAACGAAACTCGATCCAGATGATGAGCACGGACAGCAGCGCAGCGATCACAGTCACCCAAAACTTCGGGCTCGGCCCTAGGCGGCCCGCACGCAGCCACAGCGCCTGTGCCACGACGGCAAGGAACAAAAACAACAGCGGGAACAGCGCGTAATCAAGCCAGCCAGTCAAGGCCGACAGACCGACGCCTGCAACGACAATGACCAAAAGCGGCGTAAAACAACACAGGGCCGTGACCACAGCGCCACCCAGTCCCCATTTCAACATGCGGTCGGGGTTTTCAGTGGTTTGCGACATGGGGTTATCCTTCAGTCTGGAAAATGAACGCGACCGGCAAACAAGAGGCAGGCGGCGGAACGCTGCATGACGGAAACGCCTGCCTGCCGCGTCTTTCCGGTAAAGCCCTGATCCATCAAATCGCCCTTGCTGTGATGTTTCCACCGTTCTAGGCTCTGTAGTGGATACAGACTCAAGGGGTTTTTTCACAATATGGATAACAGAAGCGTGACCCCGTTGCGGCGTGTCGATCTGGCACGGGCCACAGGCTGCAACCTTGAAACCATTCGCTACTACGAAACGATTGGCATCATGCCGGACCCGCCCCGCACGGCAAAAGGCTATCGAAGCTACGATGATACACATGTCCGGCGGTTGAAATTCGTCATGCGGTCCCGCGATCTTGGTTTCTCTCTGGACGAAATTCGCGGGCTACTGGGATTGGTCGATGACCGGTCCCAAACCTGCGCCCAGGTTCAGACCGTCGCCGAGACACATCTTGCGGATGTGCAGGCAAAAATCGCCGACCTCACGCGGATTGCACGGGTCCTGTCGGAGACCGTCGCGCGATGCACCGGCGATGCCGCCCCCCAATGCGCCGTGATCGACACACTACTCGATGCCTAGGGTCAGGACCCATTGATCTTGCCGCGCACACTGCCGCGCACACTAAAACGTGTAACGCCCGTGAAAACCGGCGATTGCGCGCAAACACAGGTGGCATACGCAAGTCATCCGCGAAGCATACCCCGCATTTTTCGGCGTTTTACCGCGTGGCCACGGCGACCTGATTGCAGGTCCGGCGCGGGGCCGTTAGCTTGCAAATGAACCGCCCATAAAAAGGTCATACCCGTTGACAAAACGCGCCCTTATTGCCGCCACTTGCCTTATTGCATTCCTGCCCCTGCGCCTGTTTGGCGAGCCGCAAGCGGGATCATATCTCGCCGCCCGACAAGCCGCGATTGCAAGCGATTATACCGCCGGCGCCGCCTATTTCAGTCAGGCCCTCATCGCCGACCCGACCCGCCCGTTCCTGCTGGAAAGCGCGATGATCGCCCAAGTCGGCCTTGGCGATTTCGAGGCCGCCTTGCCAATCGCGCGAACCATCGTTGAGCTCGGGCTACAAAGCCAATTGGCCCATCTCGTGCTAAGCGTCGCGGCGGCAAACGCCGAAGACTGGGACGCAGTGATAGCAGACCTTGATAATGGCCGCGAAATCGGGCCCTTGGTTGATGGTTTGACGCGGGCCTGGGCCTATGTCGGCAAGGGGCAGATGTCGGCCGCGATCGACAGTTTTGACACCTTGATCGAGGGTGCCGGACTTAGCGCTTATGGCTTGTATAACAAAGCGCTAGCACTTGCATCTGTGGGTGATTTCGAAGGCGCCGACGCGATCTTTTCCGGCGCGCCCGAAAATGGAATGCGCTATAACCGGCGCAGCGCGATTGCCCATGCCCAAATCCTGAGCCAACTGGGCCGCAATGACGATGCCATCGCGATGATCCAGGGCGTCTTCGGGCCGCAATCCGACCCGACATTGGCAGATCTTCGCAGCCGTCTCCAAGCGGGCGATATGGTGACATTCGACTATGTCGACACGGCAAAAAATGGTATGTCGGAACTTTATCTGATGGTCGCCCAGGCCCTGATTGGCGATACCCCCGATGACTATACACTGCGCTATGCGCGGGCCGCAGCCCTGCTTGATCCCGCCAACAGCGATGCGATCTTGTTGTCGGCTGATCTGCTGGAAAACATGGGGCAATACGATCTCGCCAGCGCCACCTATAGCACCGTTTTGCGCGATGATCCTGCGTTCCAATCGGCGGAATTGGGGCGCGCGGAAACACTGCGCAAGGCAGGTAAAACCGAGGCCGCCATTGAAGTCCTGGAGGCGCTGGTCCGCAGCACACCAAATGCCCCGCGCGTGCTGGCCTCAGCCGGCGACACCTACCGCGAGGCCGGCGATCTTGCAAAAGCAAAAATCGCCTATACACAAGCACTTGACCTATATGATGACGCTGATCCGCTGAAGTGGTTCATCTATTATATGCGCGGCATTACCAATCATACACTGGACGCATGGCCCGAAGCCGAAGCCGATTTTCGCGCTGCTTTGGCCCTGCGCCCCGACCAGCCGCAGGTCCTCAATTACCTCGGATACTCAATGGTCGAACGCGGAATCAATCTCGATGAGGCTTTGGTCATGATCGAAACCGCCGTCGCCGCCGAGCCGCAAAATGGCGCGATTGTTGATAGCCTTGGCTGGGTGTTGTTTCAGCGCGGCGATTATGCCGCAGCCGTTGGTCACCTTGAAGATGCCGCCTCGCTGATCCCCGTGGATCCGATTATCAACGATCACTTGGGCGACGCATATTGGGCGGTTGGCCGGTTTATCGAGGCCCAGTTCCAGTGGAACCGCGCCCTGTCATTTGACCCCACCGAGGAAGACGCCGCAAAGATCAGGCGCAAGCTCGAAATCGGCCTTGATGCGGTGCGCGCCGAAGACGGAGAGCCGCCGTTGGCGCAGGTCAAGTGAGTGTCGTCAAAGGCAGCGCACCCGCCAAGTTGAACCTGGCGCTGCATGTCACCGGCCTGCGCAGTGACGGGTATCATCTGCTTGACAGCCTTGTGGGTTTTGCCGGTGTTTATGATGAAATTACTGCCACCACAGCCAGTGATTTACAGCTTCGCGTCACGGGGCCCTTTGCCCAAGGGGTGCCCACGGATGAGACCAATCTGGTGCTGCGCGCAGCGCTTGCCTTAAGGGCCGCGCGCGGGGTGAAATTGGGTGCGCATCTGGTGTTGGAAAAGAACCTGCCCCATGCGGCGGGTATCGGCAGCGGCTCGTCTGATGCGGCGATGACCCTGACGATTTTGGCGCAGCTTTGGGATGTCGCCCCCCTGCCTGCAAACGCGCCGCAGGTGCTTGCGCTGGGGGCAGATGTGCCTGTTTGCCTGCAAGCACCCAAGCCTGTGCACATGACGGGGATCGGCGATTTATTGACGGCCTGTCCGGTCTTGCCCGACTGTGCACTGGTGCTGGTCAATCCGCGGGTCGCGGTGCCGACGGCGGCGGTTTTTGACGGACTGGCAAGCAAGCGCAACCCTGCGATGGGCAGCCTGCGCGCGGGGATGACCTTTGATGATTTCGCCGCGTGGCTGGCAGAGCAACGAAATGATCTTGCGCCGCCTGCCTGCCAGATCGCACCCGAAATCACGGCGGCGGTCTCAAAACTGAAGCGGATGCCAAAAGTGGCCTTTACGGGCATGTCCGGATCAGGCGGAACCTGCTTTGGGCTGGTGCGCAGCATGGCGGACGCACGTGATGTGGCGCGCGCGATACAGGTGTCGGAAATGAACTGGTGGGTTGTGCCTGCATCCCTGCTTTAGGTGATGCGCGCAACCACATAATCGGCCAGATCAATCAGCATGGTTTTCAGCTCGTGATCGGGCAAAGGCGCAAGTGCGACCTTGGCGGTTTGCGCCCATGCAATGGCGGTGTCACGGGTCGTGGCCATGGTGCCGTGGCGCGCCAAAATCGCCAGCGCCTGATCCAGATCACCTGGCGATTGGCGGCCCTGGGCGATGGTCCGGTCCCAGAATGCGCGCTCCTCTGCGTTGGCCGCCGCAATGGCGCGGATCACAGGCAGTGTCAGTTTGCGCTCGCGGAAATCATCCCCGATGTTTTTGCCCGTCGCATCGGACCCGCTATAATCCAGCAGGTCATCCACGATCTGGAACGCAATGCCCAAGGCGTCGCCATAGGTGAACAGTGCTGCGACCAATGTCTCGTCTGCGGAGGCGATCACGCCGCCGACCTCCATTGCCGCCGAGAAAAGTGCGGCTGTTTTGCCGCGCACAACTTTGAAATATATCTCTTCGGTCGTTGCCAGATCGGCAGCGGCGGTCAGTTGCAAAACTTCGCCCTCCGCGATTGTGGCCGAGGCATTTGCGAGGATGTCCAACACCCGAAGCGATCCGGTTTCGACCATCAATTGGAACGACCGTGCAAACAGGTAATCGCCGACCAGAACGCTGCTGGTATTGTCCCACAACAGGTTCGCCGTGGGCCGCCCGCGCCGCTTGTCGCTTTCGTCCACCACATCGTCGTGCAACAGGGTCGCGGTGTGAATAAATTCAACGGTGGCCGCCAGATGCACATGGTAGGGGCCATCGTAGCCACACATGCGCGCGGCGGCCAGTGTCAACATCGGGCGCAGACGTTTGCCGCCCGCCTCGACCAGATGCGCGGTGACCTCGGGGATGCGCGGCGCATGTTGGGATGCCATGCGCGTGCGGATCATGTCGTTCACCGCACCCATGTCATCCGCCAGCGCGGCAGCCAGGCGTTCGTGCGGTTTGGTCACTGCTGTATCAAGGCTCATCATGCGATCCGTCAACTTGAATAGACAAAGGCGCGCGCGCACCTTACGTCAGGGATATGAAAGAACTTTTACGCACAAACGACCCGACTGTCATCGCTTACGCTACCGCCCTTCTGGACGGCGAGGGTATAGCTTGCTTTCAGTTCGACGTAAACATGAGCATCATGGAAGGATCAATCGGCATAATGCCGCGGCGCCTGATGGTGATCGACCGTGATCTGTTTCTGGCAGAGGCGATTATGCGCGACAATGACATCGATTTGGGCCGCTAGCCGATGGATGTGACGACCGACCTGTTTTTGGGCGGCAAGGTCACGGCCAAACAGCCCGCCAAAGGATACCGCGCGGGCGTGGATGCGGTGTTGCTGGCGGCAAGTGTTCCGGCAAAGCCGGGCGAAAGCGTGCTGGAGTTGGGCTGCGGTGTTGGAGTTGCTGCGCTTTGCCTCGCGGCAAGGGTGCCTGATGTGCGGATTAAGGGCGTCGAGGTGCAGGCCGATTATGCCGCTTTGGCGCACGAAAACGGGGTTGATGTTGTTACCGCCGATTTGCGCAACTTACCTGCTGATTTGCGCAACACACAGTTTCACCATGTGATGATGAACCCGCCATATTTTGAGCGCGCAAAGGGCTCTGCGGCGCCAGATGCGGGACGTGATGTTGCGATGGGCGGCGATACGCCCTTGGCAGTCTGGATTGATACGGCGGCAAAAAGATTGGCCCCCAAAGGGTATTTCACGCTTATTTTGCGCATGGAACGCTTGCCGGAAGTCTTGATGTTGCTGCACGCGCGCCTTGGGTCTATTGTCGTGCGCCCGATCGCCGCACGCACCACAAGTGCACCGGAGCTATTTTTGCTTCAGGCGCGGCATTCGGGCAAGGCACCGTTTCAACTGCGGCCCAATCTGATCATGCATGATGGCACGCAGCATGATGCGGATCGTGAAAATTATACCGCACAGGTCAGTGAGATTCTGCGCATGGGTGCGGGTTTTGGCATCGCCGATTAATAATTCGGCAAGAAGTTGCCGTGATAGTCGATTTATCGCAAAGATTCTGCCCTGCGGCGTGACACATTCGCAAAGATGTGGTGCAGTGGTCAGACAGACGTTTTTTACAGGAGGACCACCATGAGTGTAAGTTCACATATCGAGGAACTTAAGAAGAAGCACCAACACCTCTCCGACAAGGTCGAAACATTGCAGCGCAGCCCTGCATCAACCAACAGCGAAATCGCAGCGTTGAAAAAGCAAAAACTGCTGATCAAAGAACAAATCGGCAAGCTTAGCGCGTAGTTTACCTCTCAGAATTCAACAAAAAGGGCCGACAAACGCGGCCCTTTTTTATGTCTGCGGCGTGTCAGTTCAGCACATATATTGACCGCCATTGGCCGAAATTGTCGCGCCTGTGATGAAGCCCGCGTCGTCGGAGGCGAGGAACGCCACAGTGCGCGCAATCTCGGATGCTTCGCCCAGCCGCCCGATGGGGATTTGCGGCAAGATGACCTCGTTCATCACTTTTTCAGGGATCGTGCTCATCATCTCGGTATTGATATAGCCCGGGGCCACGACGTTCACGGTGATACCCGCGCGCGCGCCTTCTTGTGCCAGTGCCTTGGTGAAGCCGATGTCACCTGCTTTTGCGGCGGCATAGTTGGCCTGCGCAAATTGGCCCTTTTGCCCGTTGATCGAAGAGATGGTGATGATCCGGCCAAATTTGCGCGCCCGCATCCCGGGCCAGACAGGGTGGGTCATGTTGAACACACCAGACAGGTTGGTGCCGATCACATCATTCCACTGCTGCGGTGTCATTTTGTGGAAAGGTGCGTCGCGGGTGATGCCGGCGTTGTTGATCAGAACCTCGACAGGACCGACCTCCGCCTCGACTTTCGCTATGCCGGCCGCGCATTCGTCGTAGTTCCCGACATCCCACTTATATGTCTTGATGCCCGTTTCAGCGGAAAAGGCCGCCGCCGCTTCATCGTTGCCTGCATAGGTCGCGACAACGGTGTAACCGGCGTCTTTCAGGGCTGTTGAAATTGCGGCACCGATACCACGGGATCCGCCGGTCACAAGGGCAACACGGGACATATAGATTTCCTCCAAGAATTTTCGTTGTAATCTTGTTATGTGATTAGAGATTAGCGCGCAAGATTATTGCGCGCTAAACATAAATTTATGGACGCTCTACGCAGAGAGCAACGCCCATCCCACCACCGATGCACAGTGTCGCGATCCCCTTTTTCGCGTCGCGGCGCTTCATCTCGAACAGCAGTGTATTCAGGATGCGGCAGCCAGAGGCACCAATCGGGTGACCGATCGCGATTGCACCGCCATTGACGTTCACAATCGCAGGGTCCCAGCCCATTTCCTTGTTCACCGCACAGGCTTGGGCGGCGAAGGCCTCGTTTGCCTCAATCAGGTCCAGATCACTGACAGACCAACCCGCTTTTTCCAACGCCTTGCGCGAGGCCATCACCGGACCGACACCCATGATCGACGGATCCAAGCCAGCGGTGGCGTAGGATGCGATACGCGCCAATGGCTCGATCCCGCGCTTTTCGGCCTCGGCGGCGGACATCAGCAAAGTCGCCGCCGCACCGTCGTTGATCCCTGACGCATTTGCCGCAGTGACAGAGCCGTCTTTGGTAAAGGCGGGGCGCATTTTTGCCATCGCCTCGATATTGGCGCCATGGCGGATGTATTCGTCCTGGTCCACGACAATATCGCCCTTGCGGGTCTTCACCGTAAAGGCGGCAATCTCGTCGGCAAAACGGCCCGCCTTTTGCGCGGCTTCGGCCTTGTTTTGCGAAGCGACTGCGAATGCGTCCTGCATATCGCGCGAGATGTCCCACTGGTTGGCGACGTTTTCCGCAGTCTGGCCCATATGGTAGCCGTTAAAAGCATCCCAAAGCCCGTCACGGATCATCGTATCGATATATTGCATGTCACCCATTTTGTGCCCTGCGCGCAGATGTGCCGCATGGGGGGAAAGTGTCATGTTTTCCTGACCACCGGCGGCCACAATCGATGCATCACCAAGTTGGATATGCTGCGCACCAAGTGCGACGGCCCGCAGACCCGATCCGCAAACCTGGTTGATACTCCAGGCCGCGCTTTCAACTGGCAGACCTGCATTGATATGGGCCTGACGCGCCGGATTTTGGCCCTGCGCCGCGGTCAAAACTTGCCCGAGAATCGTCTCGCTGACCTCGGATTTATCGATGCCCGCACGGGCGACAACCGCCTCAAGGACAGCCGAGCCAAGATCATGGGCCTTGGTATTTGCAAAGGCGCCGCCGAAGCTGCCTACGGCAGTTCGCGCAGCGGAAGCGATTACAACATTCGTCATGGGGGTGTGGTCCTCTCAGATATAAATCAAAAGACAAACCGGAGTGGCGCAAAGCCAGTGCCGGCCCCCGACCTGCCGCTCGCCCCATTGTAGGATTTGGATCGGCTAATGCAACGCCGATCTGAAGTTTCTAGCGGATCTCGAATTTTGGCACGCCGAAGTGATACCCCTGCAAGCAGTCGGCCCCCATTTTCGTGAGCAACGCCGCCTCTTGTGCGGTTTCGACCCCGTCGGCAATCACAAGCATTTCGAATTGATGCGCCACTGTGAGCAGCGCCTTTGTCAGCACCTGATTGTCCGGATCCCGTTCGATCCCGCGAATGAACCCTTTGTCGATTTTCACCAGATCAAAGTAGAAATCTTTAAGGTGTCGAAACGCCGTCATGCCCGCGCCAAACCCGTCTAGCGCAAAGCTAAGCCCGCGCGGCTGCACCTCTTCCATGAAGCGCGTGACAATTTCGTGCAGCACCATCGCCGAGGTTTCGCTAATCTCGAAAATAAGCCGTTCACCAACTGACCCCGGCCCCGAAAGCCCGGTTTCCAATATCCGCCGCCATTGCCCGTCGCCGATGGAGCGCGCAGACAGGTTGATTGACAGCCGCAGGTGGGGATTATGCTGCAATAGCTTGAGCGCCAGATCCAAAGTGACGCAATCAATCTGCCGCCCCAAATCCATTTCTTCAATCACAGGCATGAAATGCGCCGCCGGAATGACCCGCCCTGCATCATCCATAACGCGAATCAGCCCTTCGTAAAATGCGATCCGGCTATTTGCGCCCGCGGTCACGATTGGCTGAAAAGCAAGCTTCGCGCGCCCCGCGGCCAATGCCTCTCGCACCAGTGTCAGAACATCGGCGTCCCGGCTGGCCATTGCGAAATGGAACGGGTCGCGCAGGGCGTCATCGTCGATTGCATCTTTTGGCAAAGCAGCGTGGGGCATCAAACAATCCTATCTCATCGCCGTAAGGTGCCTGATCGTCGATAACATCGGGTTAAGGTAAGGCAATCGAATCAAATGCGATGGAAAAGAAAGGCTGCAAATGGATCAGCGCTGCGGTTGGGCCGGACCCGAACAGATTTACATCGATTATCACGACACCGAATGGGGTGTGCCTGAATATGACAGCCGCGCATTGTGGGAAAAGTTGATCTTGGACGGGTTTCAGGCGGGTCTAAGCTGGATCACGATATTGAAGAAGCGCGACAGTTTTCGCACCGCCTTTGCGGGGTTTGATCCTGATGTTATCGCAACATGGGGCGAACCCGAGATCGCGGTTTTGTTGCAAAACAATGGCATCATCCGCCATCGTGGCAAGATTGCTGCGGCCATATCAAACGCGCAGGCTTGGCAACGTATTGAGGCGGACCAAGGTTTTGACAAATTCCTATGGGCTTATGTCGGTGGCACGCCGCTGCGCACCACAATGGCCGACAGATCAGCGATGCCGACGTTTTCCCCACAGTCGACCCAGATTTCAAAGGACCTCAAGAAGGCCGGTTTCAAATTTTGTGGCCCCACAATTGTCTATGCATTCATGGAGGCAACAGGGTTGATCAACAATCACACCACGCGATGCCCCCGCCATGCAGCCGTGGCCGCGATGGCCCGATCACCAGCGATCTAGGGCGGCTTCGTCGTCGTCTTTTGCAGCAACCCAAGCGGTGCCGTCTTTCGTGGTTTCTTTCTTCCAGAACGGTGCGCGAGATTTGAGGTAGTCCATCAGAAAATCGGCGGCAGCGAAAGCATCTGCACGGTGTGCGGATTTGGTGGCGACCATCATGATTGGCGCGCCAGCAGGTAGTGCCCCAAAGCGGTGGATCACAAGGATATCTTCCAGCGACCAGCGCGCCATTGCCTGATCCACGATGCCGGCAATCGCACGTTCGGTCATGCCCGGGTAGTGTTCGATTTCCATCTGGTGCAGGGTGCCATCCGTGTCGCGCACAAGCCCCGTAAAACTGACCACAGCCCCAACGCCCGCGCCCTTGGAAAAGGCGTTGAGTTCCGCGCCTGCGTCAAAGCTTTCGTGTTGCACGCGGACTGTCATTATCCACCGGTCATTGGTGGGAAAAACGCCACCTCGCGCACACCTGCCAGTGGTGCATCAAAATCGGAAAGCTCTTGATCAAGAGCGACGCGCAGCGCGCTGATGTCAGCGAATGCCGCGGCATACCGCTCTTCGCGGGCGCGCAACTCTTCAACAAGCCCCAACACGGTTGCGGCATCGGTTTGGATGTCCTCATAGGGCACACCGATCCGCTCACGCACCCAAGCAAAATACATCACGTTCATTGGTGATCTCGCAAATATGGCAGGGCTTTGCGGAAATAATCAGCGCCGCTAAGCACGGTAAGACCCATTGCGACCCACAAAAAGCCGATGCCGAGCGCCCAGCTTACATTTGCACCGAGCGCCAAAAAGCTGAAGCCGTCTTCAGCGGGGTGCTTGAGAAGATAATCCTCAAACGCGCCTTTGGCAAAAAGCAGTGCGATGGCAATCATCTGCAGTGTGGTTTTCCATTTGGCAAGGTTGGTAACCTTGAGAAGCCCCGCAGTTTCGCCCAGAAATTCTCGCAACCCCGAGACAAAGATTTCACGAAAAATGATCAGGACAGCCGGCATCAATATCCACGAATTCATGCCTGAAAATCCGGTGATAACCACCAAGGCGATCACCACCATCGCTTTATCGGCAATCGGGTCCATCATTGCGCCGAACTTTGTTTCCTGTTTCCAAGCCCGCGCAAGGTAGCCGTCAACAAAATCGGTGACCGCCGCCGACACAAACAAAACAAGCGCGAACCAGTCCGCCCAAGGTCTGTCAAAATACAAAAACATAACCGCCACACTCGGGGCGGCGAGCAGGCGCAAAAGCGTCAGGATATTCGGGATATTCCAATTCATGCGCTTACCATAAGGCTTTGCCAATCAAGTGAAAAGCCGCTGTTTCTTCCGAGCCCAAATATGCCCGCCGGAGGCTCAACCGTTCTCATGAAAGTAATCATAGATTTTCTGCGCCATATTGGCCGAAACACCCTCGACAGCCTTCAGATCAGCGAGATTGGCGCGTGCCACTGCCTTTGCCGATCCGAAATGCGCAAGCAACGCGCGTTTACGCGCGGCCCCGACGCCCGGCACATCATCCAGCGGCGTGGCACCAATTGCTTTGGACCGTTTGGCGCGGTGGGTGCCGATGGCAAAGCGGTGCACCTCGTCGCGCATCCGCTGGATGAAATAAAGCACAGGATCATTGTGCCGCAGCGCCATCACCGGTTTGCCAGTGCGGTAGAAAACCTCTTTGCCCGCGTCGCGGTCTTCGCCCTTGGCCACGCCGACCATTGGCACATCGCCCACGCCCAGCGATTGCATGATCTCGCGCACTGAACTGACCTGCCCTGCCCCGCCGTCGATCAGCAACAGGTCCGGCCACATGCCAGAGCTGCGTTCGGGGTCTTCTTTCAGCAAGCGTTTGAAGCGGCGGGTCATGACCTCTTTCATCATGCCAAAGTCATCGCCCGCGGACATGTCTTCGCCCTTGATATTGAATTTGCGGTATTGGTTTTTGTCAAACCCTTCGGCGCCCACAACAACCATCGCGCCCACCGCAAAGGCCCCCTGGATATGGCTGTTGTCATAGACTTCGATGCGCGCGGGAACTTTGGGCAGATCAAAGGCCTCTGTCAGCCCCTTGAGCAACTTGCCTTGCGTAGCGGTTTCGGACATTTTGCGCGCCAGGCTTTCGCGGGCGTTGCGCAATGCGCCTTGCACCAATTCTGCCTTTTCACCGCGTTGCGGGATGATCACCTCGACCTTGCGGCCTGCTTTTTCCGCCAGAGCAGCGGCCATCAGGTCGTCGTTGTCCAACCCGTGGCTAAGAATGATCGCGCGTGGCGGTTCGCGGTTGGTGTAGAATTGCCCGACGAAGGCTTCCATGACTTCGGATGCGTCCTCTTCACCGCTGATCCGCGGGTAATAGTCGTGGTTGCCCCAATTCTGGTTGGAACGAATGAAAAACACCTGCACGCAGGCCTGTCCGCCGTCGATATGCAGGCCAATGATGTCGGCCTCTGCGGTCGCTTGCGGGTTGATGCCTTGGGCGGTTTGCACCTGAGTCAACGCCTTGATCCGGTCGCGCAGGGCCGCGGCACGCTCGAACTCCATCGCATCCGACGCCGCACCCATTTGTGCGGCAAGCGTTTGCTGGATGCCTTTGGTGCGCCCTTGCAAGAACAGTTCCGCGTCGCGCACGGTGGTGGCATAGTCCTGGGGCGAAATCAGCCCGACGCATGGCGCAGAGCAACGCTTGATCTGGTATTGCAGACAGGGTCGCGTGCGGGTCTCAAAGTCTGAATTGGAGCAGTTGCGCAGCAGAAAAACCCGCTGCAACTGGTTAAGTGTGCGGTTGACAGCCCCGGCACTTGCAAAGGGGCCGTAGTAGTTTCCCTTTTCCTTTTTCGCGCCACGATGTTTTTTGATTTGCGGGTAGGTGTGATCTTTTGCCACCAGAATATTGGGAAAGGATTTATCGTCGCGCAGCAAGACGTTATAGCGCGGCTTGAGCTGTTTGATCAGATTTTGTTCAAGCAGCAGGGCCTCTGTCTCGGTGCGCGTGGTCAGAAACATCATCGACGAAGTTTCCGAGATCATGCGCGCAATACGCCCCGAATGATTGCCCGGACGGGCATAGTTGCTGACGCGCGCCCGCAGATTGCGCGCCTTGCCTACATAAAGCACACGGCTTTCATCATCCAGCATCCGGTAAACCCCCGGCGAGCTGTCAAGCGTGCGCAGATAGCCTTCAATGCAGGCAAATCCGGTCAGATTGGTGTCACGGGCAGGGTCTGTCATCGGGTGCTCGTCTGATTCTGTTCTGGCTGCAATGGTAGCGGGCGCGCGACAAGAGGAAAGGCATCCACGAAATCTGTGGATAACTCGGTGGGCAAAAGTCGTCGATCCAGAAATTTCCCTTGTTTTTAGCGGGCTTCGTCACATTGCCTAATATTTAGGCACATATTCAAGTTGTTGTTATAATTGGTAAATTTTATTTAACGCGTGCAACAGACTGAAAACATTAAGCTTTTGTGAACGATATGTAACAGTCCTGTGAGCAGGTGCACAACTTTTTCCTAAGGTTACTCGACCCCGAGAACATCGGGGGTCTGCCACCCAAGATGTTGCCCGCCATCCACGTTCACCATTTGACCTGTTACCGCCGGAGAATCGAGAAAGAACCCTAGCGCGGTTGTGATATCGGACGGATTGGCGCCGCGCTGCAAAATCGTCGCAGCACGCTGGTTTTCGAAGTGCACCTGACTTTGCCGGTGCCCCTGCAATGTCGGGCCCGGCCCGATACCGTTGACCCGCACATGAGGCGACAATGCTTGTGCAGCCGTCTGCGTAAATGCCCAGAGCCCCATTTTGGCGATCGTGTAGGTCATGAACTCCGGCGTCAGTTTATGCACACGCTGGTCAAGCATATTGACCACAAGCGATTGTGCCAGAGGCTCGCCATTTTCATCGGTCACCGCTTGTGGGGCTTGCGCGGCCAAGGCTTGTGTCAACACAAAAGGGGCCCGCAGGTTTGATCCCAAATGCCTGTCCCAGCTGTCCCGGCTGGCGGTTTTGATGGTGTCGTATTCGAAGATCGATGCGTTGTTGACAAGGACGGTGATGGGACCACCCAATGCCTTTGCCGCGGCGGGCAGCAGATCTTGCGTGGCCTGCTCGTCCAGCAAATCCGCTTGCAGGGCGACGGCGTTGCGCCCCATGTCCTGAAGCTGTGCAACTGTCTGTGCCGCACCGGCCGCAGAGCCCGCGTAATGCACCGCGACGTCATAGCCCCGCGTTCCCAGATAAAGCGCCATCGCCTGCCCCAGCCGCGCGCCCGCCCCTGTCACCAGCGCGCGCATTATGCCAGCACCACGACCAGATAGGTCACATAGAGCAGGCCAAGCACGATGCCCCATGTCCGGTTGATATCGATTTTGAAGAACACAAACGGGATCAAGAGCGCCGATGCGAATGCCATGATCCACAGATCAAAGCGCAGGAATTGCGGATCGACAGGGATGTCGCCCACAAGGCTGGCCACGCCCATGATCCCCAAAAGGTTAAACATGTTCGAGCCGATCACATTGCCCAAGGCCACGTCCGCTTGGCGCCGCAAGGCCGCCATGACGGTTGTTGCCAGTTCAGGCAGCGAGGTGCCGATTGCCACAAGCGTCAGCCCGATCACAGTTTCGGAAATACCAAATTCGCGCGCGATGCTGGTCGCCCCCTCCACCAACAGGTTGGCACCAAGCGGCAAACCGATCAGGCCAAGCACCAGAAATAGTGCGATCTTGGGCCAGCCAAGTTTTGGGTCCGCCCCTTCGATGTCAGGGTCGCATTCACAGGCTTTGCGGTGTGCATTTGCCGAGCGCGCGGCGTGCAGCAGCATGGCCGTCAAGGCCGCAAGCAAAATGACACCGCTGATCCATGTGAGCGGCCCAAAGAACGCCAGCACGATAAAAAGTGCGGTGGCCGCCATCATCTGCAAATAACTCGTGCGCGTGTCACATTCACTGGTGTGCATCGTGGCCAAAAGCGCGGGAATACCCAGCACCAACAGGACATTGGCGGTGTTTGATCCCACCACATTGCCCAGCGCAAGTCCCGGCACGCCGTCCCAGATCGCCTGGATCGAGATCAGCAGTTCGGGCGCCGAGGTGCCAAAGGCCACAATGGTCAGCGACACGATCAACGCAGGCACCCCCAGGCGCAGCGACAGGTTGACCGCCCCTTTGACAAGGCTATCGCCGGACAAAAGCAAAATCACCAAGCCGACAATGGTGTAAAGCCAATCCATCAACGCTTCCCTTTTGTGCAGGCGCAGGGGCCTTTACCGATACGGTATCGTCCGCAGGATTTGCATTTGGCGGCTGCAAGCCTTGCTTGCCCCGGAAATTTCCATTTTCCAAACATTGCCAGAACGGCCATGAAAACAAGGAAAAGTGTGACGACTTTGAAAATCATCCCTAGAGGCCAAATCGGGCAAATGCGGCACGATCCTCGATTGACCCCATCGCATCGTCCATCACTTTTGCACCAAAGCGCGACAGCAGGCCGCGTTTGAGGCCGTAGCGTTTGAATTTCACTTTTTCGCCAAAGCGGGATTTCATAACCGGCGCAAGGTGGCCAATCGCGTCAACCAGCCCTTGATCAATGCCTTTTTGACCGATGTAGACCTCGCCCGAGAACAGATCGGGATTATCCGCAAGTTTGGCACCGCGCCGCGATTTTACATAGGCGATGAAAGTGCTGTGCAGGTCTTCAAGCAAGCCTTTGAGGCGCTTTACGTCTGCGGGGCTTTCTTTCTTGAACGGGTCAAGCATCGACTTGGATTTACCTGCCGTGTGCACCCGTCGCTCGACACCGTAGTGTCCGATCAGATCTTGCAGTCCAAAACCCGCGCTGATCACCCCGATAGAGCCGGTGATCGAGCAGTCGTCGACAAAGATTTCATCCGCCGCACAGGCCAGCCAATAGCCCCCCGATGCCGCGACATCTTCGACAAATGCAAAGACCGGAATTTTCTTTTCGTCTGCCAACCGTCTGATGCGGGACGCGATCAGGGACGACTGCACAGGGCTGCCGCCGGGGCAGTTGATTTCCAAAGCGACCGCTGCGGGCTTGCCTTTGGAAAACGCTTTTTCGATGACGGGGGCAAGGCCCGGATTATCAAGCCCGCGCCCGCCATTGCTGATCTGACCTTGCAGCCGGATCACGGCAACAAAGGGTTCGCGTTTCAAAAAGGGGATGTATTTTTTCATACTTTACCAAATAGGTTGATGGCACCAGCGCCGCAAGGCGTCACTGACGGATCCGCCAGCCGGTGCGGAAAATCCACCAGATTGCCGTCACGCAAGCCCCGGTAAACAGGGCGATGGCAAAAAGCGATAGCCCGACAGGCACGTCAGCAGTGCCCAGAAACGCCCAGCGAAAGCCGGAAATCAGATAAACCACCGGATTGAACATGGTAATGGTCTGCCAGACAGGGGGCAGCATGGTGATCGAATAAAAGCTGCCACCAAGGAAAACCAGCGGTGTGATAATCAACAGCGGGATCAATTGCAGTTGCTCGAAATTCCCCGCCCAGATGCCGATGATGAACCCCAGCAGCGAGAAACTGACGCATGTGAGCACCAGAAATCCGATCATCCAGAACGGATGCGCGATGCTGATATCGACAAAGAAAAACGAGGTGATCAGGATGATAACCCCGATGAACAATGCCTTTGACGCGGCCGCCCCGACATAGCCAAGCGTGATCTCAAGAAAGTTCACCGGCGCCGACAACAATTCGTAAATCGTGCCGATGAATTTCGGAAAATAAATACCGAACGAGGCATTTGACGTGGCCTGTGTCATCACCGACAGCATGATCAACCCGGGCACGATAAACGCGCCGTAGCTGACCCCTTCAATGGATTGGATGCGGCTGCCGATCGCGGTGCCGAAGACCACAAAGTAAAGCGAGGTTGAAAGAACCGGAGAGACGATTGACTGTGTGACGGTGCGGAAAAAACGGGCCATCTCAAAACTGTAGATGGATGCAACTGCGGTGAAATTCATGCGGCTTCCTTTACGAGGCCAACAAAGATGTCTTCGAGGCTGCTTTGCTGTGTCTTCATGTCGGCCATTTTAAGCCCCGCTTTTTGCAAGTCCGTCAGCAGGGTTGCGATACCCGTGCGCTCGCCTTTGGTATCATAGGTGTAGATCAGGCTCATGCCACCGCTCCCCAGGTCCAGCTCATAGGATTTCAGTGCCGCCGGCACTTCACAGATAGCCCCCTGTAGCTCGACGACCAGTTGCTTTTTGCCCAATTGGGTCAAGAGCTCGGCCTTGTTTTGCACAAGCAGGATTTCTCCTTTGGAGATCACCGCGATGCGGTCGGCGATTGCTTCTGCTTCCTCGATATAATGTGTGGTCAGGATGATGGTGACACCCGCGGCCTTGAGGTCGCCCACGACAGCCCACATATCTTTGCGCAGCTCAACATCAACGCCTGCTGTGGGCTCGTCGAGGAACAGCACGCGCGGCTCATGAGACAGTGCTTTGGCGATCAAAACGCGCCTCTTCATGCCACCCGAGAGCGTCATGATCTTGCTGTCTTTCTTGTCAAAAAGCGAAAGCTGCTTGAGGATTTTCTCGATATAGGCGTCATTGCGCGGCTTGCCGAATAAGCCGCGGGAAAAGCGCACCGTGTTCATCACTGTCTCGAATGGTTCGAGATTGATTTCTTGCGGCACAAGGCCGATCAAGTCGCGCGCCGCACGGTAACCTGACTGCGTGTCGTGCCCACCAACAGTGACCGACCCCGAAGTTGGCAGAGTAATGCCGCAAATAGTTGAAATAAGAGTGGTTTTTCCGGCGCCGTTTGGTCCCAGAAGGGCCAGAATTTCACCTTCTTCGATCTCGAGGCTCACCCCTTTGAGAGCTTCAAACCCGGAACTATATGCTTTGCGCAACGCGCGCACCGACACGATTGATGTCATGACCACCCCTTTTTGTTGTCTGTGAACTTAGTGGCCCGCATCCGGAGTTGAAAGGGCTGTCACGCCATCCGTGTGGCCATATCCAACATGCGGCATGAAAAGCCCCATTCGTTGTCATACCAGCCGAAAACCCGCAGCAATCCTTGGGCCGTCACGCGGGTTTCGGGCAGCGAGACGATCAGGCTTTCGGGACGCGCACGCAGGTCCGACGAGACCAGCGGTTTATCGGTGCAGCCGATGATCGGGTTCGGCTTGGACAACAGATCGATCACTTGCTCGCGGGTCACGGTGGTTTGCAACGTAACTGTCAGATCAACCGCCGAGACAGAGGCCACCGGCACGCGCACGGCGGCCCCTTCTATGCGCCCCGCGATATCGGGCAACACATGGTCGAGCAAGCGCATGGCACTTGTCGTTGTGGGCACCATCGACATGGCGGCGGCCCTGCTGCGCAACATGTCCCCGCGCGGCGCGTCAATCGTGGGCTGGCTGCCGGTGTAGCAATGGATCGTGGTCATCCATCCGGTGCGCACGCCCCATGTGTCTTCGAGCAGGCGCACAAGCGGCGCAAGCGCATTGGTCGTGCAAGAGGCGTTCGAGATGATGTCTTGATCCGCAAGCTCACCCTCGTTTGCACCGATCACAATCGTGGCGTCCGCCGCGTCGGAAGGTCCTGAAATCAACACGCGACGCGCGCCAGCGGTCAGAGGCCGCAAGGCCACGTCGCGGTCATCGGCCTTGCCTGTGCATTCCATGACCAGATCAACGCCGTGCAGCGCCAGGCTACGCAGATCACGCGTCTGGTGCATCGGAATTGGGTGCCCGTTGACATGCAGGGTTGTGCCCTCAAGGTGGACCTTGCCTGCAAAGGGCCCAAAGACGCTGTCATATTCAAACAGATGGGCGCAAAGATCGGCGTCGGCGATGTCATTTATCCCGACGATATCAATGTCGGGCCAGCCGCCCTGTGCCCAAGCGCGCAGAACCGTGCGGCCAATGCGGCCAAATCCGTTGATGAATACTTTTGTCATAGCTCGCCGGCGTCCTCCAAGACTTTGCGGGCCACGCGAAAACACTCCACGCCTTGCGGCACCCCGCAATAGATTGCGACCACATGAACGATCGCGCGAATTTCGTCTTTGGTGACACCATTGTTCAGCGCGCCACGGCAATGCACCTCCCATTCATGCATTTTGCCAAGCGCGCCAAGCATCGACAGGTTCATCATCGAGCGGGTTTTGGCGTCGATCACTTCGTCGCCCCAACCAAAGCCCCAGCACCACGCGGTCATCGCCTCTTGGAACGGGCGGGTGAAATCGTCGGCTGCCGCTAGATTCTTGTCGACATATTCGCCGCCCAACGTCGCACGGCGCTGCGCCAACCCTTTGAGAAACAGATTCTCGTCAAAACTTTGGGTCATGAGCATCACTTTCTACAATATTTGGTTAAACATTCATCACAGTGACACAAAAAGGCGATAACAATAGGCTAAACAAACAGGAAGATTGAGAAATTTTCGAAAAAAATGATATAGCGGTGCAGCAATTCTGACCAAGCTGTGATATTGACCATAGGTAAAGTATGAAGAATCAGTATTTGAGTTAGACACTTTATCGATTGATTTAAACGTGCGGTCAGTGAACTGGCTTTCTTGGGGGACGACAAATTGAAGAATAGAAACATTGAAATGGCGAACGCTGGACATGTGGCCTCAAAACGTTCGACGTCGAAACTTTTCTTTTACCGCGATTTTGCCAAGCGATTTTTGGATATTGCCCTGAGTATCATCCTTCTTCCAGTCGTTGGTCTGGGTTTGGCTGGGCTTTGGCTCGTTTTTCGCCGTGACGGTGGAAAGTTCCTGTTCACTCAAGACCGCGTTGGTCTCGATGGGAACGTTTTCAAGTGCTATAAAATCAGGACAATGGTTCCGAATGCGGAACAGGTTTTAAAGGAGCTTTGTGAAGGTGACGCGGTCATTGCCAAACAGTGGAATACAATCCAGAAACTGGAAAATGACCCACGCATTACGCGTATCGGCCGCGTTCTGCGGTCAACTAGTATTGACGAACTGCCACAACTACTGAACGTGATTCGCGGCGACATGAGCTTGGTGGGTCCTCGCCCGTTTACGATTGACCAAGAGGAAATATACCGCAACTCTGGTGGTGACAGCTATTTCAAGATGCGGCCTGGTATCACAGGGTCTTGGCAAGTTAGCCCAAGCCGTGGCCTGACTTCATTTAGTGAACGTATTCGCTATGACAACGACTACTTTTTAAAATGCTCTTTGCTTACCGACCTTCAAATCTACGTTCAAACTATCAGCGTCGTGTTCAAGCGGTCGGGCAAATAGCCCGCTTTCGCACGATCATTCCGATTGCGCCGTTTCGCGACTTTGCGACTTGCGGCAACTGCGGGTGTCATGCGACAGGTTTTGCGAAATTGTCGCACACTGCGCAACTTTGATACCATGGCCTCTCATGGCTTTGTGATCCGCGATGCGGGTGCATTCACTGCCCAAGCAGCAAGTGGGGAAACCTTGACCGCGGCTCGCATGGTGATCACAACAGTGCATCGCGACCACCCTTTCCTTTCAGGCCTACCCGGTATCGTGCAGGCCTATGGCAAGTCGGCCTGCCCTTGCCCGTTTTGCGATGGGTAAAAGCACGCAGGTGAAGCCTTGGCTGTTTTTGGGCCCGATGCTGTGACGCGATATGATCGCATTTACCAACGGCAAACCACTGGACACCAACAAGAGTGCACTGCAGCGGCTGTGTCGGGAGATAAGAAATGACCCCTCGGACACAGGCACTCTGGGACAAGCAGGATCAACACAAAGGGGATCGGTGGCGGCTCTTTCAAACGATCGGTGCGGCGGTCCCTGCGCAAGGTTTTATATGCGGGCTGCTACGTGGATGTAGCCCCGTCATTTGCCTGTGATGACGTGTCAAGCGGATTTGCTGACCCCTCGGCCGGGATTTATCGCCGCCTACCGCATCACAAACGGGTTCGCCATCGGCTGTTCACAGGTGTTGATCCAAGTGGTTTTTGTGCAAGTATAGTCGCGCACCGCGTCGATGCCCGCCTCGCGCCCATAGCCCGAATGATTATACCCGCCAAACGGCGCGACAGGCGAAATTGCGCGATAGGTATTGACCCAACAAATACCCGCCTTGATCCGCGATGACACGCGGTGCGCGCGCGCAAGATTTTGCGTGAAGACACCGGAGCCAAGCCCGTAAGGCGTGCAATTGGCCAATGCGATGGCCTCGTCTTGGGTATCAAAGGGCACCAGCGACATGATCGGGCCAAAGAGTTCGGCCTTCAGCGTCTCGATGTCGTGGTTTTCGCATTCGACAAGCGTCGGCGCCATAAAGTTGCCCGCCTGTTTCAATGGCGCGCCACCAAAGCGGATGCGAGCACCCTACGCCTTGGCCAATTGCAGAGTTGCGACGATTTTGGTGATTTGAGACGCAGTGCAAAGCGGGCCAATGTGGGTGCTGGCGTCGGTGGGGTCTCCGACGATGATACCGGCTGCTTTTTCGGTGATACGCGCCACGAGGGTATCGAAAATGGAGCGCTGAACAAGCCCGCGCGATCTCGCGACACAGCTTTGCCCGGGCGCCCCGAAATTCTCCGCGTCGCCTGTGATGACCGAAACCACACCCGCGGGGAACCCCGCCTCGTGGATCAGCCGCGCGAATGCAACCAACGGGACGGGCGCGCTTTCTGAGCACGATCTGGCCTGACGATTTTCAGACACTGCGCGCCGATGTCGAAATCCCGTTCAAGTCGCACAAGCAATTCGGAAAGGATGCGATTTTACTGGAACCCAATGAGATGGTGGCGCTGAAATCGCCCAGGTCAGGTGGTGATTTCAGCGAGCTTCCCCTCATCGAGGCGGTTGGCACCTCTGGCGGCTGGAAGGCCTGGGCGGGCACAAACGTAAATACGCGCAGGCCGCAATTTCTGGTGGATACTTTTGGCGCTGCGTTGAATTTGGCGGTGCACGGTGCTGGTGTTGCTTTGGTAAGTGATGTTCTGGGGCGTCATGCGTCGGAGACGGGTCAACACCCGCGCCCAAACGGCGGATTTATTCAAGGATTGGCTGTTGGGGCATATTGGCAACCAAAACGGCACTCTTGCGTCTAGCTGACAGTAAATTGCCCCATCATACCCGCATCTTCGTGCTCCAGAATGTGGCAGTGATACATAAACGGGGTCGCCGCATCAGCGGGCTTGTCAAAGCGCACCAAAATCTCGGCGCTGCCTTCAACCAGCACAACGTCTTTCCAGCCCTGCGTGACCGGATCGACTGAGCGCCCGTTTCGCGACACGACCTGGAACGATGTGCCGTGAACATGAAACGGATGCGCCATCATATTTGCCGTGATGCGCCAGAGCTCGGTTTCGCCAAGGCGGACCTGTTCATTGATGGTATCCATGTTAAACCCTTGATTATTAATGCTCATGGTAGGGTTGCCCAAGAGACCACGGACCATGCTGCCGACCATGCCCCCGATCTGCATATTCAAATTGAAGTCGCGGGTGCGGACGGGCGCCAGGGCGGGCATTGCGGCGGCGGGCAAATTCAGTGGCAATTGCGAGATGCTTGGCGTCAGGTCGGCACGCGGGCGCAGCGTCAGCACATCGAATTGACCACCGCCAGTCCCACCCCCCATCATGCCACCCATCGGCGCGTTGGTGTCCTCGCCGCTGACAAGACGGACGGGCTGTGTGTCATCGGACAGGTCCACGACGATCTCGATCCGCTCGGCGGGCGCAAGGGTCACGGCGGTGCGCGACACTGGCGCAGCCAGCAGCCCGCCGTCGCTTGCAACCTGAAAGAAACGCCGGCCATCGCTGATGGAAAAATGATAGATGCGCGCGTTTGATCCGTTCAGCAGGCGCAGCCGGACCAGCCCTTTTGGCACGTCAGCCACCGGATGTATCGCGCCATTGACCAGAATTTCACGGCCCCGAAGGCCCTGCATCGTGGTCATGCCGCCCACATCATAGGAAAAACGGCCCCGCCGGTCGAACGCCCTGTCCTGCACGACAACGGGAATATCGTCCACGCCATAGGTCTTGGGCAGCCCGTCGGGCGCATCAGGATCATCGACGATCAATAGCCCCGCCAAGCCGCGATAGACCTGACTGCCGGTCTGGCCATGAACGTGACTGTGATACCAGAGCGTTGCGGCCGGTTGCGACATGTCCAATTCCGCGTTCCATGTCTCGCCCGATCCAAAGGCCAACTGCGGCCCACCATCCATATTGCCCGGGACATGCGCCCCATGCCAATGGGCGGTGATCGGATCATCGGTCGCGTTTGCAACCGTCAAACGCGCCGTTTGCCCGCGTTTCATGCGCAACGTCGGACCAAGATAGTCAAGGTCATAGCCAAGCGTCGGGGTTTGCACACCGCTGAGGAATTCTTGCTGGCCACGCCGCGCGGTCAGCAGGTTGCCCGCGCCAGTATCGACATCCATCACCGGTGGGATCGGCAGGGGTCGCCCCGCTTCGGCCGCAATCGCGCGATTGATAAGCAGGGCGGGCGTTGCCATCACAGCAAGGCCACCAACAAGTGCGGTGCGACGGTTGATCATGTGCGGTCCTTTGGCGTTGGGATTTGACTGGGCGGAAACCGCCAATAGGCTTTAGACGTAGATCCGCGCGGTGCATTACACAAGTCATATTCCAAATTTAATATGTGAAAATATCGACTGGTCCAAATTATTGAAATCCGACCTGCGGCGTGCGGATATCTGTGCCAAGATTTTCTTGTAAGGCCATGCGGTCGGGCGCGTCTACTGATTACAATGAGCATTTATGAAAAGGACGCGTTCGATGACACAAACGACAAACACACAGTCCAGCGATACGCCAAAGGCCCAAGGCGGTTGCTGCTGCGGGACATCCTCACAGGCGGCAACAGATAAAGTTCAACGTGATACATCGCCACCTGTCGCGCAGGGCGTGAAGGCAAACACCGCCGAGAGCGATCAGCCGCGTGGCTGTTGCGGCGGAAAATAACCACGACAAACTCCGGCAACCTTGCCGGAGATACACATCAGGAATCTAAAAATGACCTTTGTACTATTTGCCGCTGCGGTAGGGTTTTCGCTTGTTTTCACGCAGCAAAGAAAAGCGCAACCCATCGCTGTGCAGTCCGAAACCTATTCTAGGTAGCGGCATTGGCAAGGTGATGCGGCCGGCCGCAGCGGTCCCGCAATGAGCGGGGCCGCACGGTTGTGTCTTTTGCAGGAGAGCCTTACGATCCCCCCAACACCCGTGGAACGGGTGCGGTTTCCGTCTCGGCGCGCGCCAAACCAGACCTTTGGCTTGCCGATGACGCGACATTGCTGACCGTCCCACCACATTAAATCTATCAAAACAGCTGCAAATTGGCCGGTCCTATTTGCCGCATTCAAGGAACAGATCATGACCCAGCATGCCCATGCACAAACCACGCTCTATGTTTGTCCCATGCACCCCGAAGTGCAGCAGGACGGCCCCGGAGACTGTCCCAAATGCGGGATGCATCTGGTGCCCAAGGCCGAGGCTGACGCGCACACAGGTCACGATCACCAGTGCCACCATGCGGACCACAAGATGCCCGCCGGAGAGCTTGATACAGTGCCTGCGGGGTTTGACGGGGCCGTTTACACCTGTCCGATGCATCCCGAAGTGCGCCAACCTCATGCGGGGTCCTGTCCGATCTGCGGGATGGGTTTGGAGTTGGAATCGGCGGCAATGGACGATGGACCAAACCCCGAACTGGTCGATTTCACGCGCCGGTTCTGGATCGGCACAGCTCTGACACTTCCGCTGTTGGTCTTCACGATGGGGCCATATCTGGGCCTGCCGGTGCGTGACATATTTGGTGAACGGGCGACGCTGTGGATCGAACTGGTTCTTGGCACTCCGGTTGTCCTCTACAGTGGCTGGCCATTCCTTGTGCGCGGCTGGAATTCGTTCAAAACGCTGAAGCTGAATATGTTCTCGTTGATTTCCATGGGGGTCATGGCGGCTTTGCTCTTTAGCGTTGTCGCCGTGCTTGTCCCGTCTATTTTCCCCAGCGGGTTTCGCGATGCGGATGGCAATGTTGGGGTCTACTTCGAGGCCGCAGCGGTTATCGTCACCCTCGTTTTGCTGGGTCAGGTGATGGAATTGCGGGCCCGTGAAGGCACCGGCAAAGCGATCCGTGCGCTGCTGGATATGGCCGCCAAAACGGCGCGTGTGATCCGTGAAGACGGCACAGAGCAAGAAATTCCGCTGGAGGAGGTTCTCGTCGGAGACCACCTGCGTGTGCGTCCGGGCGACAAGGTGCCGGTTGATGGCACGGTCACCGACGGGCGGTCCTCGATTGATGAAAGCATGATTACAGGCGAGCCGTTGCCGGTTGAAAAGGTCGCGGGCGATAATGTCACGGGTGCGACGATCAACGGCACCGGTAGTCTGGTGATTGCGGCCACACGGGTGGGATCGGACACGATGCTATCTCAAATTGTCGAGATGGTCTCGAACGCGCAGCGCAGTCGCGCGCCTATTCAGAAATACGCTGATCGGGTTGCAGGGCTGTTTGTGCCTATCGTGATCTTGATTGCCGTTCTTTCGTTCATTGCCTGGGCACTGTGGGGGCCGGCACCGGCCTTGTCCTACGGGTTGATTGCGGCGGTTGCGGTGCTGATCATCGCCTGCCCTTGTGCGCTGGGTCTGGCGACACCGATGTCGATCATGACAGCCACGGGCCGCGGGGCACAGGCAGGTGTCTTGATCAAAAACGCCGAATCGCTGGAGCGGTTTGAAAAAGTCGATACCTTGATTGTCGACAAAACCGGCACGTTGACAGAAGGCAAGCCCAAGCTGGTCGCGGTCCTGCCCGAGAAAGGCCACGACGAGGCAGAGGTTCTGCGGCTGGCTGCATCGCTGGAACGCGGATCAGAGCACCCGCTGGCCGAAGCAATCGTGCGAGGAGCCCAGGAGCGCGGCGTGGATATGGCCACGGCGTCCGACTTCGAGGCGGTCACAGGCAAGGGCGTGAAAGGTGTGGTTGATGGCAAGCAAGTGGCACTTGGCAACCGCGCATTGATCACGGATATGGGCCTTGAGGGTGGTGATTTGATCGACAAGGCAAACCTGCGCCGCGACGAGGGCGAAACCGTCATGTTTGTGGTGCTCGACGGGGCGATTGCAGGTTTGGTCAGCGTTGCGGACCCAATCAAGGAAACGACCCCTGCTGCACTCAAGGCACTGCACGCACTTGGGTTTCGGATTATCATGGCCACAGGCGACAATGAACGCACGGCCAAAGCAATTGGTGCCCGTCTGGGCATTGATGAAATTCGCGCCGATGTATTGCCGCAAGACAAGGCGCGGATCGTGCGCGAATTGCAGGAAGCCGGTGCAAAGGTCGCGATGGCCGGTGACGGGGTCAATGACGCGCCCGCACTGGCACAGGCCGATGTTGGCATTGCAATGGGCACCGGCGCTGATGTGGCGATTGAAAGTGCCGGAATCACGCTGCTGAAAGGCAACCTGGACGGGATCGTGCGCGCAAGGCGCTTGGCAACTGCAACCATGCGCAACATCCGGCAAAACCTGTTTTTTGCATTGGTCTATAACACAGCCGGAGTTCCGATCGCAGCGGGTGTCTTGTTCCCGTTCTTTGGCATCCTGATCAGTCCGATTTTCGCGGCCTTTGCGATGTCGGCGTCGTCACTGTCGGTTGTCCTGAACGCGCTGCGCTTGCGCCACCTGAAGTTTTAGAAGGAAAACACGGTGATGAAACAGAAAGCCGAGCCCACAAGCGGGCCAAAATTGGGGATTGTTCTATCCGGGGGCGGCGCGCGCGGTTTTGCCCATGTGGGTGTGTTGCGTGCGCTCAATCACCTTGGTGTTTATCCGGACTATATCGTTGGCGTGTCGATGGGCGCTGTCGTTGGGGCGACATATGCACTGAATGACGACTGGTATAGCGCATTGATCGACATGGATGTCTCCGGATTTCCGCTTTTGCCAAACTTTTCCGAGCCGGGAATGATGCGCTATCTCAGCAACCTGCGGATCGCGCAGAAGGCCATCACGGGGATGTATTTTGGCTGGGGCGTCGGGGAACCCACGGCAGATTGGGGCAGGTCTGTTTTGACCCACCTGACACAAAACAAGCCGCTGGAGGCAGGACGCGTGCCGATTTTCGCAACTGCGACGGATGTTGTCAGTGGTGAAAGAGTTGTCTTTGGAACGGGTCCTGCGACAGAGGCGCTCTATGCCAGTGCGGCCTTGGCAGGCATACTACCCCCCGCCGAGATTGGCGGGCGCACGCTGGTGGACGGCGGCTATTGCGATCTGGCGCCAACGGACGTGGTGCGCGATGCGGGTGCGGATGTGGTTATCGTGGTGGATGTCGCGACAAACCTGGTCCAAAAGAAACCCGCCAACGGGATGCAGGCCATGATGCGCGCACTTGAGATTTGCCAAAACGAACATACGCATCTACGCTTCAAGTCTGCGGACCTGATTGTTCACCCGGTCCTTGACCCGCCAATAGGCGTGCTGGAGTTCGGCCATAAACGCAGAAGCGCCGCTGCTGGCGCGGTTGCCGTGTTGAGGGCGCGGCATGACATTTTAGCGCTGCTGGGAAAGAAGGCCGCAGGCTGACGTCACAAGCCTGCACCAACAAAAAAAGGGAGGTTAGGTTTTGAAGCGAAACATGAGACTGATACTCGGTGCGGCAATTGCAATAGTGATGGCTGGCACTGCCAGCGCGCACAGTTTCACTGTGGCTCTTATCGCGGGCGCAGACGGTGCAGCCGATCAAATGCAATCGGCGGTAAACGGCTTTCTCGTGGCCTCTGCTGAAAATGACGGGCATTCTGCCGAAACGGCTGATGGTCATCTTGGCGGGCTTGATGTTTTCCTAATACCGCTACCTGCCGCGCGGGCATCCGGTATTTCCGGGCTGGTTGGGCAAACAGTCGAACAATATGATTTTGCGATCATGCCGGGTGATGCTACGGTTGGACTCTCCGAACCGGGCATTGGACCAGCGACAGTGATTGTGCGCGCTGGCGTATTGCCCACGCCTGCGCAAAGGACCCAATTTGAGCAAACATACCGCGACAGATTTGAAGCTGCGCCAAACGATGCCGCAGCGCAGGGCTATAATGCGGCCCGCAGGATCGACCAAGCGGTGCGCACATTGGGCGAGGCTGCACGACCCGAAGACTTACGCGCAGCCTTGGCTGCGACGGCAGATGGGATAAGCTGGCAATCCAACAAGTAAACTACCAAGTTGGCCGGATGCGTAAGACGAAAAAACAAACCATACAGTACCCCAACAAAGGAGAAGACCATGATCACAACAAGAATAATTGCCGCAACCGTTTTTGCAGCGGCACTTGCCGCACCAGGCTTGGCCGACACAGACACCAGCGTTAAAACGATGACAACGGGGCTGATCATTCCAGAGATGGACGCCGCAAAAGGCCGTGAATTGTTTGCGTCAAAGGGCTGTGTTGTCTGCCATTCCATTCAGGGTATCGGCGGGTTTGACGCGCCGCCACTGGACGCGGAATATATGGACAGCCCGATGAACCCCTTCGATTTTGCAGCGCGCATGTGGCGTGGTGCTGAAACGATGGTGATGATGCAGCGCGACGAGTTGGGTTATGTCATCGAGCTGGATGGCCAAGAGCTTGCGTCGATCATTGCCTTTGTGCACGACGGCGACGAGCAGATGAAATTCTCCGAAACCGATTTTCCCGAAGAGATCCGGGAACTTTTGAGCGAGATGGAATAGCGGTCCCGCTGATATAAATATATCGGGTCGGGCGTTTGGGCTGTTGAGGCCGCGCCGGACCCGTGAATTGCACCACGCCCTTGCCGGTCATCTCGGTGATTAAAAAAGATAGCGAACAATGCGCTGTGGATCGGGTTTTGGCTGACAAGGTGACATAGTCGCTATGAGCAAAGAGACGGACATAGTTCTTCTGGGCGGGGCGGGTGATGTCGGGCTGCGGTTAGCGCGGATACTGCTCGAGCGGACCGCGGCGGTCGTGACCACGGTGTCGCGACATGCGGGTGTTGACAGTGACCGGCATGGTGATCGGCATGGTGATCGGCGGCGTCATATTTCCTTCGATTTATCAGGGGCCGAGCCGTTAAAAATTACATCCGGCGCGATTGTGGTTAATCTGACCGAAGCCACACAGCCCAAACTGGTCAGTCAGGTAATCAAGGGTGGCGGCAGGTTTCTGGAAACCTCGGCCACGCCGGATTATTTGCGCGGGCTTATGGCCGCAGCAGAGGCAACAACCGGACCCGGCGCTGCGATTTTCTGTGTCGGGGTCGCACCGGGGTTGACCAATCTGATGGCGGCCAAGATTGCAACCGCCGCACCGGACACCCGACAGATCGATATTGGCCTCGAAATGGGGATGGGGCGGCACTATGGGATGGCCGCGACGACGTGGTTTTTGCAAACGGCAGGCGCCCCCTACCAAGTTGTCATTGGTCATAGCGCGCGCGGTGTCATGCCCGGCGCATTGACGCGTAAATTTGCCTTGCGGCAAGACGGGGTGTTGCGCCTTGCGATCGGCTACGGGTTTGCCGAGCAAGTGCTGATTGCCGAAAGATCCAACAAGGCCCTGAAAACCGTGCGCAGCTTCGTTGCGCTTGATCCGCCCTGGATGACCCGCAGCCTTGCATGGATGCTGCGGCTTGGGTTTGGTCCCGCGATGTCGCGCCATGCGACAAAACTGGCAAAATGGCTGTTGCGGCTCCCTGCGTTCGGGGCGACGCATACCCGGATTTTGGGCGAGGGATTTGACGATGCGGACCACTTGACGGGGCAAATCCGTGTTGAAACCGGGGATCAGGCCGAGGCAACTGCCGCGATGATTTTCGCAACGATCCAAAGCCTGCTTGCGCGCGAAAAACCGGCCAAGACGGGGGTGACACTGATCTCGGACCATCTGCACTTTGACGCGGCGGCACTCACCTTGCAGCGACTTTTGCCGCAGACCACGATTTCGGGCAATATCGGTGAAAGTCAGTGAGATGGGTCAGGCACAGCCGGCGATTAAGCGTGATTTCTTGGCGGCTGTTTGGCCAATTTCGGGTGCTGCGCAGGTATGATGCACGCGCTGGCGATGCAGCCAAAGCGGCGGAATTTGTCGATGCGTTAATCGCGCTTGGTCCGGCATTTGTGAAGCTCGGGCAAATATTAAGCACACGTCCCGATATTTTACCGACGGCCTATATCGCGGCATTGGAACGGTTGCAGGAGCGGGGCCCGGTGGTGCCATTCAAGGTCATTCAAGCCACGGTCGAGGCCGAGTTGGGCGCGCCGTTGTCCGAACATTTCGCGACCTTCGACCCAAAGCCTATGGCCGCGGCATCGCTTGCGCAGGTGCATCGGGGAACGCTGATGGATGGCACGGTGGTTGCAATCAAGGTGCAGCGTCCCGACATGGACGCCTTGATTGCGCGCGATCTGGATGCCTTGGATTTTGGCATCACCGTTTTGGGTTGGATTGCGCCGCGCAAGCTGCGACGCAGCAATCTGGCGGCGTTTTTTGCCGAATTCCGGCGCTATACCCAGAGGGAGCTGGATTTCAGGGCCGAAGCGCAGATGATGACGCGGTTTGGCCAGAACTTTGCTGGGCATGACGTGGTGATCATCCCGAAAAACTACCCCGCGTTGACCACGCGGCGGGTTTTAACGATGGATTGGGTGGAAGGGATGCGGTTGCACGACGCGGCGGCCACGCTGACAGTTGATCACAAACAGGTTTTGGTCAGCGGGCTGATGGGTGTGCTTTTGAAAATGTTTGTCTCTGATGGGGTGTTCCATGCGGACCTGCACCCCGGAAATATCGTTTTTCACGCCGATGGCCGTTTTACGCTTATTGATTTTGGCATGTCAGGTGATCTGACGGCGCGACAGCGGGATCGGTTCATCTTGTATTGGATGGCTGTGGTGCAGCGTCAGACGCGCCGTGCCTTTCACCATTTCAGTGCCCTTACCGAACCGCTGCCGGGTGCCGACGCGGGGGCGTTCTTTGACCGGTTCGACAGTCTGGCACAGGCGTTTTATGCGGCCCCTATGCGCGACACCAGTCTGGCAACGATCTATTTGGCAATGATGCAGGCCGGGTATCAGGCCGGATATGTGTTTCCTGCAAGTTTGATGTTGCACGCCAAGGCGCTGACATCAGCCGAGGCCTTGTTGTTTGTGCTAGCGCCCGACGCGCGGTTTGATGATCTGTCGCGCCCCTATATCGCGCGGGAATATGCGGCGCGCGCCATGTCGCCCGAAAACCTGACAAAGCGGGCATCGCAGATTTTACCAGAGCTATTGTTGCTGGGTGAAGTTGTGCCACAGTCAGCGATGGATGACACATGGGATTGGGCGGCGACCAAATCACTGGGGCAAGACCTGTTGGCGCAGGTCGGAGCGGCGCATGACCGGTCGGGGCGGGCCATATTGCACGCATTGGTCGCACGCCATGCCCGCCCGATACTGGAGGCGGTCACGCCTGCGGTAGACGTGCCCGAAATCCTGCGCGCGACATGGCAGCAGTATGATGCGCTGGAGGCCGAATTGCCGGACGCGCAGACGGTTGGTGCGATGCTGACCACGCATCTTGCGGCGCTGACGTTGGCGGTTCACGACAGTCTGGTCGCCCAAGGTATCAGCGCCGAGGCGGGCCATGATATTGTCTACCGGATCGGTTGGTCGATATACGGGCGCATGTCCGAGATACCGCTGATGCTGGCAAAGACGCTGACGAAAAACCCGCAAAAACAGATGCGCATTGCGACCGATATGTTTCGCCAGTTTCCCTTTGGCACCCCGGGATACGGCTGGCGTGATGTGGCAGCAGACCCGGGCGTCGTCGCGTTTGACTGCACACAATGCCCGGTGGCTGCGTTTTTTATCAGCCAGGATGCCGCAGAGCTTTGTGTCCGGACGTGGTGCGCGCTTGATTACCCGTTGGCGCAGAAATGGGGTGGTCGATTAGAGCGTAGCGGCACACTTGCGATGGGTATGAAACACTGCGATTTTCGCTGGCATATTGATCCCGCCCGACCCGAAATTCAACAAAACTCAAAGGCAGATACATGACGCATTCACACGGTGAAGACGAGACGAACAAAGGATCCATCAGCCTGTCTGGCGCGGTTGGCATGGGCACGGGGGTGATGATTGGCGCGGGGATTTTCGCGCTGACCGGCCAGATCGCGCAGCTTGCGGGGCCATATTTTGCGCTGTCGTTTGTGCTGGGTGCGATGGTTACCTCGCTGAGCGCCTATAGCTATATCAAAATGTCCAATGCCTGGCCGTCCTCGGGCGGGATCGCGATGATCTTGCAAAAAGCTTATGGCCCCGGCGCGATTGCAGCGGCTGCCGCACTTTTGATGGCGTTGTCGATGGTGATTTCAGAAAGTCTGGTGGCGCGCACATTTGCGACATATGTCTTGCGGCCGTTTGATGTGACCAGTGGACCCCTCATTCCGATCTTGGCGGTCGGGGTGATCTTGTTTGCTTTTCTTGTCAACATTTCGGGCAATCGCTCGGTCGGGCTGCTCTCGATCATCATGGCCGTCATCAAGATCGGCGGCATCGCGTTATTCGGGATTGTCGCATTGTGGACCGGCGGGTTCAGCTTTCCCGACGCCAGCAGTGGTGCGGCGGGATTTGACGCCACGGGTTTTGTCGCATCGGTCGCTCTTTCGATCCTCGCGTTCAAAGGTTTTACCACAATCACAAACAGCGGCGGCGAGATCACCAATCCGCACAGGAATGTGGGATTGACCATCATGATCTCGATCGCAATCTGCGTTGTGATCTATTTGCTGGTCGCACTTGCGGTCGGGTCCAATCTGACGATTGACCAGATCATCGCGGCCAAAGACTATTCACTGGCAGAAGCGGCAGCTCCGGCATTTGGTCAGGCCGGGTTCTACTTCACCGTTGTCCTGGCAGCGGTCGCAACGGCATCGGGTGTCCTGGCCAGTGTCTTTGCCGTGTCGCGGATGCTCGCGATGTTGACCGACATGGAGATGATCCCGCACCGCCATTTCGGAATGTCCGGACCGGTCCGCAGCCACACACTGGTCTATACTGTTGTGCTTGCTTCCATACTGGCGGTGTTCTTTGACCTAAGCCGGATTGCGTCACTTGGCGCGTTCTTTTATCTGATCATGGATATGTTGGTGCATTGGGGCGTCTTGCGGTATCTGCGCGAAGAAATCGGCGCCAACGGCTGGATCGTCAGGTTCGCACTTTTGTGTGATGCGGTGGTTCTTTTGGCCTTTACAACCTTGAAATTGCGCACCGATCCAATAATTGTGCTCTACGCGGCCATCGCGATTACGGCAGTTTTTGTGTTCCAGCGGATCTATTTGAAGCGCTGGTTCGCTTTGTCGTCAGAACGCGAATAAGGCCCGAAGAAACAGCGCGAGGTTCAAATGACGGCAAGCAATCCAGTTCAACGAAAGTGGTGGGAACGGCATGTTCTTGTGATTTTCCTAACCACGGTTTTGATGATCTTTTTCTTGTATAGTCGGGTGGAATGGTCCGCTATGCACCGATGGAACCGGGCGTTTGGAGATGTGTCGCTGATCCTTGTCGCGATCGCCATGGCGCTTGGGCCGCTGTCGCGGTTGCGGCGTAAAACGGTGCGGTCATTACCTTACCGCCGTGAACTGGGCATCTACGCTATCGTGCTGGCGACCATCCACACGATCATCATCCTTGTGGGCTGGGTCAATCTGGACCTGATGCGTCTGATCGGGTTCGAATTTCACCCCGAGTTGCAACGCTATGTCATGTTTGACCAAGGATTTGGATTGGCGAACTTGATCGGCGTGCTGGCGTTGCTTTACGGGCTTGTTCTGGCAATCACCTCCAATGATCGCAGTATGCGTGTGCTCGGGTCGGCGGTTTGGAAATTTGTGCAGCAGGGCACCTACGTCTTGTGGGCGCTGATTGTCGTCCATACCGCATATTTCCTGTTCATGCATTTTCTCGACTATCACCGGCAAACGCCCGAGCCGAACTGGTTCCAGTGGCCTTTTGTAGGTCTGGTGCTTTTTGTCCTGACCTTGCAGATCGCCGCGTCCTCCACAACTTGGCGCAAGGCTCGCAACCGCGGTGACACCGTGGCAGAGCCGTCGTGATGCGTGGTGCCGGCGCTTGTAACTTGTATCAAGCGCCGGCACCATCGCGGGACGAAACCGCAATGAAAAACATAATTTTGTAAACTTCATTGGCAAAAACCCCATGCATTGCGGAGCCGTGTGGCGCTCATTTGTAATGATCTCTCCTGCCAAGCGTCTTCTGAATGACAGGGCATTCAATCCAAACCGTTCGGATTGACCTGCGGACCCTGCATTTGGAGAGATGTCATGAGCACACACCACATCGAAACACATCGTCCTCACATCCCCATCAAGGCATTGGGATGGAGTTTGGGCATATTCTTGGCGCTGACCTTTGCGATTTGCGTGGCTTTCGGGCTGCTGTTCACTGGTGCGACCATGTATCAGGCGTGGTTGCCGCTGTTGCCATGGGTCACTTGGATCACGTGGCCCAGCTTTGCTCTGGGCCTTATCGAGGCCTTTGCCTATGGCTGGTTTGTCGCGGTTATTTTCGGCCCGCTGTTCAACTATTTTTCAGCGCGCGAAAGCAAGTAGCACGATCTAAAAGAGAGCCGGCATCCCGATACGGACTGCTGGCCTCCGCCCGTGCCATGTCCCGCCTGTGCTTAGCCTGGTAAATAGCCCGCAAATAATCCCATACCCAGCGTCACGATCGCCGCCACAGCGATAACGGCCATCAAAGCGGCAGAGGGCGCTTTGATGGATCCGTCATCGCCTGCCGCTGCCGCTTGATACATCGGCACCATGATCCGCAGATAGACGCCCAGTCCCAGAACCGAGTTTGCGATCCCGATCAATGCGAGCCAGAGATACCCTGCCTCGATTGCGGCCCCAAAAAGGTAAACCTTGCCCACAAACCCGAACAACGGCGGGATACCGGCCAGCGACAGCAAGAACACAACCATCGCCACCCCCGCCAGCGGACGTTGCCGCCCAAAACCGCGGAAATCATCCAAGTTCCGCCCGACCAGCAAAACGATGCCAAAGGCGCCAAGGTTCATCGCAACATAGGCCGCCCCCATCACAATCAACGAGGGCAGCGCCAGCGGGCTGACACCCAGTGCCACGATGCCCAGCAGAAAATACCCCGATTGCGCCACCGAGGAGTAGGCAATCAGCCGCACCATATTGGTCTGCACCACCGCGGCCAAATAGCCGTAGGTCATGGTCACAGCCGCAATCATCGCGATCACCAAGGGCCAGCTACTGTCGACAGGCAAATCGCGCAGAACCTGTGCAAAGGCAAAGACCGCCGCAACTTTGGTGATCACCGACAAATAGGCCGCCACCGAGATCGGCGCGCCGTCATAGGCATCTGGCGCCCAGAAATGGAACGGCACCAGCGATGCCTTGTAGCCAAGACCCACGATCACCGCGATCAAGCCAGCGATGGCAATCAATGGCTTGCCTTCCAACATGCCGAGGCCGGAAAACAGGGTGGAACCCGCGCCACCAAACCAGAATGTCAGCCCGTAAATCATCACCGATCCGGTGACAGCGCCAAAGACAAGGTATTTCATGCCCGCCTCTGTCGCGGCGTCGTCGCGCGGATAAGCCACAAGAGCAAACGACCCAAGCCCGGTCAGGACCACGCCCAAGACCAGCAGCATCATGTCGCCACCCCCCGCCAGCATCAGCGCGCCCAGCGTGACCAGACAAAGCAGGGAATAGACGCTGCCTTCGCGCGGTTGGCCCGCAATCTCTGCGCGCGCCAGCAACAGCGCCAGCCCCGTGCCCGGCAGCAATATCAGCTTGGCCCAGCCGCTCAAAAGATCGATCCGGTAGGTGCCGCCAAACACCGTGGTATCGGCGGTCAAAAGCGGCAGCGTGGCAATCGTCGCGACCGCAAGACCAGCAAGCCCGATCCAAAGGGCAAGGCGTGGCTTGCGCAACATTTCGGCAATCAGCATCGCCACCACGGCCAGCGACAGCAGGATTTCGGGTGCCAGAAAGGACAGATCGCGGCCCATCAGAACGACAAGCTCGCCATAGTGGTGTGGATCATGTCAAGCAACCAAGACGGCGCTACACCCACAAGAACCGTCAGGATCAAAAGCGGCACAATCACCAGCTTTTCGCGTCGGTCAAGATCAGGCATCGCGGCCCATTTCTCGTTGGGTTCCCCCAAAAACACCGCCGCAATCGCCCGCAGATATAGCCCCGCAGTCACCACAATCGCCAAAATTGCGATCACCGCCCATGGCTGCGCGTTCAGTGTCGCAAGGAAAATCTGGAACTCCGCAGGGAAATGCGCGAGCCCCGGCAGGCCAAGCGAGGCAAACGCCGATATGATGAACGCCCAACCAAGCCACGGCACATATTTCAGCAAGCCGCCGAAGTCATCCATGCCCCGGATATGCGCGCGGTCTTGCAACATGCCCACCAAAAAGAACAGCGCCGCTGTGACAAGCCCGTGGCTGATCATTTGCAAGGTCGCACCGTCCAGTGCAATCGCGCGGATCGCGGGGTCAGTGGCCAGTGCCGCCACCGCGACCCCCATCACCACATAGCCCATGTGGTTGACTGAGGTATAAGCGATCATCTTTTTCAAATCGCTTTGCGCAAGGGCCGCAAAAGCACCATAAATCGCGCTGACCACCCCGAAGGCAAGGATTACAACTCCGGCCTTGGTGAACGCCTCGGGCGTCATTTGCAGCGCAAAGCGGACCAACCCGTAGGTGCCGAATTTCAACATCACAGCGGCCAAAATCACACTGCCTGCGGTGGGGGCCTGAACGTGTGCGGCGGGCAACCATGTGTGCACCGGAAAGGCGGGAATTTTCACCGCAAACGTAAACAACATCGCAATCAGCGCCAGCATAGCCGCGATGCCCGTCAGTGGCGTCAGTTCAATCCAGACCCGCATGTCAAAGGTGCCACTGCTGAGATAAAGCGCGATAATCGCAAGCAACAGCGGCAATGAACCGAGCAGCGTATAAAGGAAAAACATCAACGCAGCACGTTGCCTGTCCTCATAGCCCCAGCCTGCGATCATGAAATACATGCCCACCAGCGAGACCTCGAAAAACACATAGAACAACAGCCCGTCAAGCGCCATAAACGTGCCCAGTGACGCGGTTTCCAACATCAACATCAGCACGGCATAAGTCGCTGCATTTTCGCTGACCCGCGCAGAATATATCGCTGACAGAAAGAATATCAGCGACGTGAGCAGCACCAGAGACAGGCTCAACCCGTCAAGCCCCAGACGGTAGGCCGCCCCGATGGCGGGAATCCATGCGATCTCTTCGACTTGGGCAAACCCGCCCGCAACAATGCCGCGCGACCAGATCACCAGCGTGATCAAAAATACCAAACCAGTGACCGCGATAGACACCCCGTGGGCCACCCGCGCGGATCTATTTGGTGCCACCATCAGCGCCAGTCCCGCCAGGATCGGTAGGAAAGTAGCAAGGGTCAGAAGCGGCATGGGGTTCTCCTCAAGAAAAAATCAGTGTCGCCAGCAGCACGGCGACGATCAGCGCAATGCCGATTGCCGTAATTGCCAACTCGCGATGAATAAAGCCGCTTTGCAGCCGGCGGGCACGGGCACCGGTTGCGATGGTGCGGCGCACAAAACCGAAAATCGCGGCATCAATACCCTCGCCGTCGGTGCGACGCGCAAAATGCCCAAGCGACAGGTTTGCGCGACCCAGTGCAAGGACTGCGTCATACAGCCGCTTTTCCACCCGCTCGCAAGCCGCCGCAACCGCCATGGCGGGACGCAGCACCAAGCCGTCCATGCCGCCAGCGACCACAAACCCGTTTTGCGCAGGTTCCGACAGCGGTCCAAGCAATCGCATTGGCGCAAAAATCCAGCCAAGTGCAAGCCCGCCAAGACCCACGGCCAGACCCATCACGGGCACGATCCAGCTTGGCTTCTCGACCACCACGCCAAGCATGTCTTCCAGCGCGCCAAAGCCAAACCCAAGCACCGCCGACAGCACCACCAAAACGCCCATGCCCAATCCCATCAACGGCACGGAGGCCCGCGCAGGGCCTGCCTCGCCCGCCCACAAAACCTTTAGCGCTCGTCCCATATAGGCGCCGGTCAAAACCGATCCTGCCAATGCAAACGGTAATAACCATGGTGCCGCGGGGCTTTCCATCGCGGCAGCCAGTATCGCGTCCTTTGAGAAGAATGCCGCCAGCGGCGGGATACCCGCCAGCGCCAGTGCCGACAGCGCAAAACCTGCAAAAATGCCTGGCCGCGCGCGACCCGCACCGGCCAATGTCTGCAACTCGGTGCTTTCGCGGTCATGCTGGAACACACCCGCACCCAAGAACAGCGAGCTTTTAATCGCGGCGTGGGCAATCAGATGCAACAGCGCCGCCACTGGCGCTCCGGCCCCGATTGCGACCAACATCAACCCGTATTGGCTCGAGGTCGAGGCGGCCAGCAACCGCTTGAGATCACGCTCGGCCAAGGCAATCAGACCGGTGACAACCGTTGTCACGCCGCCAACGATGCCGACAACAAACAGCGCCCCATCGGGCAACATCGGCGCGACCCGGATCAACAGGATCGCACCTGCCGCCACCAGCGTCGCGGAATGCAGCAGTGCGGATACCGGCGTCGGACCCGCCATCGCGCGCTGCAACCAGTTTTGCAGCGGCACTTGCGCGGATTTGCCCATGGCGGCGACCAGCAAAAGCAACCCTGCGATCAACGCAGGCGTGCCCGTAGTCGCAAGTGTGGCCGAAATCTCGGATGTGCCCGCGGTGCCGATCAACACAAACGCCCCGAGATAAAGCCCCAGATCGGCAGTGCGGGTATATAGAAACGCGCGAGTCGCAGCACTGGCCACGCCTGCACGGCCATGCCAGAACCCGATCAGCAGATAACTGGCAAACCCGATCATTTCCCACGCGGCCAGCAGCATGATCCAGTCACCGGCCAGCACCAGCGCCTGCATCGCGGCCACAAACAGCAGCATGGTGCCGAAAAAACGCGGCTTTTCAGGGTCTTTGGCCATATAGCCCGCAGCATATGTCAAAACGAAACCCGCGACCGTGGCCACGACCAGCGACAGCACTGCGGTGAGCGGCGTTGCGACAAGCAGCAGCGGCATGTTGGGCAGCCCGGGCAAAACCGCCTGAACCGGACTGCCAGATGCGGCAACCACAAGCCCAATTGCCCCGATCAGGCCCAGCGCGGCACCGGTTACCGCCAGCGCTTGGGATGCGCGGCGCAGCACAAGGATTGCCAATCCAGCCAACAATGGCGCCAGCAATGTGAGGGCTAGAAAACTCATCCCTTCAACTCGCTTGCTTCTTCCATTTCAACCGATCCGCGCGACCGGAACCTTGCAATCGCGATACCGAATCCGACCGTCATTTCAACCGCCATCACCGCCATGATGATCAACACAAACATCTGTGCAGCTGGGTCTTCGGGGTGCAGGTAACGCCAGAAGGCGACCAAATTCACCAATGCCGCCGCAAGGACCAATTCCACTCCCATGATGATCATCACCAGATTTGTCTGGCTCAACGCGCCATATAATCCGGTGCCAAACATCGCGGCCCCCACGGTCAGGGCAATCATCAATTCCATGATCATTTCGACGGCTCCTCGATGGGTGCAATCGCGACCATTGTCGCGGCCACCATTGCAGTCAGGATCGTCAGGCCTGCGGATTGAAAGATAAACATCGACCGGCCCAAAAGCTCGCGACCCAGATCGGCTGCTTGTTCTGCGGCACCCGGGATGTCAGGCACGGTTGGGCCCCAATCGGCCAACCAGATCACCGCCACAGCCGCCACAAGACCCACGCCCCCCGCCCAAAGCGACAGCCGCTTTTGATGGGTCATTTCCATCGCACCCATGCCACCCGGATCCATCATGAACATCACCATGAAAATCGCCATCACGCTCATCTCGGTGGCCATCATCATGATCTGCAAGACCCCCAGAAACTCGGCCTGCATCACCAGAAACATCAGCCCCACAGCAGTTTGCGAGAACAGCAGCGCCAACGCCGAGCGCACCATAGAATGGGTGCGAAACACCACAATGCCAAACCACACGGCCGCCGCGCCAAAAAACGCAAGAAAAATCATCTGCACGGTCATATCGGCACCACCAAGGCAATGACGCCGACGACAAAGATGTTTGTCAGCGCAAGCGGAATGCCCAGCTTCCAGCTTAATTCCAGATAGCGCGCTTCCCGCACGCGCGGCACCATACGTCCGGCGCTGACCATCAGGGCTGCGACGATCAGGATCTTGATGCCGCTCCACGCCCATGCGGGCAACCACGGGCCAAGCCAACCGCCCAGATAAAACGTCACCGTTGCACCTGCCAGCGCCAGAATGACAACCATCCGCGCCAGTCGCAAAACCGCCAGACGCACGCCGGTATATTCGGCCTCTATACCACCAGCCAAATCACCTTCGGCCGTGGGTAAATCCAGCGGCGGCAACCAACACAACCCCATCGCGGCCACAACAAACAGCACGAAGCCCAGTGGTTGATAGGCGATATTCCACAGCGCCGCTTGCGAGGTCACGATATCCACGGTCGAGAGCGATTCTGCGCGCATCGCCACGGCGGTAATCGGCATCACGATCAACATCGCATAGGCCACAAATTGCCCCAGAAACCGCCAGCCGCCGATCATGCCGTAAGCGCCGTTTGGGCCCCATCCGGCCATGATCAACGCCACCAGCACATAGGCCAGTGCCGCGTTCAAAAACAACGCGCCGGTTGCAAGATCGGTGACAATCAGACCGGGTGCCAACGGAATGACCGCGACTGCCAATAGTCCTGCCACCAGCAAAAGCACCGGCCCCGCCTCGAAAAACAGCCGGTCCGATTTGCGCGCCAAAAGCGATTCACGCCCCAATAGCGCCAGCGCCGAAATCGCGGGCCGCGAAAGCTGCAACCGGCCATGCACCGCCCAACTTTCCAGCACAGCTATAAAATATGCCCCCGCCGCAAGCGACAGCAAAACCGCCAGTATTGTCAAACCGTCATCTCCCACGGGCTGATGTCCAGCGACCCGATCGCCGTGAGCGCATCACCCAGCTCTTGCCCGTCCGCAACAGCGCCGATCAAGGCAACATGGGCTGCCGTCGGCGTGCCGATCTCGGCTTTGACAACCATTCCATCCTGCAAGGTCAGGCTTAATCGCGCCGCACCGCGCGGCGTCTCGACCACGGCCTCGCCGATGCCTGAGACCTTGCCGATGCTCTGCGGCACGGGCTGCGCAATCGTGCCAGCCTTCGAGATCAAATCAATGCTTTGGATTATTTCGCCGCAGCGCTGTTTCAGCCGCGCAAGCGCATCGCCGCCCGACGACGTGTATACCGTAAAGCCAAGCCCAGCATAGACCGGATCATCACTGCGCGCATCACGCGCAATACCGTCCGCCCGCGCAACTGGACCAGATAGAGCATCACTGCTTTGCAAACGACCGATCCCCTGAAGCCGTGCACTCAATAACGGTGTGCGCTGCACCCGCTCCAAAAGCGCGGCAATCTCTGGCGCAAGCGCTGCGATCTCTGCCTGCGCCGCATCGCGTGTTTTCAACTGCAAGCTAGCGGCCCGGGTCTGCAACCATGTAAATCCCGATTGCGTCCCGAAGCCTGCAAGCCAGCCTAGGTGACTTGCGAGCCGCTCACGCTCCACTGCGGCAACGCGGGCACGGGCAACATCAGGCACCACAGTTTGCCCCGCCGCCCGTTCCAGCGCCAGACAGGCCAGCAAACGATACGCTGTCGGACTAAGCGGCGACATGGCCGCAAGGTTGTCTGCAAAGGTTTCCGGTTTCACCGCACCCTCATGCAACACCGCGCGCTCGGCAATCGCACTTTGCGCCGAACTGGTCGCCACCGCGTCACCGTCCAGCGTCAAATCAAGCCGAAGCCCGCTTGGCAAACCGGGGAAAAACGGGCCAAACGGCACGTCGATCCATTCCATTTTCAACCCATCGGGACTGGCAGGCATATCGCGGGTCATATCCACCATCGACATGAAATTCGCCTCGATACCTTCTTTCCTCTCACCAGATCCATGTCCGCTATGTCCGCCGTGATCATCATCAGCTTTCGCACCATGATCATGGCCATGCCCCTCGCCATGACCCTCATGCTCGTCCTTGGCAGCCGCGGGCACCAGAAACATGCCGCACTTCGGGCAGTTGCCGGGTTCGTCGCTCACCACTTCGGGATGCATCGGGCAGGTATATTGCGCAGGCGAATCTGCGGCGGCGTGCTTGCCGTGGTCGTGGCCATGCCCGTGACCCTCGCCATGACCCTCATGCTCGTCCTTGGCAGCCGCGGGCACCAG
>TARA_R110002167_G_scaffold57840_9_pt1 | contig 153127 bp, 134 predicted proteins | sample TARA_R110002167 | Tara Oceans TARA_R110002167 (sample SAMEA4398238) | marine metagenome | biome: Polar Biome; feature: [MES] marine water layer (ENVO:01000295) within the mesopelagic zone...; material: water (ENVO:00002006), including particulate matter (ENVO:01000060) such... | reverse complement strand
AACCCACCTGAAAATCTTTAGTACCAAAAGTTCCATCGAGTAATTTCTGCCCACCGAAGCTAGTGGTATCAGCTATACGGGTTAACTCTGTTTGCAAAGACGTCAACTCCTTTTGCATCGAAGCTCTGTCTTCGCTCGAATTAGAGCCATTGGCAGACTGCAGTGATAGGTCACGCATACGCTGTAAAATATTGGTTGACTCACCCATTGCTCCTTCGGCAGTTTGCGCCATTGATATACCGTCGTTAGCGTTACGAATAGCGACGCCAATGCCGTTAATTTGACTAGTCATACGGTTGGATATTTGCAAGCCCGCAGCATCATCTTTGGCGCTGTTAATGCGCAAACCCGATGCCAACCTTTCCATTGAGGTAGCGGTATTGCTTTGGGCTTTATTTAAGTTGCCCTGCGCTTTCATTGATGTGACGTTGGTATTAACTGAAATAGCCATATGTAAAATTCCTCTTCTTAGTTGAACGCCAAGACTCGGAGCTTGGCTAAACGGTTAATCATGTAAACTGTTTAATGTGTGGTAACTCTTATTTAACTATTGAAAGTACATTTAAATCTTTAAGCATACACTTTGGAGCAAGCTGTTAACTCTTAGGGTAAATGGTCAAATCTTGGCCCAAACTAACTTATATATAGTCAAACAAACTGGTTGAACTTACCTTACTGAACAAACTCGACGCAGCGCTGAGTGCTAATTGCTGCTTTTCAAATTCGGTTACTGCTGAAGCAAAATCTAAATCTTCTAACTTTGATAATGCCGAGGTGTTAATCAGCTTTTCATCAGTGTGATTGTCGCTGTATTGTTGCAACACCTTTAAGCTGTTGCCTGTTAAGCTACGTTGCTGACTCATTTGATTGACGCCACTATCAATGTTATTCAAGAGCTGTGCCAACTCTGCTTGACCAGCAGGAGTTTGTGCATCATCACCACTTTCGAATAATGCGATAGCCTTGCTGAAAGTATCGAAAATACTGACTTCAGCGACTTCATTGATGCTGAAACTATCGCCAGCTTTAGGTTCACCATCGATGTTAATTTTCATACCGTTAAACTCAACCGGCACCGAAGCGTCAAAAGGAGCTGCTGGATAGACAATATTTGCCGTCGGTGTGGCATTATCTGTCACCTCTACGTTCAGGCCACCTGCGCCATCATCGGTAAATGCAAAGCTATATGTGTAATTACTATCTACATAACTGACGGTATTAGTAACCTTGGCGCTTGTTACGACAAAGTCGCCTTGCTGTGTTGACAAATAATTGACGCCATAATCGCCCATGGGATTTGGTGCATTCATAAAGGCGGCGTCGCCTGGCACATTAGTATTAACTTGTACCCCTGCAGCAACATTGCTTTTACGAATACCGGAATCACCGCTGTAAACCACATCACCATTATTATCGAAAGCAAAAGGTGCACTGTTGGTTTTATTGCCGGCAAAAATATAATTACCTGACTCGTCTTTGGTATTGGCAATGGACATTAATTGTTCAAGACTTTGACGCATGTCATCGGCAATCACTTGCCGCTCGGCGGAAGTCATGCTGCCGTTAATGCCGCGAAGCACAGACTCTTTCATGCTGCCAACTAACGTATCAGCTTGACCTAACTGACTTTCGGCTTGTTGAATGTGGCTAGTGGCGTAATCAATGTTTTTAATAAATTGATTTATTAAGGTATTTTTTTGCTTTAAGTTATCAATACCAATGGCTGCAACAGGATCGTCACCCGCAGTATTAACCTTTTTGCCACTATCAATTTGCGCCATGATGGTGTTGGTGGCTGATTGCTTGTTTAGTATGCTATTGGTGTTTTGCTGAAACATCTGTCCGGTAGAAATTCTCATGATGTATCTCCTAGCGAACCGAGCTTAATAAAGTATCGAAAATGGTTTGCGCTGTAGTCATAATTCTGGCGGCTGCTTGATAAGATTGCTGAAAGCGTAATAGATTTGCTGCTTCTTCATCTAGGTTTACACCAGATTCACTTTGCACTCGGGTACTCGCTTGTTGATATATTGCCGTCGCCGAGCCCACACGCACTTCAGCAGACTTAGTTTGGCTACCAATATCCAATTTAGTATTTTCAAACACGCTGGTTAAGGTGCCAGTGCCGTTATTCATTAATTTGGTGTCCGACAGCTTAGCCATTTCAACGGCATTACTGTTGTCGCCTTCGGCAAATGACAAATCAAACGTAAATGTATCGGTAACACCAGCAGTGGATTGATCGTCAATTTCGAAACTAAAACCAAAACCCGTATTAATTTGTGGTGGAGTAAATGCGGTTGGACCACCAACGCTCGTGCCAGCGGCATTAAAAACTTCAAAAGTTTTTATAGCGGTATTGGTATTAACTCGAACCGATAGTTCACTTCCTGTAACTGGGAAGTTAGCGTCTGCACGATTAATGGCATTCACTTTTACCGCTAACTCACCAGAGTTGGTTGTATTTGGCGTAATTTGAGGCCCTGCAGCGGCAATGCCTTTAGGGTCGGTCATCACTACTTTTAAACCTGCAGCAGCACCAGCCGTTGGACGAATTTCAAACTTATCACCATCCGCTATTGGGCCGCCGGCAACATTAATGCTAAAACCTGCACTACTTGTTAATTGAGTACCCGATAATGTTAAGTTTGATACTTTTCCGGTTTGATTATCTGTTAATTGATAACCATTCGCTGTGGTAAAACTCAGTTGGTAGGTGCTTCCTGACAATGCGCCAACATCGTCAATATTGATCGACATGGCTGCCGTACCGCTATTAGTAGAATTACTTCCTACACGACCAGATGACATTAATGGGTCGTTAATATCACGAAAAATATCGCTACCAACGTCACCATTTAAATCAAAACCTTTAGACTGCATTTCATTAAAGGTGTCTGCAATGCCTAATGCTAATTGACCGAGTTCTGTACTGGCTGGTAATAAGGTATCGTCCCTAAATGAAAATAATGCGCCAAGTTGACCACCCAGCTTAGACGGATCAACATTAAGAGTTTTATCGCCAATAGAAGCATTAATGCGTGGTTCATTTGGATAAGGATCGCCGGTACTCATGCCCATCGACATCGACACTTCACCCGATACCAACATCACCGAGCCGCCCAACATAATTGACTTTGCGCCGGTATCTAACGGAATAACATTAACCTGAGCATACTGGCTGAGCTCTAAAATAAGTGCGTCTTGTTTGTCTAATACTTGGCTGTCTTGGCCTTGGGATTTCATCAACTCTAAATTGATGCTGCCTAGTTCTTTGCTTATCTCATTTATACGAGTGGTAATGGATTCTATTTGGCTATTGGTTTGTTTCACCTGGCCATCTAGTTGTGATTGCATTTGATTCAGACCAGCAGCTAACTGTTGCGCAGAACTTAAGCTGTTAGTTCGAATACCAAGATCTGTTGGTAAATCGGCAACACTATTGATGCTTGCAAAAAAGTTGTTCACATTTTCTGGCACCATTTTGCCAATTTGAGAATAAATCTGATCTAACTCACTTAACTTACTGTAAGACGTTTCAGCCGCACTCATGCTGGTTTGGCCAATGCGTAATTCACGTGCGGCAAATTCGTTATAAACACGCTTAACATCCGACACATAAGTACCGGTGCCATAAAAATTGTTGCCCAAGCGTTGTGATTCTAATGATGACTGGGTAGCAACTTGACGGTTGTAACCTTCAGTATTGGCATTAGCAATGTTATTACTGGTCACGCCTAACTGTGCTTGAGATGCTTGAACGCCTGTGCGAGCGATATTGAGTAAGTCAATCGACATTATTTAGTCTCCACAGGTAATATAGATTTAAGGCCTTCTTTAACCGATTTCATCACATTGATGACTTTATTGGCATATTGAGGGTCTGTGGCGTAGCCAGCTTTTTGTAACGCTTTAATAAATTGAGTTGGTTCAGCGGCAACTTTACGTGCATCCTGATAACGATCGCCTTGGCTAATAAATGACACAAAGTCATTAAAGCTCTGCTCAAGGTTGTCATACATTCTGAAATCCGCTTTTTGTTGCACGGCGATGCCCTTTTCAAACTCCAATGTATTGACTGAGGTTTTATCACCTTGCCAACGCTTGTCTGCTTTAATATTAAACAGGTTATGGCTCATAGTGCCGTCATTACGGCGTACCACTTTTTGGCCCCAACCGGTTTCTAACGCTGACTGGGCAATTAATACCTCAGCTGAGGTTCCTAACGATTTAGCCGCTTTTTCAGCATGGGGATACAACACTGAAATAAAATGTTCTGGGCTGGTAAATTGACTCACAGCTATGCCTTTGCTTTTTGGCAAAGTAACATCAGCTTGCGGCAATACTTTGCCTATTTGTACCGCTTGACTGGCTAATTGCTCACCGCGCAATACACTATTTAACTCTTCACCGTCTAGCACATTAGTAAGTTGGGCTGACATTGGTCGCATCGATTCGGCGCTATCTATAACAGAATGCGATGCTGCTATTTGATCTTTTGGCGCGATAATATCGAGAGTGTCTTTATCCAACTCTGTTGCTGGAGCAACAAACATACTTGGGTTAACTTTGTAGTCTGTATTACCACGCAATACCGATGCTGGTGTAATGGGGCTATCATCTGGGTCTAATTGCTGCACCATCATCTCAGCCAGCCCCAACATGCCTTTATTAGATAAATCGACTGACATTTGCTGATCGCGCATTTGTTCAAAAAATGCGGTGGTTTCACTGTTCATTGGATTGTCTGACTTAAACGCGGCATTAGCATCTCGCATGCTTTTCATTAGCATTTGAATAAAGATACCTTCAAATTGCTTTGCCGCTTCTTTAAGTGCCCCCTTCTCGTCTTTCTGGGCTTGGACACGAAGTGAATCTAGTCCTCCTAGATCCAGAAAGTTCGATGAAGCTGACAACTTTTCCATAGTCATTCCGACAATTATTAGATGATGATAAGTTCACCATGCAAAGCGCCTGCCATTTTTAACGCTTCGAGTATGGCAAGTACGTCTGATGGTGCGGCACCCACTAAATTCACGGCTCTGACAAGCTCATCAAGTGTGGTACCTGGATTAAACATAAACATACGACGATCTTTTTCTGACACATCAATCGTACTGTTTGTCGTAACAACCGTATCACCACCCGCTAATGCGTTGGGTTGTGACACTTGGGTGGCCTCAGCAATAGTCACAGTTAATCCGCCGTGAGTGACAGCCGCGGGTAATAACTTGACGTTTTGGCCAACCACAATGGTGCCGGTACGTGAGTTAACAATCACTTTGGCTGATTCTTCTGCTGGTATAACTTCAATGTTTTCTAATACCGATAAAAACGACACCCGCTGTGAAGCATCGCGTGGCGCGCTCACTTGAATAGAGGTGGCGTCAATGGCCTTTGCCATGTCTGGGCCAAGTAAATCGTTAATTGCATCTGCGGTACGTTTGGCCGTAGAAAAATCAGAACGACGTAAATTAAACGTAAGGTAATCACCACTAGCAAACGGACTAATTACACTGCGCTCGACAATGGCACCACTTGGGATACGGCCAACGGTTGGAGTGTTTTGAATCACCATTGAGCCATCTAGCCCTTCGGCACTAAAACCACTTACAATTAAGCTTCCCTGAGCAATGGCATACACATTGCCATCGACCCCTTTCAAGAAAGTTTGTAATAAAGTGCCACCACGTAAACTTTTTGCTTCACCTAAACTGGACACGGTAATGTCAAGATTTTGACCCGGCTTAATAAAGGCCGGCATTTCGGCATGCACAGCAACGACAGCGACATTCTTTGAATTAGGACGAACAGAGTCTGGTAAATTAATGCCGAAATTTTTGAGCATGGTTCTGAAAGTTTGTTCGGTATAACGGGTTTTTTCCCCAGTACCAGGCAAACCCACCACCAAGCCATAACCCACTAATTGGTTACTTCGCACCCCTTGAATACTGGCGATGTCTTTAATCCGTTCGGCATGTGCAGGCGCGATTAGCATTAATATTGATGCAACAGCCGCTACAATAAGGTTGATTTTCATGCATTACTCCTTAAAAAGGCCACCAGTCACTCATAAAGAATGAACTCAGCCAACCGACTTTTTGGGAGTCAGCAAACGTACCGGTACCGCTATACTGAATACGAGCGTTAGCCACTCGTGTCGAATCGATTGTATTGTCTGGATTAATGTCTTCGCTGCGGATCATTCCGGTGACGCGAATAAACTCATCACCGTTGTTAATTGAAATCCATTTTTCGCCGCGGATCACCAAGTTGCCGTTACTGAGCACTTGGATGATATTGGCCGAAATACTGCCATCTAAACTGTTAGATTGATCGGCGTCAGACTCGCGCTTGGTATTCATGCTGTCGGAGTAACCCAAATCAATTGGGACACCACTGATGGAAATATTTTTACCGCCGGCATAAACGGGCTCTACGCTTAAATCGGAGCCTTTTTTGATTTCGTTATTGGCGCTTTTCGATGCTTGAGTTGACTCTTTTAAGGTGACGGTAATAATGTCGCCGACGCGATGCGCACGAATATCGGAATACAAGCTTGATGCTTGGCTATCAAGATAAATAGATCCCGTTGGCGCCACCTGCGTCGGAACGGTATCTGGGTATACCGGCGCATAAAATGGATCATCAGCAATCGGTTTTTTAGCGGTTGAGCTACAACCAACCAATAACACCACTGAGGCTAACGCAATGTATTTAATCATGTTAGCTCCTTAGAGATTCTGATTAATATAAGACAGCATCTGGTCAACTGCCGAGATAACCTTTGAGTTCATCTCGTAAATACGTTGACCTTGAATAAGGTTGACCAACTCTTCTGTTACATTCACGTTAGAGGTTTCTAGTGCTCCTTGGCGAATAGAACCTAAGCCGTCTAACGATGCTGTACCTTGAATAGGTGTGCCGCTTGCACCCGTTTCGGTATACAAGTTTTGTCCTAACGGGTCTAAACCTGCCGGATTAATAAAATCGGTCATGGTTAACTGGCCAATAACCTGACTTGCAGCGGTACCAGGGGTTTGCACTGATACTTCGCCCGATGCAGACACCGTAATACTGGTTGAATCATCCGGGATAGTAATTGGCGGTTGCACCACATAGCCTGAACCTGGAGTTACAATCTGACCGGTATCGTCTAAGCTAAACTGGCCATTACGCGTGTAAGCTGCTGTACCATCTGGCATTTGCACTTCAAAAAAGCCCGAACCTTCAATCATTAAATCTAATGAGTTATCGGTAGTAAGCATGTTGCCTTGGGTAAACATTTTTTGGGTAGCAACAACTTTAGTACCCGCACCAATGTTTAAACCATTGGGTAACTTGCTGTTGTCTGAGCTAATGCCACCGGCTTGATTAACTGTTTGATAAAGTAAGTCTTCAAATACCGCGCGACTTTTCTTAAATCCGACAGTACTGGCGTTGGCCACGTTATTCGAAATAACGGCAATGTTAGTTTGCTGGGCATCGACACCGGTTTTACTTATCCATAACGCTGGATGCATAATAATTACTCCTAACTAATTCTCATCAAGGAAGTGGACGCCCGATCAATTTCTTCAGCGTTCTTCATCATTTTGACTTGCATTTCGTATTGACGTTGAATATCAATCATGGCGACCATTTCATGCACTGAGTTCACATTACTGCCTTCAACCGCGCCGCTTTCAACTTGAACCCCTGGGTCGTTTGGAGCATTACCACCTGCAATAAGGCGAAACAAACCATCTTCACCGCGCATTAGGTTTTCGTTGCCCGGATTAACTAATTTAATCCTCGCGACCTCTTCTATCACTTCAGCGGTTGCGCCTTGCGGACGTACTGAAATAATACCGTTGGCGGAAATTTCAACTTTCTCAACTGGAATAGGTAACACAATAGGACCCGAAGCCCCCATTACCGGACGGTTACTGCTATTTAACAACATACCTGTGCTGTCAATTTTCAAACTGCCCGCACGGGTGTATCCTTCAGAGCCATCTGCCGCTTGCACTGCAAGCCAGCCATCACCCTTAACCGCAATATCAAGATCGCGACCAGTGGTTTTAATCGGACCACCGTTAAAATTACTGCCTGGGCTTTCCATCATCGAAAATACCCGTGTAGGCAAGCCTTCACCAAATGCCTGCATTGAACGGGCTTGGACCATGTCTGCTTTAAATCCATCAGTATTGGCGTTAGCAAGATTGTTCGCACTCACTGCTAGGGCATTCATCCCTTGCTTTGCGCCACTCATGGCAATATAAAGAAATTTGTCCATTTTTTGCTCCGTCAAACTTTCTGCAAAAATACTATATACACAGAACAAGCAAGCATCATGCCAATGAGTGTTAAGTTGTGTTGTAAGGAGGTAACTACATGAATCAGTTAATCAATAAAATTAATGAATAACGCATGAGTGTCAAAAAAGCATCTATCAACACTAGTGAGGTAATAACAAAGAGTAGCGAGGAGTAACAATAACAAGGGGAAAGGCAAGGTGTTGCCGTAAACGGCAACACCTATTATCACGTAAACATAAATTAATAAGGTAAAGGTAAACGTAAACTTAGCGGATCTGTAATATCGTTTGGTTCAAAGTATTGTTGACTTCAAGTGTACGCGAGTTAGCTTGGAAGTTACGCTGAGCAGAGATTAAATCAACCAGCTCTGTGGTTAAATCAACGTTTGATTGCTCAAGCGCAGACGAACGAATACTACCAAATGTACCGCTATTGGCCTCACCAGCTAACGCTGGGCCCGAATCTAAACTGGCTTTCCAAGAAGTATTGCCCACTTGAGTAAGTCCTTGCTCATTAGCAAAACGAACTAATGCCACTCGCGCTAACGGAACCGTTGAGCCATTACTGTAACTGGCGGTAATTAAACCATCTGAACCAATACCGACATTGGTTAATCGACCCACGGTAATACCATCTTGAGTCAATTCAGTCACTTCAAACGGAGAAGAATACTGAGTTGGATTATTAAATTTTATCGTAAGGGCTTGAGTACCATCAGCGCCAGGGCCTAAAGCACCTGCACCACCAGCACCTAGTGCTTCAGTGGTAATAGTACCAGGGCTACTGCCAGTATAAGCACCAACAGAATTAAATTTTAGTACGGCCCCTGACCACACTCCGCCACCAGTCGGGTTATTGGCCGTCGCGGTACCGGTAAATGTATTATCACCAACTTTATCCCCATCACTATCAGTGTCATAACTAGCAGCACCAGTAATAGGATCTGGCTCAACATCCACAGGGTCGCCATCGACGGCATAAAAGACCACCCAATTACTTTCATCAGTATATGAACCGTTCGTTGGCTTAACAAAGTAAGTTGTCATAATATGCGACTCACCTAACGAATCATAAATCGTCACCGAGGTGGAATTATTAAATGTATCAGAATCAGCAGGATTAAAATTAGCAGGATCTAAGGCTTCCTCACTCACATTAAGATTCATCTGCAAACCAACATTACCGGTTTGCACAGGGCTACCCGCCGTGTCAGGGATCTTAATTGGTTGAGTTGTGGTTAAACTGACAGAGGTTGAACCACCATCTTCATCCACGGGGAAACCTTGTAAAAAATTACCTGCTGAGTCGACCATATAATTACTTGAGTCAACTTTAAACGCCCCCGCACGGGTGTATGACTGATCTTGCGAACCTAATTCTGAAGAGGTAACAAAGAAGCCACCACCACTGATCGCCATATCCAACGAGTTACTGGTAAATTGCAAGCTACCTTGATGAAACTGCTGCGCAACTTGTGTGGTAGTTGCACCGCCACCCACTGCCGTTTTACTGTTAGAAAAAATTGAATTGGCGTAAACGTCAGCAAATTCAGCTCGAGATTCTTTAAAACCAATAGTATTGACGTTCGCGATGTTATTCGCGGTCGTATTTAAATCTTTTTGCGCGGCAGCGATACCACTCAATGCGATGTTAAATGACATATTACACCTCTCACATTTAATTCATTTATGATGACAGCTAACGGTTCGTTATTAGCCGTACTATGTTTCAGATACTGCGAGTACGTCAGATAACTTAATTCCACCTACTCCACGCAAATTCAAAATTGCTCCTGTTGCTACAGTGCCTAATGACACACTAGTAACATGAGCGTAAGTCGACACGGCTAAATCTTCCGACGTTCCATCGACTTTACCACTGGCCTTAATGGCATAATTACCCGCTTTAGCTGGGTTACCACTTTTATCTAAACCATCCCAAGTCACATCAACATTGCCGCCTTTACTGCCGTCAACATTAAAGCTCTTAATAAGCTGACCCGACTCGTCTTCAATCCTTACCGTAATCGTTTCAATAGCTGACGGTGTACTGATCACCCCTTTTATCTCAGAGCTTTCAGTAGAGATAGCGCCGGTATCAGAAGGAATGAGCACTTTTCTTCCAACCAAGCCTGAAGCTTGTAACGCCTGGCTAGAACTCATCACAGTATTAAGGTTAAGGATTTCATCATTAAGATTTGAAATACCATCGACTGTAGAAAACGATGCCATTTGGGCAATCATTTGATCGTTATCAACCGGTTTAAAAGGATCTTGCATCGACAACTGCTGACTAAGTAAAGCAAAAAAATCCTCTTGCTTTAACATCTGATCTTTTGATTCAGGGATAGCGCTTTCTTCAGGCAAACGAATTCCGTCTAGGAAAGGATTACCCGTAGTCGTGCTGGTCGTATTTGTCTGTACAGAACTTTTCGTTGTAGCGCTAGTATTAGATGCACTACTGGATTGTTGCGGTAAAGACTGACTGTAAGAATTAACGAGGCTCATTGTTACCTCCTTGAATAATCATACTATTTACCCATCCTTAATGTCTGTTGCAACATAGACTTTGTTGCATCAGCCACCTGAACGTTCATTTGATAAGAACGCGATGCAGAAATCATATCCGCCATTTCTTCCATCACATTGACATTAGGTTTATAGATAAAACCATCACCATCCGCCATGGGATGGTCTGGCGAATATTCTTTTAATAATGGTTTATCACTTTCGACAATGCCTTTAACGGTCACGCCAGGTGAGCTATTTTGTTGGCTATTGGCTTTTAGCATTTCGGCTTCAAAAACGGGATGACGCGCGCGATAGGTTTTATCGACACTGCTAGACACAGAATCAGCATTGGCAATATTACTGGCGGTGGTATTCAAACGCACTGACTGCGCAGACATACCTGAACCAGAAACATTAAAAATATTAAATAAACTCATAATTAATCACCTCGCAATGCTTTACGCATGCCATTAAATTTTCCCTCAAGAAAGCCTAATGACATTTGATATTCGAGCGCATTTTGCATAAATGCAGCTTGCTCTTTTTGCGTATCGACAGTATTACCATCGCCAGTATCAGCTTGATTTGGCATACGATATTGAACATGCTGTTGACTTAACGCCGTTAAATCAAAATGTTTCTCTGTAGTTTGGCTCATACTCAAGCCTTTCTGATGCGAGCTTGCAGCTTGCATAGCAGAAGCAAAATTGACATCTTGAGCTTTATAATGAGGAGTATTGGCATTGGCGATATTACTTGAAATCACTTCTGCTCTTTGCGCTCGAACGCCCAAAGAATATTGGTGAACACCTAATGCATTATCGAAATTAATCGCCATAAAATTGCCTCCATCAGCTAACTGATAGAAATAAAGCAAAGGTTATGCCAACAATTTAATTTATGGGTGAATAAAAGACAAAAACAAACATGCCGACGAATGCCGGCATGATAAATAGGTTAAACTATTATATTATCTAGGTTTTCTTTTGATAATAGATCCCAGGATTACAGCGAACCATATTAAATTCATCGGTTAACCCTGCTAGAGATTCTGACGCACCCAAAAATAAAATACCCTTAGGATTAAGTGCGGCAGCAAATTGCCGCAAAATTTTAGCCTTTGCCTCAGGAGCAAAGTAAATCAACACATTGCGGCAAAAAATAATATCGTATTTACCTAATAAGCTATAACTTTCAAGTAGATTATGGGCTCTAAAGTTAACTAAACGCTTCACATTATCTTTAACTTTCATGTTGCCTGAAGGCAAAGCATCAAAAAACTGACGTTTACGTTCTTCAGACAAACCACGAGCAAGTGCTAAACCATCATATTCAGCATTCTTACAACGATCTAACATAGAAGGTGATAAGTCTGTTGCCTGAATCGTCGCGCCTCCTGGTAAAGTACCAGGTTTACGCTGTTGATATTCCAACACCGTCATGGCCAACGAATAAGGTTCTTGCCCTGAAGAGCATGCCGCCGACCAAATTTTTAATGGTCTGCCAAGCTTGCTGTATTCAGGCAGTAGAGTATTGTGCAGTAATTCAAATGGATAACGGTCTCGAAACCATAACGTTTCATTGGTGGTCATCGCATCTATCACTTCAGCGCGCAGTTGTCGCTCTATCGGTTTCATCGATTTTTTAACCACCTCAGACAAAGAAGGCAAATTATGCTTTCCCATCAAAGGAGCTAAACGACTGCGTACTAAATATTGTTTGTTCTCACCTAACACAATACCGCTATGCTGTTCTAAAAACAGTCTAAATTGATTGTACTCTGCTTCAGCAAGTGATTTATCTGTCACATTATCTTCCTAATATGTAAGCCTATGAGCTCAACCTCCAATATTTTGCAATCTTTTGCAATAATAAAAGGTTTATAAACTTAAATGTTTGTTAACCGCGGCGGCTAACTCATCGGGGTTAAACTTAGCAATAAAGTCGTTAGCCCCTACTTTTTGTACCATCGCCTGGTTAAATACACCACTTAATGATGTGTGCAATACAACTTTGATATTCTTTAATTTTGGATCATTACGAATTTCAGCCGTTAAGGTGTAGCCATCCATTTCAGGCATTTCAATATCAGAAATGATTAAAGGGATCTCAACTGACACATCATCCATTTCTGCGGCAATACTTTTCAGTTTTTCTAGCGCCTCTCTACCATCTTTAGCGGTATCGATTTGCAGATTTAATGACTCTAACGAACGAATAATTTGTTTACGTGCCACTGCTGAATCATCAATAACCATAATATGATAATGCTGTTCTCTATCAATAGTTAATGCTTCATTGAGCTCTTTACTGATAGAAGTCTTAACTGGTGAAATTTCATCAAGAATTTTTTCAACGTCTAGAATCTCAACCAACTCACCTTCAATCTCTGTCACCGCGGTTAAATAAGAAGAACGGCCAGAACCTTGCGGTGGAGGCATAATAGCTTCCCAGTTCATGTTGATAATACGTTCAACAGAACTCACTAAAAAACCTTGAATACTACGGTTATATTCGGAAATGATAATAAAGCAATTTTCTGTTGATGTCAGTGGACGTCCACCCGTTGCTGCACTTAAATCGATAACGGAAATAGTTGCACCACGAATATGAGCAACACCTTTAACAAAACGGTTTAATTTAGGCAACGTAGTCAGTGGTGGACATTGCAAAACCTCTTTCACTTTAAACACGTTAATGCCAAACCGTTGACGGCCGCTAAGCCTAAACAATAGCAGCTCTAGTCTGTTTTGCCCGACAAGTTGGGTACGTTTATTTACTGAATCTAAAATGCTCGACATAACAAGGCCTTGTAGTTAACTGTCACCCAAAAGGATAAAAATTGTTCTCTGAAATTATAGTAAACCTTGGTTTAGCATAATACGGTTAGTGCATATCTTACTGATGATCACTCAACTTGAGTCTAAACCATCACCAATCTAACAAATACATATCAATTTAATGAATCAAAAAAGTGGGCATGCAACTTGCTTTAATTTGTATAAATTAGCTCGCACTGTGAACTGACACTTTTTTGACAAAGGGATAATGTTATTCTTATGTCCCCTAGCCCATTTATTTTAGCTTATTGCGTATGCAGAGATTACTCGCATATTTTTCGTTTTTCAAAGTATAGGTGCATTCTGGCAAAACAAGCTAGTATCTTCATTATGAAAGTATTTTTTTTATGTTTTTTGTGCTCAATAACATTTTCTTTGCCAGCATTTGCTAGCGAAGAAATAATCACACCTTCCCTATCGACCATTTATAAGTTAGCTAAAGAGGCGGTAGCCAAAAAAATTGATGCAGACTCAAAAGCTAAAGTGCAAATAACCCCACAAAATCTTGAGGGCCGTATCAGTCCACCAGCCTGTTACCCGCCGATTAATGTTGAACTTGCCAGTGAACGAGCTATTAGTCGAAATAACATGGTAAAACTCAGCTGCAATAGCCCAGACTATGATTATCCATGGCAAATGTATCTCTCTGTTCGAGTCGAAATACAATATCCTGTTGTGGTTGCTAACCAACTATTGTCCCCAGACCAAATTATTGGCGAACATCATTTACAAGTTATGTATGTTGACCAATATAGCTTAAAAGGTCAGTTTTTTTCCGACATTACGACATTAATTGGCTCACGAGTGAAACGCCGGGTAGCGAAAGACTCTCCAGTATTAAGTAATAACCTGTGTTTTGTTTGCAAAGGTGACACTGTTTCTATCTATGCAAAAACCACTAATGTAGAAATAAAAACCCTTGGGGAAGCACTGCGAGATGGCAATATCGATGAGGTTATCAGAGTAAAAAACAGTAACACTAGCAAACAATTTGATGCTGTTGTAATTGGCGTTGGCGAAGTTGAAGTAAGAATGTAAAATAGCGTTAAAGTTTTTTCCTGGGGTGCCGATAGCCTGATTGGAAAACCTGATTCATTACGCTGGAGCCTACCATGGCAATTGACATTAAGCATAACACTGCTACCAATACACAAATGCGCACTGCACGTGACACGCAGTCTGCTACGCAATCTACAACTACTGCAGCCCCAAAATCAGCTGCACCGGTTAAAACAGATTCCGTTAGCATTACCTCTCAAGCTCAACAGCTTCAGAGCGCGCAAACAAAAATGGCATCGTTACCAGAAGTCGACCAAAAAAAGGTCGCTGAAATTAAGCAAGCAATCTCTGAGGGACGATATAAAGTTGACCCAGAAAAACTTGCGGCGAATATTGCCAGCTTTGAAGCAGAGCTAGGCGGTTTATCGTTTGACAGAGAGTAACCGTTAAACGTTACTCTTTAATTTGTTTTAACGACACACAGATAATTAGGTGCAAACTTGCATCATAGAGAAGTGTTAGTTAAGAAAACCTAAGAGTAATTTATGACAGAGTTAAACCAGCAATTACATAAGCAAGCAAGCGAAGAACAGCGCAAAGAGCTACACCAACTGCTTGATAACCAAAATCAGACATTAGTGCAGCTGAAATCGCTTATTGTTGAAGAAAAAGCGGCATTATCCAAACAAGATGCCGATAAGCTGCTGGCGCTTTCCAAAGATAAAACCCAGTGCTTATTCAATATGAAAACTACTGACGAGAAACTGGCAAACCACCCACAGCACAATCTGCTTACTACCGATGCTGAATTGGCACAACAAGTCGCACAAGCTAGAGCTATTCTCGCCGAGTGCAAAGACATCAACAGTCAGAATGCCAGCTTGATTGAGCTCAGTATCGCCAGCCTCAATCGATTTGCCCAAGCATTACAAGCCAGTCGCAATGCCTCAAGCTTGACCTACAATGACAAAGGTAAAACTTCTACCATTTCAACACTAGGCAATGACTTTTCAGCCTAGCTTTAAAATCTTGCTAGCCAGCCATAACGAGCGATGACATCAGATAAAATCCGATAACAAGCCAAGTGCCAAGTGCTAGACAGCTCTATCCGTGAGCGCAGCGTTCGCTTGTTATCGTTTCCTAGCAGGACGCAGTCCGCCCTAGAACCTAGCAGGTGATTTACTGAGCTAGCATAGCTTGGCGTAAACTTTGTTGTGCAGGCTCTTCACCTAACCAAATCTTAAGTAAAGCCTGACGAAATGCCTCTCCAGCAATATCTCCCTGAGCTATCCCATTTTTAATACTGCTCACACCCTTGCCTTTTTGTGTAACAAAAGTAAATTGATCACCTTCGACAATTTCATCTGCAAACAATTGGGTAAAATGTTCAATATCTTTGGCAATTGAGTGAGTGTCATTGTCGGTAGCACCTTCAAAACCGTCAGTAATGGCATCACGCATTTTGTCTGAAGTGATCATCCCAGAAGTAATCGTTAGCTGGATCACCGTTATCGGCTGAGCAAGCACATCTTCCAGAGTGTGCGCTTTTGTCGGCAGATATAAACTCCCCACATATAAATCCATAAAAAATTTACTGCGTACACCAGCGCCATTCAATATCAATGGCTGCTCTACTACTGTCATTTGCTCTGCTACATCAACATCTGCAATCATGCTAGCTTGTGCCAACATCGGCATCATTAACGATAAGCTCAATCCAATTGAAGCTAATACTTTCATATAAACTCTCTAAAAATCTGAAATACCAACGACTACAACATCAGCCGTTTAACCAACAACCGCAACTCAAGTCGGCTAATTTAACCGCGAACGCCTAATTTATATTGGCCATTCTGTAGAAACATCAAGGCTTGCTTGTGCTTTGGCGAGATGAGTATTGGGCCATCATCAAAAAATAAAAAGCACTTCCAATTACGCACAAACACATCCCAGCGAGTTTCAACTATTTGGTACTTTTCATAACAAAAGTACACCACCGCATCATCAGGCCATTGAATATGCGCAATAATTGCTTCAGGCATCGCATTATCATTAGAATCCCATGCCGACTGCCAATGCTCCGTTGCCGCCCAAGCATCTTGCTTTATTGGCCAATCGCCTTTTTCAAACAATTCAGCACGACTACTCTTATTGCTTATCCACTTATCCCACACTTCCATGGCACTTTTATCGGTCAGTGGTTTAATCAAGGCCTTATCATCATCTGATACAGGCAAATCTTTATGGTTAAAAATCCACTTACGCTTATAAAGATCAAACGGAATATATGAATGTGACAAACAACTGCTCCTAGCAACAAAAAATGAAGCGCAATTATAGCGCTAAAGCCGATCAGACTGCGATAGCGATAGAGATAAATGATGTGATGATTTGTTAAAATATTAATACTGAAGATAAAAAGATTAATTGAAGAAAAGTCTGAATCTAGGAAAAAACGACTAAATGAAAATGAGGGTAAAAAGATTAGTAGCAAGAATTAACATAAATTATATGGTCTCCCCACAGGGACTCGAACCCCGATCGGCCGCTTAGGAGGCGGCTGCTCTATCCTGTTGAGCTATAGAGAGACCCTGTGATTATACTGAGTTTATAATCGAATTAAACCTTTTATATTTAATTGCTTGATTAATAACCAACTAATTCATAATCGCCTTACTCTTATCGATTAGCACTTAGCACTTAGCACTTAGCACTTAGCACTTAGTTTGGAACAATTAGCTTCTAGTAACCAATCATTAGTTCTTAATCGCAATGTCGTTCACTTGAATATTGTCAGCGCTGTCTATACCGTCAAATATTGCAGTTGAGCTGTCTTCGGTAACTTGTTCGATAACCACATTGGCACGGCTTTTTGTGGCAATAGCACGCATGGAATTAAATCTGTCTGGGATATTCTTTTGTAATACAATTTGGAACTTATCACCCATCTTGACGCCATTTTTACGGCCTAAATTAATGATAATACGATCCCCTTGCCTGGCGACAATTTGGCCTAATAATGGACGACAGTTTAACTGCTTATCCAGCGACATGACGCTTTGCTGTAAAATATCGCTGATCGCCTGACCATAAGATGATCGCCAAAAGCGCTGGTTAGCAGGTGAGACTATTTCTTGTCTTTCAAATTCCCAAGGCGCTGAGGTGGCGAATGATTCTGACCACACCACTTCACCGCTGATCCCGTGGTAAAGCGTTAATTTAAATATAAACTGTCTTAGTGGATCATCCTCGACAAAGCCCATGTAACTGCTTTGAGCTGGTTCGGTCGAAATATCAATGATTTCAGGTTGCAGCAGATATTGGCTGTCGGTGATTTCGCCTAACCAACTGGGAATACGATATCCTTTAAAGTTGACCAGTTGATTGGTGTTATCAATTTTTTCATCTGCATGCAGTCGAGCAAAACTGTATCGCGACTGCGCATTGATAGCTTTACCTAATTGTTCGGTGATCCGCTCTTCAAAGTGAGCTAATTGACCATAACGCAACTGTTCGCGTTCTTGTAAATAGGCTTGTGGCAACATAATCGCGGCTTTGAGTGATTGGCTTTTACATTGAGCGTTAGGTTCTTGTTCGCTGAGTTCAAGCTGTAATACCACGGTGATGGTGTGTTGGCTGATCATTTCACTCATTAATTCAACGTTATTGGCCGATCCCATCCGCTGAATTTGAAAGGTATCTTGAGTAAGCCGACCTTGGTTGACTTGTTGTTCGCTGGAAAAGTTAACCCCGGCTTTTAAGCTAGCATAATTTAACGCCTGGCTTATGGCATCTTCACGGGCTTTATCTATATCGCCATTAACGATTTTAGCCTTACCAGTCACTTCAATTTGTTCAGCCAATACCGACGGAGTAACACACAATGCACTCACGCATAGCATTGCTATTACGGCAAGGTGATTGAAGGTTTTAGTTCGGTTAACAGGGCTGTGTCGGATCAACATACAATGTCCTAATGTCAAAAAATCGTCTATTTTGCACAATTGTGTAAATTCAGCTTACTCTATTTTAATCAAAGCAAAAATTGTGCCGACTAACTATATTAGTGGTTATTTTCGATGTTGCACTATTACAGTAAAGCTTTTAACGCATTTGCCGATATAAAGACACCAATAAGAAAGAGTACATAATTGGCCTTAGTTATCGATGTACAAGGCGATTAAATGACTCATTTATACCAAGACTAGCGGCATTATTTGTTAGAGGAATTATTATGATTAACAGGCTTTTTATCTCCACGGTCATGCTTGCGTCGTTATCGTTAGCGGCATGCACCCAAACGCCTAATGCTGCCAATAACCTTGCCTTTAGTAATAACGGTAAATTTGTCAAAATCGTCGACGAAGATGAGGTTTATCACGATAAGCTGGCTTATGATATTCAGGCTGCGGGAATATCACCCAAAGGCCAAGTGAATGTGTGGGCAGAAAAGTTAGTTAACGAGTTAGTGTTACAAAACGACGCCTTACGCCCAGATCAACCACTGCTGATTTCTACGCCAGTGATGACCAGTAATTTCAATACGACCAATGAATTAGCATTGCAGTTACAACAAGGGTTACTCGCGGCGTTCCACGCTCATGAATTTAACTTAGTCGATTTAAATGTGGCGACAAATTTGCGCGCCACAGAACAAGGCGAGTTTATGTTGAGCCGCAACTGGGAACTGTTGCGTGCAGATTTGCCGGTATCGCATGTATTAGTGTCAACCATGACCCTCACCCCTGAAGGTATTGTGTTTAACGGCCGAGTGGTTAATGTGACTAATAATCGCGTCCTTTCAGCGGTGCAATCATTTGTTGCAGCATCGAGCTTATCGGGTTATTTACAACCCTCTGAAATGATTGAATCACGCAATGGTTTACTGTATCGCCACGAAAATAAGGGCGACAGTCGTTACACCGTATTAGGAGATAAGCTATGAAGTCGTTGATGTTAATTATGCTATTGCTGCTAACTGGCTGTGTGAGCAAAGATAAATATGTTCAGTGGGAAACCGAAGCGCCAGCTTCATTCCCAACACTAACGGCAATTGGTTATGCCCCGTTGGCGACCCAACCCAGTAAAGAGCCATCACATCGTATTTTAATGGCGATGCAAGCTTCAAAAATTGCCGCTTACCGAGAGTTGGCTGAGCAAGTATATGGACAAAAGATTTCGGCAAATAGCGACGTAAGTGAGTGGTTATTAACTGACGACAACGTTAAGTCTAGCGTGAGTGGTATTATTCGCGGCGCTAAAGTGGTTAAGACCTACCCTTCTGGTGAATTTTATGTCACGGAGCTAGCACTCGATTTTAAGCAAGTATGGCAGTTGTACGAACAACAAAATCGCCCTAAACGCGTAAAAGAAGTTACTTACTTTTAATTGAACATTTACGCTACCTTGTTGATATAAAAATGCCGCTGACATCAGCGGCATTTTTTATTGTATGACATTAACATTTATCATTAAAACGTCAGTTTGAACACTAAACCGAATGCGGCTTGGTTTTCCATATCTTCAGTAACATCCGGATAACTTAACTCCATTTCGCCACCAAAATAATAACCAGCATACGCATTAAGACTAACATTAGTCGTTGCTTGCCAGCCTGCGCGAGCAAAGCCTACCCATTCTTCTACTTCAATGGTTTTGTCATCGTCTGCAATTAAAAAACGTTCTGTTCGCTTTGAGCTACCCACACCGAAATTCCAGTCACGGTTATACTGATAACTTAACTCTAATCCTGCAGGACCACTAAAACCAGCTTGGAACGGGTTAGCAAGTACCCACTTATCGTTTATCTGCCAACGTACGGCTAAATAAGGTACGGTGCGTACTTCTGAAATATCATTTAAATAGGCAACACCAAAGCCCAGCATATTGCCGGAATCAAAGCGGTACATGCCCGAGGCAACTACACCATAACTTTGCGCATTTGAAGATGACGCTGTATCGGCATAGGCGTATTGCAGTTTGGGTGCTATAAGGAACATCCAATGATTATCAAGACGATAAGATAACGATAAACCAGCACTGTATTGATGTATGGTTGACCAAGGTTGAACCGTTGAACGTAAAGGAGTGTTTTGGTTCATATCCCAGTCATAATCGAGATTGTCGTAGCCTAGATTTGCCCCAATTGACCACTGACGATTGAGTGGCATACTGGCCGAAAAACTGGTCTTCCAAGCATCACGCTGTAACTGATTAGGGTTATTGCTATCAGCCCCAACATTAGCGGTACCCGTTGATGTACGAGCCACAGTGAGCGAAAATGGTGAACGTTCTGGCGCTGCTAAAGCATGCTGACTTAACAACAGTCCCGATGCTAGCAAAATTGACAAAGCTGATGTACTCAATGATTTTGGCTGAATTACGTTAACGTTATAAAGCGTCATATCGATCTGCTTCCCTTCAAATAATGAGATAAGTTAACTATTACTTTGGCTTAATTACACCTTGGTTTAATAGTAGCTTGGATTAATAGTAGCTTGGATTAATTACAATAATACTGTTATAGAGCCAATTAAGTTCAACTTTTGATGGCTTATTTTATGTCAACTTGGTGGGCTCGCAAAAACATCTCGGCAGTATCTTGTAAGTATTGTTGTCTGGTTGTCAGTAAATCACCTATTTCTAAGCCTAACTCTAGACGTAATTTTAGTTCGCCAAATAACATTAAACACAATCTAACTGCGCTTTCATGCGGATTTTCAAAAAAGTATTCGCCATGCTCATTGACCTTTTTTAAGTAATTTCTAATCAGTCCGAGTACGTGCTTGGGGCCTGCGTCATAAAACAATCTAGACACTTCTGGGTGAGTGTCAGCTTGAGCTACGCAAGTTTTAAATACAGTCATGGTTTCTTTGCTAACAATCATTTCACCAAATTGCAGAGCAAACTGCAAAATAACCCGTTGTGGATTTGCTGCATCAATTAAGGCATCGCCAGTGAGTTGATGTACAACACATTTAGACTCAATCGCAGATACAAACAAATCATCTTTGGAGCCAAAGTGAGAGTAAACAGTTTGTTTTGATACTCCGGCATGTTTTGCTACTTCATCCATGCTGGTATTAGGAAAACCCTGATGACAAAAAAGGTCAATCGCAGACTCAAGTACTTGAGCCCGCTTTTGTTCACTGCGGCTCAAACTAATCTGTTCGATATTATTAAGCGATGTGTTTTTTTTTGTCATGTTGGTTCCGTAAATTAACCCATTAAGCATAATTGAGTGTCGGGCTTACTACTCATTATTTAGCGTTATAGTAACTAAAAATAGACTGGACAGTCTAGTTTTATAAAACTAGACTACTGAGTCTAGTTAACATTTAAATTACAAATTATATTTTTTGGCTAATTAGTTCGCTTATTGTTATTAACACTGGTCCTTAAGATAAATCAACATTGGCACAATATATTGCTTTGCATGGAATAAACTTATGAACGCGTCAAAGATATTCACCCCAATCATTCAATACTGGGCGCTAGGTTTAAGCTTAATCGCATTAGGCGGTTGTGGCTCTGAGGTAAAAGAGCATTCACAAACAACTGAGTATCAAACAGTATTGTCACAGCCTTTATCGTTAAGCGACCGTTATCAGCACATACAAACTTATACGGGTACGATTCGCTCAGCCAATACCACCGGAATTGGTTTTGAGCTTGCAGGTAAACTCAATAATATCCTGGTTGATAGTGGCGATACGGTGAGTAAAGGACAAATATTAGCGAAGCTTGATACTGATTTATTAACTGCAGAAAAGCAGCAATTACAAGCCAGTTTATTACAAACTCAAGCGGATATCGATTTAGCAAAAAGCACCTTAGTCCGTACTCAAAAATTGAAACAACAAAACTATGTGTCTGAACAGCAACTCGATGAAACCCAACAACAAGTTATCAGCTTACAAGCTAACCAAAAGCGTATAGAAGCCAGCTTAAGTGCGACCAATTTGAAAATTGAAAAATCAACTTTACTGGCCCCATTCAATGGAAAAATCAGTCAACGTTTTCATAATGTCGGTGAAGTGATTGCGCTAGGCAGTCCGGTTTTCACCTTAGTCGGTAACAGTCAGCCTTTGGCTTACATAGGTGTACCCATAGACATCGCACAGCAGTTAACCGCCGAGCAGATGGTAGATGTCCGTGTAGGTAAACAAACCTTTACCGCTAAAATTGCCGGTATTAGTGCCGAGATCAATACCATTAGTCGTACGGTTCAGTTGCGTATTCATTTGCCTGACTCAGCCAGAGTGATTAATGGCGAAATAGCTTATTTAGCGTATCAACAAGACGTGCTAGCACCTGGTTATTGGGTGCCTATGTCAGCATTAACCGATGGTGTGCGCGGATTATGGAACGTGTTGGCCTTAGTTGAGGCTGAACAAGGTTTTTATACTATTGAACGTCGCGATGTAGAAATTATCTATACCAATGAACAACAAGCGTATATTCAAGGCGCCATAAAACCAAGCGATCTAATTGTGTCACAAGGATTACATAAATTGGTGGTTAATCAGAAGGTCACTCTCGCTCAAGCTGAGAAAACGGGGGCATTATGATTAAAGCATTTTTAGAAAATGGCCGCTTAACCAGTTTATTTATCGCATTATTAATTGTTGCGGGATTAGGTGCTATTTCAAGCCTACCCCGCACTGAAGATCCACATATTACTAACCGGTTTTCGTCTGTTATCACTCAATACCCTGGTGCATCTGCAGAGCGGGTTGAAGCACTCGTGACTGAAGTGTTAGAGAATCAATTACGCCGCTTAGAAGATTTAAAGCTAGTCCAGTCGACTTCTCGCCCAGGGATTTCGGTTATCCAGTTAGAGTTAAAAGACACAGTCACAGAGACGGCTCCAGTGTGGTCACGCGCTCGAGATCTCATCGCCGACAGTAAATCCTTGTTGCCAGTAGAAGCACAAAACAGTGTGTTAGATGATCAACTAGGTTATGCCAACACAGCCATTTTAGGGCTTGTTTGGGCAGATAATAGCCCTGTAAGAGCCGATATTCTTAATCGTTATGCTAAAGAATTACAAAGCCGCCTAAGGCTGCTCAGCGGTACTGATTTTGTTAAACTATATGGCGCACCACAAGAAGAGATTTTAGTTGAGTTAGATGGTAATAAAATCAGCCAATTGCATTTAACTCCCGCCAGTATTGCCGCTATTTTAAATAATGCCGACAGTAAAATTTCAGCCGGTGAAGTTAATAACAGCCAATTTAGAGCCTTAGTTGAAGTATCTGGCGAGTTAGATTCGCAAAATCGTATCCGCCAAGTGCCGTTAAAAGTAGACGACTATGGTCAAATTATTCGCTTGGGGGATGTGGCCAATATTAGTCGCCAAGCTAAGACTCCGGCATCGAGTATCGCCTTAATCGACAGTCAGCAAGGTGTTTTGGTGTCTGCGCGCATGCTCAACAATAATCGAGTCGATGTGTGGCAACAACATGTGAGCAGCGCCATAGATGATTTTTCAGTTAATTTACCGGCCAATATTAAGGTGCAATGGTTATTCGACCAACAAAGCTATACCAGTGACCGATTAGGCGACTTGGTGATTAATCTGTTACAAGGATTTGTGATTATTTTAGTGGTTCTGATGCTGACATTAGGACTGAGAAATGCAGTGATTGTGGCAATATCATTACCATTAACCGCATTATTTACCCTCACTTGCATGAAATATACTGGCCTACCGATCCACCAAATGTCGGTAACAGGTTTAGTGGTTGCGCTAGGTATTATGGTCGATAATGCGATTGTGATTGTTGATGCCATAGCTCAACGTCGTCAACAAGGTATGAGCAAACTGGAAGCGGTATCAAAAACCTTACACCATTTATGGCTACCCCTTGCGGGGTCGACCATTACCACCATGCTAGCCTTTGCACCTATTGTGTTAATGCCGGGCTCTGCAGGTGAGTTTGTTGGTGGCATTGCCATTTCGGTCATGTTTGCCTTACTCGGCTCATATATTATTTCTCATACCATTATTGCTGGCCTGGCGGGTCGATTCAGTCGCAGTGAAAAACCAACGGCTTGGTATCAGCAAGGGATGGCATTTCCAAGAATTAGCCAAGCATTTACCGCCAGTTTACAGTTTGCGTTATCTAGGCCAATATTGACCGCCATCGTAATTGGAATATTACCGATTGCAGGCTTTTTTGCTGCGGGCAAAATGACTGAACAATTTTTCCCTCCGTCTGACCGCGATATGTTCCAAATTGAAGTCTACCTGGCCCCTCATGTCAGTATCGATAACACTCTAGAGCAGGTCAAACTGATTGATAATAAGCTGCAACAGATTGACGATATTGTCGCTGCCACATGGGTTGTTGGCGGTAATACGCCCTCTTTCTATTACAACTTAACTCAACGGCAACAAGGGGCAACCAATTACGCCCAAGCGATGATTAAAGTGACTGATTATGTCGCCGCCAATCGGTTGATTTTACAATTACAAAAAGAGTTTGATGCCCAATTTCCACAAGCACAAATTTTGGTGCGAAAACTGGAACAAGGGCCTCCCTTTAACGCTCCGGTTGAGCTGCGTATTTATGGCCCTAATCTTGATACCCTGAAAATATTGGGTGAACAAGTACGCGGAATTTTAGCCGCCACACCTGATGTTATTCACACTCGTGCAACCCTCAGTTCAGGCGCGCCAAAAGTGTGGTTACAGGTGAATGAAGACGCCAGCTTAATGAGCGGCCTAAGTTTGAGCGACATTGCCAATCAAATTCAAATGGCGACTACCGGTATTATTGGTGGCAGCATTTTAGAGCAAACGGAATCACTGCCAATTCGTGTACGTTTAGGTGACAACAGCCGCGAACAAGCCACACGTTTAGCCGAGATCAATCTAGTTTCAGCTTCAGGCTCCGGGATCCCACTATCGGCATTGTCTTATAACGAAATCAATGTCAGTCGCGGCGCAATCCCCCGAAGAAATGGTGAGCGCGTCAATGCCATTGAGGCTTATATCACCAGTGGAGTATTGCCTGCACAAGTGCTTAACGAGGTTAAAGATGCTATTGCTAATTTGTCTATTCCTGCGGGATACCACCTCGAAATAGGCGGCGAAAGCGCAAAGCGTAATGAAGCGGTAGGTAATTTATTGTCAAATATTGTACTTGTCGTCACTTTATTATTAGCGACGGTAGTGTTGTCGTTTAACTCGTTTAGATTAACAGCAATCATTTTACTGAGTGCTTTTCAATCGGCAGGTTTAGGCTTGTTATCTGTGTATGTATTTGGCTATCCGTTTGGGTTTACCGTCATCATCGGTTTATTGGGGTTAATGGGTTTAGCCATTAATGCTGCCATTGTTATTTTGGCTGAACTTGAGGATATCCCCGAGGCGCGCGATGGTAATTTAGCACTAATCATTAGTACAGTGAGCAGTTGCGGTCGTCATATTGGCTCAACCACTATCACCACCATCGGTGGCTTTTTACCTCTAATTATCGCCGGTGGCGGCTTTTGGCCGCCCTTTGCTATCGCTATTGCTGGCGGTACGCTGTTAGCCACCATGTTGTCACTGATTTGGGTGCCGGTAATGTATACCTTATTGATGAAGCCTAAAGGTAAAGATGTTAAACACTCAGTCGCGTAATGATGTAAATTTCATCAGAAATTATATCTTTCCTCGTCACACTTTCGTACTAAATAACGGATAATTAGTAGTCTTTAGATGTACATTTAAATTCGTATACCTACCTATTCAAAATTAATTTTCACAATAATTATGGAACAGTACATATGAATTATAAAAACTGGCCTATAGCAAAACAAATAGGCTCACTTGCCATATTGTCATCAATCATAATCTTTACCGCTATGTCTTGGTTTTCCTATCAATCGGCATCCACAGTATTGCATGACAAAGCAATTCAAGCGATTAAATCACAAATGCACAGTAATACTCATTTAATTGAACTGCAGTACAACAGTATGTTGGACTTAGCCAAACGAAACGCCGATGTTTTGCGTACCTTATATCCAGGACAATTCTTGATAGAGGATCGCACCGTTAAGGTGTTAGGAATTAAGACCCCAGTACTAGTCCATGATAATGAGCAAATTAATAACTCAAACAATAACGTAGATCACTTTTCGGAGCTTACAGGCGGAGTCGCTACGATATTTGCTCGCGATAATGATGATTTTGTTCGTGTATCAACATCACTTAAAAAAGCTGATGGTAATCGTGCATTAGGGACCTATTTAGGAATTAAACATCCCGGTTATCAGCGTTTAGTTAAAGGCGAAGAGTATGAAGGCTACGCCAAGCTTTTTGGTAAAGACTACATGACAATTTATCGTCCGGTAAAAGCTCCCGGAGGCAAAGTTATCGCTATTCTTTTTATCGGTTTTGATATCACCCAATCTGTTGCACAAATCCAAAAATCACTTAAACAACTGACTCTTGAAGAATCAGGTTCGTATGTCATCATCCGAAACTCTGATAAACAGATTATCTCTCATCGTGAGTTAACATCAGAAGAACCATACAATGAAACATTGCTTAATGGCCTATCGCTTGATCAAGCACTCACAGATAAAGGGAGTTGGGTTTACAGCTCCTTGTCTGATCAAGAAATGTTTTCTTATTCCGTATATATTCCCGGTTGGAATTGGACTTTGGTCGGGTTCGTTCCTGAAAAGGAATTAAGTGATGAAAGCTTAGGAATGTTAAAAATTAACGCCATATTGGCATTGCTAGGCGTGGTGATTATTTCCGTTTTACTCTTTAATGTAATTAATCGTGCAATTAAGCCTTTAAAGAACCTACAGAGGCAAATAGCTAAATTAGGCCAAGGGGATCTTTCACAAACTTTCGTTCAATGCCCTCAAGACAGTCACAATGAAGTTGACCACATCACGATAAGTGTGACCCAAACGGCTGCAAATTTAGCTGGATTAATTGAGTCCTTAAAACAGTCTGTCATCAGCTTAGAAAACCAAGCAATTCTTAGCCAGCAAACATCGAAATTGAACGGTACTGAAGCAAAGTCACTGTTAAACCAAACAGAACAAATTGCGACAGCTATCGAAGAAATGTCTTCATCTATTAAAGATGTCGCACAGAATTCGAGTCAAGTTGCCCAGCAGGCGCAAGAAATTGATAGCGCATCAAATCAAGGACATACACAGTTAACTCAGGCGGTTACAGAACTACAATCCTTGCGTGAACAACTTATTCAAAGTCAAAAAAATATTGAAAGTGTCAACAATGAAAGTCAAGCAATCAGTCAGGTTACAGAAGTCATTAATGGCATTGCAGATCAAACTAATTTACTCGCCTTAAATGCCGCGATTGAAGCAGCTAGAGCGGGAGACCAAGGTCGTGGTTTTGCTGTTGTTGCTGATGAAGTTCGCTCATTAGCACAAAGAACACAACGTTCAATTAGTGAGATAGGTGCGACTATTAACAAATTACAACAGCAAGTAGAACACACAGCCACACAAATGATCCAGTGTCAGCAACTGGGAGAGTCCTCAGCGGTACAAGCTGATACAGTTAATAATCAACTCACGCTGATTAATCATAATATCGGCGAAATGGCAATATTTTCGTCTAGTATAGCCAGTGCCACCAAACAGCAAAGTACAGTGGCAGATGAAGTGTCACGCAGCTTACATACTATTTCTACACTTGCACAAAATAGTGATGAACGGGCAACAAAAGCGGTGAGTGATTCAGAGCAATTAACTAAACTTGCGCACAGTATTAAACAACAAATAGGTGTATTTAACGTGGTTTAACTGAGTGATATTTTAGCTGACCAGTACTCCATCTATTGAGTGCTGGTTAATTATCCTAATCGCTAAATTGAGCGACAATAATTGTCACAACGAAGGTTTGAGACTTGGGTAAAACAAATTTATGCTTAATGTTATTTCACGACAGTAGCTTACGACAAAAAACAAAAATACCCCATTAAGCTGCCGACATATGAGTAAGGATGATGGCAGCTTATTAAACGAACCTAATTATCTAGATTTCAGCTTATGTGGCTAAGCTAGGCAAGATAATTGGCAACAGACCTCTAATCGAGTCGATGTCCTGCTTTACAATATCTTTGTCTATTTCCAGTGTAACAACTTTAGCAACGTTACTGCTCATTTCTTTGCGTAAGTTACCAAGAAAATGAGGAGCAGCCACAACAATCAACTGGCTAAATTTGTGTGCATTATATTCAGCCTCAAGGTATCGACAGATCTCCCGAGCAAATTCGACAGCCTCATTCTTTTTAGGCTCAGTTTTCCCCCCAACAGAATGGTGACTATTGATGGCACCTCCAGCCTGACGGCCTGGTAGATCTGAGGTTAGTTTCTGTTCATGTTGCCGTGCTTCGGGATGGATCATGCTCTTAATCTCAATTAACGTAGATTTTGCTGTTTCTGCGTAAAATAGACGTGCATATGCGCTATCCGCGACTAAAATCCAACTGCTCATTATATGTCTCCCGTTAAGTGCATTATTAACAAATTGCCATGTTTAAAAAACAGACAACTAAGGTTAATTAATTATAGACAATATTTCTGTTAACACTTCGGAATTGAGCTGTATTTTCTTGTATCTTTAAATAAAAATCTTACTTAGCAGCGGCGTGTTTATTACATATTGGGGGGACTTTTTAAAAGGCGGCAATTGAACATAAAATTGGCTTTGTTAACAGCCACTAAGTAACGAGATAATGAGTGCTAGTTTGAGTCATAAGTTAAAACCGGTCGGTTTTAGTTTTGTAAACAAGATGAATAGCCAATAAAAAACCGCTTTATTACTAAAGCGGTTTTTTCATATCAAACGATATAACGTTTATAGTTCGTTGTTACGATCCATATTTTCAGTATTCTCAAGCCATAACGCGTTGATGATACCGAATGAACACGCTAACAATACCCCTAAAATCCACGCAAAATACCACATAGACGTTGCTCCTTAATTTAGTAAAGTGAGCTTTTGTTGTTTTCAACAAACTCACGATTTAAGCGGCCGTACATCTTGTAGTAAGTCCAAATGGTGTAACTTAATACTGTGGGTACGAAGATAATAGCGGCAACTGTCATCACTTTAAGTGACATTTGACTGGCTGTAGCATCCCACATTGTTAAGCTGACATTAGGTTCTAATGATGAAGGCATAACAAATGGGAACATTGCTGCTCCACAGGTCAAAATGACACAAGCAACCGCTAGCGAACTGAAAAAGAACGCAAATCCACTACGATTTAATCGACTGGCAAAAATCACTAATATTGGCATTAATAACCCTAATACCGGGAATAGCATGGTAAGAGGATATTTATCATAGTTAGTTAACCAAGCGCCCGCTTCAACCGCTACAGTCTTAGTGGTTGGATTTGACGGACCAGCAAGGTCAAGGGCTGAGGTAATAACATAACCATCAATACCGTTTACAAGCCAAACACCAGCTGCACCAAATAGAACCACTAATAAACCACCACAAACTTGCGATACTTTAGCACTTCTAACCCGCAGCTCTCCGTCGGTCTTCATTTGTAACCATGTAGAACCTTGCATTATCACCATAGTGACACTCACAAGACCGGCTAATAAACCAAACGGATTCAATAAACCCAACAGACCGCCATGATAAGTAGCACGTAGATATTCATCAAAGTTAAATGGTACGCCTTGAAGCAGGTTACCAAATGCCACACCAATGATTAACGGTGGTACAAAACTGCCGACAAATAATGCTCTATCCCATGACTTACGCCATCTTGGGTCTTCAATTTTAGAGCGATAATCAAAACCGACTGGACGTAAAAACAATGCAAATAGCACTAGCATCATTGCCACATAAAAGCCTGAAAACGATACCGCGTAGACCATAGGCCAAGCAGCAAATAACGCGCCACCAGCCGTCACTAGCCATACTTGGTTACCGTCCCAATGTGGTGCGATAGTGTTAATCATAATACGGCGTTCAGTATCATCTTTACCAATAACGGGTAACAATATACCTACGCCCATATCAAAGCCATCTGTCACGGTGAAACCAATAAACAGCACGCCGATTAACGCCCACCAAATAAATCTTAATACTTCATAATCAAACATAATCAGGTCCTCAGATTAAGCATCTTGGTTTTCGAAATGATAACGACCGGTCTTTAAGCTGCTTGGACCAAGACGAGCAAACTTATACATCAAGTAAGCTTCTATCACCAACAGGATGGTATAGAACACCGTAATCGAAATAATACTGAACCAAAGATCCGCCGTCGTTAAACTAGACGCCGACATGAATGTTGGCAGCACTTCAGAAATGGTCCAAGGTTGGCGACCAAACTCTGACACAAACCAACCAGCTTCAATGGCTACCCATGGAAGTGGCAAACTGTAAAGAGCAGCACGAAGTACCCACTTTTTCTCGGCGATTTGATGACGAGTGCTTTGCCAGAAGGCTGCAGCAAACACCAATAGCATTATCACCCCAGAGCCAACCATTAAGCGGAAACTCCAGAACATAGGGGCTACAGTAGGAATTGAGTCATAAGACGCTGCAATAATTTGCTCTTCAGTCGCATCAACCACTTTGTCGGTATAACGCTTAAGCAAGAAACCATAACCTAGGTCGATTTTGGTCGCTTCAAATTGCTCTCTAACTTCAACCGATTTATCACCAGCACGTAATTTTTCAAGTAGAGCATACGCAACCATACCGTTACGAATTCGTACTTCGTGATCTTTAATAAGATCCCTAATACCGGTCACTTCTTCATCTAAAGAACGTGTCGCAATAATGCCCATCGCATATGGTATCTTAACGGCGTAATCCGTGTGCATAGTTTCTTGGTTAGGGAAACCAAATGCCGTAAAGGCTGCTGGTGCAGGTTCTGTGTGCCATTCAGCTTCAATTGCGGCTAATTTAACACGTTGGACTTCACCTACTTCATAACCTGATTCATCGCCTAACACTATGACCGATAAAATAGATGCCATACCAAAACTTGCGGCAATAGCGAATGAGCGACGAGCAAAAGGTAAATCTCGGCCTTTCAATATGTAGTATGAGCTAATAGCTAATACAAACATCGCACCAGCAACATAACCAGAGGCGACGGTATGAACAAACTTAACTTGCGCAACGGGATTAAATACCACTTCGGCAAAATTGGTCATTTCCATACGCATGGTTTCATAGTTAAACACAGAACCCACTGGGTTTTGCATCCAACCATTGGCGATCAAAATCCATAAAGCTGACATATTAGAGCCAAGGGCAACGAGCCATGTAACTGCTAAATGTTGGCGCTTACTGAAACGATCCCAACCAAAAAAGAACATCCCGACTAACGTAGACTCAAGGAAGAATGCCATTAAGCCTTCAATCGCCAGGGGCGCACCAAAAATGTCACCTACGTAATGAGAATAGTAGGACCAGTTAGTACCAAACTGGAACTCCATCGCTAAACCCGTTGTCACGCCTAAGGCAAAGTTTATCCCAAACAACTTACCCCAAAATTTAGTCATGTCTTTATAAACTTGCTTATTGGTCATCACATACAGTGATTCCATAATCGCAAGAATAAAGGCTAAACCTAGTGTGAGTGGAACAAATAAAAAATGATACATGGCTGTCAGCGCAAATTGAAAACGCGATAGCTCAACGACCTCTTCGATAATCATTGGCGACTCCTTACTTCAGTACAACCAAATACGACACAGCAACATACCGTTGCCATAATGATGATGTTATACCTGAAAACGGTCATATTGAAGCAGTGGACAACTCACCAAAGAGTGAAAAATGATAAATTAACCTGTTTGCCTATGTTTTCAAGCCCAATCCTAAACGCCCTATATCTTACGGCATATTCACTTTGTAGATCATATTTTTTAGTCAATTATGTGACCAGCATTAGATTTGGTGCATGGAGAATGTTTTATTACAGATAATCAGCCCATTAGCGTAAAGCATGTCGATTATTTCAGCAGATATTAGCTGTCAGGTTGATCACAATCATAAATGAACTTGCGATATTCAGAGTGATAACATTTGAACACGAATTTGCAACCCTCTTGAGGTATTGACAAAAAACGCATAATTGCTAGGCATAAACAGCAAGCTGACCTAATTTTAGATAAAAAGCTCAACTCACACAGATTGTTAATATAAAGTAGCAAAATACACAAAAAATTAATATTAGATAAATATTTCTATAATTTACATTTAAAGTAAAAAGAAATAAATTGTTATTTTTCAATATAATACAAAATTATAACTATTAATTATCTCAAAACAAAACATTCAATCATTAAATAAACTAATGTCAAACATCATTTTTCCTCGTTTGAATGCACATTAGTTCAATTGTATAATTTGCGCACAGTTAAGAACACGAACACGAGTTGTGCAATCAGTCGTTGTCTTAATTCCAGTGACCTAACCTAGAGAGAATGTGCTATGACTCAATTATTCGAACATGTTGCCAACCTATACATACGTGTTTTTACTGAAATGTTTACTGCTAAAGAAGTGAAATAAGCGAGCACACTTTTTTATTTATACCGTGTTTAGTGGATGTTTTTGTTAGCGCAGAGATCATATTAAGCGGTAATCGTTATTATCCAATGATAACGAATCAGAAAACCCCATAGAGTAAACCTATGGGGTTTTTCTTTTTCACCACAACATAAAGTCAGTTGCGGTAAACAAATTGAAACCAATAAAAAAGGCGACTCAACGGAGTCGCCTTTCGCTTTAGTTACATTAAGTAATTTAACTAAATCAAGTGATTTTGCTAAACTAAGTGCATGATTTGCTATTAACCAATCTTCACTCGTGCATTACGGAACATACGCATCCATGGGCTATCTTCACCCCAATTATCTGGATGCCATGAATTGGCAACGGTTCTGAATACACGCTCAGGATGCGGCATCATAATTGTTACGCGACCATCAGTGGTACAGATACCAGTTAAGCCATTAGCAGAACCATTTGGGTTTTCTGGGTACTGGGTCGCAATTTGACCATGACCATCAACATAGCGCAGTGCAATAGTGCCCGATGCTTCTGCATTTGCTAACGCTTGAGCATTTGCAAATTCAACTAAGCCTTCACCATGCGATACTGCGATAGGCATACGAGAACCGACCATGCCTTCAAAAAATACCGATGGATTTTGTTGCACTTCAACCAAACTGAATCGAGCTTCAAAACGCTCAGAACGGTTACGCACAAAACGTGGCCAATGCTCACTTCCTGGAATAATTTCTTTCAGGTTAGATAACATCTGACAACCATTACACACGCCAAGGGAAATGCTTGAATCACGTTCAAAGAAACGGCTAAACTCGTCGCGAGCACGATCATTAAACAAAATCGATTTAGCCCAACCTTCACCAGCGCCTAACACGTCACCGTAAGAGAAACCGCCACAAGCCACTAGGCCTTGGAATTCTTCTAAACTAATTCGACCAGATAAAATGTCCGACATGTGCACGTCGCGACTTTCAAAACCGGCACGGTCAAAAGCGGCTGCCATTTCAACATGAGAGTTAACGCCTTGCTCACGTAAAATAGCCATTTTAGGTGCGACACCTTTAAGGATATAAGGTGCGGCGACATCTTCACTTGGATTAAAGCCTAATTTAACCGTTAAACCTGGCGCATCAGCTTGTTGTTTAAGCTCATATTCTTCACGCGCACATTCCGGATTGTCACGTAGCGCTTGCATGCGATAGGTTGTTTCTGACCATAAGGTACGCAGTGCAGTACGGCTGTCAGCAAATATGACTCGCTCGCCGTCATTAATGCTAATTTTGTCTGCCGTTTGCAAACCACCGATGTGATGACACGTTACGCCTTTAACTTCAAATTGCGCGGCAATGGCTTTAGCATCAATAGCACTGACTTGAATTACAGCACCAATTTCTTCGTTAAATAAACGTTCTAAATCAGTACCACTCAAGCTGGCTAAATCAATTGTTAACCCGGTATTACCAGCAAAAGCCATTTCCACGAGAGTGGTAAATAAACCGCCATCACTACGATCGTGATAAGCCATAACCGCTTGATCGGCTACGAGTTGCTGCATCACTTCAAAAAAGCCAGCTAAGTTAGCGGTTTTATCCAATGTTGGTGCAATGTCACCTAACTCACTGTAAACCTGCGCTAAACAAGAACCGCCTAAACGGTTTTGGCCATTGCTTAGGTCCAGCATTAATAAAGCACTGTCACCTTTATCACTGCGAAGCTGTGGCGTTACCGTTTTACGAATGTCTTGTACTACACCAAAAGCAGTGATGACTAACGACATAGGCGATGTGACGGTTTTCTGAGTGCCGTTATCTTCCCATGCGGTTTTCATCGACATGGAGTCTTTGCCAACAGGAATTGTTATACCAAGTTCAGGACAAAGGTCTTCACCAATCGCTTTAACGGCTTGGTATAAACCGGCATCTTCACCAGGATGACCCGCTGGAGACATCCAGTTAGCAGAAAGCTTAATACGCTTGAACGAGCCAATGTCAGTACCAGCAATGTTCATAATCGATTCGGCAACCGCCATGCGGGCTGAGGCGTCAAAGTCGAGTAAAGCTAACGGAGTACGCTCACCCATCGACATCGCTTCACCGCAGTAACTGTCATAACTTGAGGCGGTTACCGCGCAGTCGGCAACTGGAACCTGCCATGGACCCACCATTTGATCGCGATTCACTAAACCAGTAACGGAGCGATCACCAATGGTGATAAGGAAGGTTTTGTCTGCCACTGTTGGCAAGGTTAAAATGCGCTTAACAGCATCTTTTAGCTCAATTTTAGTTTGATCTAACGCTGGCGATACTGCTTTGGCAGTTACCACATCACGGCTCATCTTTGGCGCTTTACCCAATAAAACTTCAAGCGGTAAATCAATCGGCTTGTTGTTAAAATGGCTGTCGGCAAGCGTTAAATGCATCTCTGCTGTCGCTTCACCAACCACGGCAAATGGCGCGCGTTCACGGGCACAAATATCAGCAAACTGTTGCAAGTTCTCTGGTGCAACCGATAATACATAACGTTCTTGTGATTCATTACACCAAATTTCAAGCGGGCTCATGCCTGGCTCGTCAGAGGGAACATTACGTAAATTGAATACCCCGCCGCGATCAGCATCATTCACTAACTCAGGGAATGCATTAGATAATCCGCCTGCGCCCACATCGTGAATAAATTGAATTGGGTTGGTGTCACCTAATTGCCAACAGCGATCGATAACTTCCTGACAACGACGTTCCATTTCTGGGTTTTCACGTTGTACAGAAGCAAAATCTAAATCTTCGCTAGATTGACCAGATGCCATTGAAGATGCAGCACCACCGCCTAAGCCAATGTTCATTGCCGGTCCGCCAAGCACAATGAGCTTAGCACCAATGGTAATTTCGCCTTTTTGAACATGATCTTCACGGATATTGCCTAAGCCACCAGCAATCATAATCGGCTTATGATAGCCGCGTACTTCAACACCATTATGGCTAGAGACTAATTGCTCGTAGGTGCGGAAATAACCGGTAATGGCAGGACGACCAAATTCGTTGTTAAATGCTGCGCCGCCAAGTGGGCCTTCGAGCATAATTTCTAACGGTGTGACAATACGATCTGGCTTACCGTAATCCCCTTCCCATGGTTGTACAAAACCAGGAATTTTTAAGTTAGATACCGTAAAACCAGACAAACCCGCTTTAGGTTTAGAACCTCGGCCAGTAGCACCCTCATCGCGAATTTCACCACCAGAACCGGTTGCAGCCCCTGGATATGGACTAATTGCAGTAGGATGATTGTGCGTTTCGACTTTCATCAATATATGCATTGGCTCGGTGTGATAGTTGTAAATACCATCGGGATCAGGGAAAAAACGTCCCGCAACAGAACCTGTCATCACCGCAGCATTATCTTTGTAAGCTGATAACACGTAATCAGGTGTCACTTCAAAAGTGTTTTTAATCATTTTGAACAATGACTTTGGCTGTACTTCACCATCGATTGTCCAATCTGCATTGAAAATTTTGTGGCGACAATGTTCCGAGTTTGCTTGAGCAAACATCATTAATTCAATGTCGTTAGGGTTACGCTTTAAACGAACAAAATTTTCAATTAAATAGTCAATTTCATCATCGGCAAGGGCCAAGCCTAGCTTAATGTTGGCCACTTCTAATGCGCGGCGGCCTTCAGCAAGAATATTCACACTGCTAAATTTTGCCGGTTCTGTACGAGCAAATAATACTTCAGCAGCTTCAAACGCTGGCAGCATCACTTCGACCATACGGTCATGTAATAACCCTTGCAGTAGTTTTTGTTGTTCTGCGGTTAATACTGACGCTTCAACATAATAAGCAATACCACGTTCAAGACGGTTAACTTTGCCTAAACCACAGTTATGAGCAATGTCGGTTGCTTTAGAAGACCAAGGAGAAATAGTGCCAGGACGAGGAGTAACAAACAGTAAAGTGCCTTGTGGGGCATGAGGCTCAATAGCTGGGCCATAAGTAAGAATAGTTTCTAACTGTAGACGTTCATTATCATCTAGTGGTTCACTCAAACTGGCTAAATGTACATATTCAGCATAAATTTGAGAAACAGGAAGCGCTGCGTTTTCGCAAGCCTCCATGAGTTTTTGAACTCTAAATGCAGATAGTGCTGGGGCTCCGCGAATGATTTCCATCACGTCTATTCACCTTTATAATATAGGAGGATCAGAATTGGCGCTATTATAGGGAATTGCACACTACAAATCACCTTCAAGCACCGGTGAAAACAGTGTTTCCTGATAGGGAAAATATCCCACTCAAGTAATGCTAAAGTGAATAACATAATCACTTTACCTTTTAACAAAAAACAACCACAAAATGCTGCTTATTTGCTCAACTATAGGCGTTTAGGAAAACTCCTGATAAAGTAAGCCAAAAATAAGCTAACTCCCCTACATATTTAAAGGCTATTCAACCGGTATTTCATTCGTTTTTACACATCACTCTGGTGACATTAACGAAACAACTTAAGATAACCAATTAATAAATATGATCAAAACCTTATTCATAATCTTACTTTGCGGGATTCTATCCGCCTGTCAACCTGTTGATATTCAAGATGTTGATATTGCCGCCCCTGCACCTAAGCGTACCGTATTAAAGGTAGGGACCTTATATGGCCCACAGATTTATCTGAACTCAGAACAGGGTGAAAGCGGATTCGATTTTGAAATGGCGCAGCGCTTTGCTGACTATTTAGCCGTCCCTTTAGAGATGATCCCGTATACCAATCGCAAGCAATTATTTGCGGCATTAAAAGAAAACAAGATTGATATTATTGCGGCCGGTATCGCTAAAACCCCCAACCGCAGTCAACAATTCAAGCTCGGACCAACATTATATAAAGTCAACCAAGTACTGGTATATAAGGAAGGCACTCCGGAACCCAAAGACATTAGCACTCTGTCGGGTGAGATTACCGTCATGGCTAACTCATCTTCGGTCAATACCTTAACCAAATTACAAAAAGACTATCCTGAGTTGATGTGGAATCAAGTCAACGACAAAGACAATGAAGAACTGTTTGCACTAATAGCCAACGGTGAACTGAACTACACCATTTCAGATTCAAATAGTTTATTGATCAATCAACGCTTTTTACCCGAACTGCGCGCGGGAATGATTTTAGAAGAAAAAGTCGAAGTGGTGTGGTTATTACCGCCGAATAACAGCGATCGTTTAATGAGTAAGTTGTTGGCTTTTTGGCATAAAGAAAGGCGTGCGGGTACGCTGGAGCATTTAAACGAGAAGTATTTTGGCCACGTAAAACGTTTTGATTACGTTGATACTCGCGCCTTTATCCGCGCAATTGATAATATTCTTCCCGAATATCGCAGTTTTTTCGAAGAGTATTCTGGAGAGTTAGATTGGCGTAAATTAGCGGCCGCCAGCTATCAAGAATCACACTGGAATCCGAGTGCTCGCTCACCTACCGGGGTGAGAGGTATGATGATGCTAACCCAGCCTACAGCAGCTTACGTCGGTGTAGATGATCGTCTAGATGCAGAACAAAGCATACGTGGTGGCGCATTTTATTTAAAAGACATGATGGAGAGACTGCCAGACACCATTTCTGAAGCTCAACGGATCTGGTTCGCACTGGCGTCTTATAATATCGGTTTAGGCCATGTTGAAGATGCGCGCCGATTAACAGAATCAATGGGAATGGATCCAAGCGCATGGCGTGATGTCAAAAAAGTATTACCTTTGCTGCAACAATCTAAATATTATAAACAAACTCGCTATGGTTATGCTCGTGGTAGTGAAGCTGTCCATTATGTTGACAGTATTCGTCGTTACTACGACACCTTAGTTTGGATCGATAATCAAACCAAAACAATGGAGATTATCGAAGAGAAAGAACAAGTTGAAGTGATTGCAGAAGAAGTGCCAGCCAAAAGTCACGTGTCGGCGCAATAATTATTATGCGTGAGAGTTTATCGTCATAAAGCTGACCGATAATCGTCACGAATATAAGGTACTATGGTGCTGAATTTATCGTTAGAAAGCATTCTGCTAAAGTATGTTGTTTATCAGTAACCTCGGTGAGGTTAGCCAATATTAAGGGATCACGGTATGAGAAGAAGAGCTATAAGCAATACCATGTCACGTCGTCGTGTCATGCTTAAAGTACATAAAAGCCGCATTCAAAATCGTCAACGAGCTCATTTTTTATTGGTTCAAACTGAAAATTAATCTTTCGTTAACCACATAAAAACAAGTCACTCAATCAGTCTATTTTTTAGCTAACTGTTTGAGTGCTTTTTTTTCTGCTCTACGTCGCTGAAAAAATGCACTTAATTGCGCGCCACATTCTGCTGCCAACACACCTGAACTCACTTCAAGCTGATGATTAAACACAGGATGTTGCAATAAATTAATCACACTACCCGCCGCGCCAGTTTTTAAATCATCCGCACCATACACAACCCGCGTAATACGGCTGTGCACCATGGCACCCGCGCACATAGTGCAGGGCTCTAACGTGACATATAAAGTGGTGTCGAGCATACGATAATTTTCTAACACCTTGCCGGCTTGACGAATACATTCCATCTCGGCGTGAGCGGTCGGGTCGTGATTTACAATACTTAAATTACAACCACTAGCAATCAATACATCGTCTTTAACCAATACGGCACCCACAGGCACTTCGCCTTTTAGCTCGGCTTGCTCGGCAAGTTGCATCGCTAAACGCATCCACTTTTCATCAATGGCGCGCTGAAGCTGATTCGATTTATCATTGTGCGCATTAGAAAGTGGGCAAGTATCGGTGGAAACGTGTGCTTTTGGGGTATCTGTCACTCTATAAAACCTAGGTAATTGTCATACGTGGCTATTCTAGCAAATAAAAAAGACGCCGCAGCGTCTTTTTTAAATCAAACTAGGTGTCACGCTACAGCGTTATTCCCATTCAATTGTTGCAGGCGGCTTACCTGAAATATCATAAACCACACGAGAAATACCATCGACTTCATTGATAATACGGTTAGAAACGCGGCCTAAGAAATCATACGGCAAATGTGCCCAATGTGCGGTCATAAAGTCGATAGTTTCTACCGCACGTAGCGATACAACCCAATCATACTTACGACCATCACCCATCACACCTACCGAACGAACGGGTAAGAAAACGGTAAAGGCTTGGCTCACTTTATTATACAAATCAGCTTTGTGTAGCTCTTCAATAAAGATAGCGTCTGCACTGCGCAGTAAATCACAATATTCTTTTTTCACTTCGCCAAGTACACGAACACCTAAACCTGGTCCTGGGAACGGATGACGATAAAGCATGTTGTAAGGCAGGCCTAACTCTAAACCAATTTTACGCACTTCATCTTTAAATAACTCACGTAGTGGTTCAACTAAACCCATCTTCATATCGGCAGGTAAACCGCCAACATTGTGGTGCGACTTAATCACATGTGCTTTACCAGTTGCACTGCCCGCTGATTCAATCACGTCAGGATAAATAGTGCCTTGGGCTAGCCATTTAGCATTCGCGCATTTTTTTGATTCTTCATCGAAAATTTCGACAAACACACGACCAATGATTTTACGCTTCGCTTCAGGTTCTGCTTCGCCAGCCATTGCATCTAAGAAACGGTTTTCAGCATCAACGTGAACAATATTGAGTCCAAAATGATCGCCAAACATTTCTAATACTTGCTCGGCTTCGTTCAAACGCAGTAAACCGTTATCAACAAATACACACGTTAGTTTATCGCCAATCGCCCGATGTAATAGCATCGCCACAACCGATGAATCTACCCCGCCAGATAAACCCAGAATAACTTCGTCATCACCAATTTGCTTTTTTAAACGCTCAATAGCATCTTCAATAATTGATGATGGCTTCCAATTGGCTTTACAGCCACAAATGTCTAACGCGAAATGCTCTAGCATACGCTGACCTTGGCGAGTATGAGTCACTTCAGGGTGAAACTGTACGCCGTAAAAACCTTTCTCTTCATTGGCCATAGCGGCAAACGGACAAGTTGCCGTTTTCGCTACCGTCACAAAACCGTCAGGGATAGCAGACACTTTATCACCGTGGCTCATCCACACATCGAGCAAAGGTTTGCCTTCTGCGCTTACTGCATCTTCAATGCTTTTAAACAAAGCAGATGTGGTTTGTAATTCAATTTGTGCGTAACCAAACTCGCCTTCGCCCACGCCTTGAATCACTTTGCCACCAAGCTGTTCTGACATGGTTTGCATGCCGTAACAAATACCCAATACCGGTACACCAGCAGTAAACACATACTCTGGAGCACGTGGTGAATTGTCTGCGGTGACACTTTCAGGGCCACCAGCCAAAATAATACCATTTGGGGCAAACTCACGAATTTGCGCTTCGCTCACATCCCACGCCCATAACTCACAATACACACCAATTTCACGGATACGACGCGCAATAAGTTGAGTGTACTGAGAACCAAAATCGAGGATTAGAATCTTATGATCGTGAATATTACTCATGAATAACCTTTACATATTAATTAAGTGTAATAACTCGCATCCAATTGATGCGGGCAAATTAACGCTAATAAAACAAGGGCGACATAACGTCGCCCTTACAGTAATTATGAACGATAGTTTGGTGCTTCTTTGGTAATGGTCACGTCATGAACGTGTGACTCACCCATACCTGCTGAAGTCACTCTTACAAACTGTGCTTTTTCATTTAACTCTTTAATCGTGGCACAACCGGTTAAGCCCATGCATGAACGCAAGCCGCCCATGTGTTGGTGAATGATCTCTTTCAACTTACCTTTGTACGGCACGCGACCTTCAACACCTTCAGGTACTAATTTGTCTGCTGCGTTGTCACTTTGGAAGTAACGGTCAGATGAACCTTGAGTTTGGCCCATAGCACCCAGAGATCCCATACCACGGTATGATTTATAAGCACGACCTTGGTAAAGTTCAGTTTCACCTGGCGCTTCTTCAGTACCAGCAAACATAGAACCCGCCATGATGCATGATGCACCTGCAGCTAATGCTTTAGCTAAGTCGCCAGAAAAACGAATACCGCCATCAGCAATAACAGGAATGCCTAACGCGAGTACGGCTTCAGCTGCATCAGATACCGCAGTGATTTGTGGTACACCGACACCCGTTACAATACGAGTAGTACAAATTGAACCAGGGCCGATACCGACTTTAACGGCGTTAACGCCCGCTTCAACTAGCGCAAGTGCGCCAGATGCGGTGGCAACGTTGCCGCCAACAATTTGCAAATCAGGGTATTTGGCTCTAGTGTCACGAATGCGCTGCAATACGCCTTCTGAGTGACCATGTGATGAGTCAATCAATAACACGTCAACACCGGCTTTTACGAGCGCGTCAACACGTTCTTCATTGCCAGGACCAGCACCGACGGCTGCGCCAACACGTAAACGACCTAATTCGTCTTTACATGCGTTTGGTTTGCGTTCAGCTTTTTCGAAATCTTTAACGGTGACTAAGCCTTTAAGTTTAAAGTTTTTATCAACCACTAAGACTTTCTCAATACGATGAGAATGCATTAGTTTTTGCACTTCATCTAACTTAGTACCTTCAGTTACTGTGACTAGACGATCTTTTGGGGTCATCATGTCGGCAACGGTTTTGCTCCAATCGGTCACAAAACGCACGTCACGGCCTGTAATAATACCCACAAGTTCGTGTGCATCATTCACTACAGGGTAACCAGCAAAACCATTATGTTCAGTTAATAAACGTAAATCAGTTAAGCTTGTGGTAGGCGTAACAGTAACGGGGTCTTGAACAATACCGGCTTCATAACTTTTAACTTTACGGACTTCTTCAGCTTGTTGCTCAATACTCATGTTTTTATGAATGAATCCTAAACCACCTTCTTGCGCCATCGCGATCGCAAGACGAGATTCAGTCACAGTGTCCATGGCGGCTGACACAAGTGGAATATTTAATTCGATTTTAGTCGTTAAACGAGTTTTAAGAACAGCGGTATTAGGGAGTACGGTCGAGTGGGCAGGAACCAACAACACATCATCAAAGGTTAGTGCATCTTTCAGTAAACGTAGCATGGCAACATCTCCCTAGTAAGTAGGATTTGAGGTGAAATATTGCGGCGAGATTATACCTTGCATATTGCAGTTGGTAAATGGAAAATAGATTTTTATTAACGTTAGAATGAGAACTCTCATGAGTGCCACAAAAAACAATGTTTATAGTGTTTCGCAATTAAATAGCGAAGTGAGGCATATTCTTGAAGGACAAATTGGCAAAATTTGGCTAAATGGTGAAATATCAAACTTTTCGGCTCCAAGTTCAGGGCATTGGTATCTCACGTTAAAAGACGCTCATTCACAAGTTCGCTGTGCCATGTTTAAGGGCCGTAATCAATCTGTGCGCTTTAAACCCGTCAATGGTCAACAAGTGTTGATTAAAGGCGCCATCAGTGTTTACGAGCCTCGTGGCGATTATCAGCTGCTACTAGAGTCAATGCTGCCAGCAGGTGACGGACTACTCGCACAGGAATTTGAAGCGTTAAAACTAAAATTGGCCGCTGAAGGCTTATTTGCACTAGAAACCAAACGCCCTATTCCAACCAATATCCAACGAATTGGTGTCATCACATCGGCAACGGGGGCAGCGTTGCGAGATATTTTGCATGTATTGGCACGCCGAGATCCATCAATCGAAGTAGTTGTGTACCCAACTCAAGTTCAAGGTGCTACAGCCAGTCAATTAATCTGCCAAGCAATTGTCACCGCCAATCAACGCATGGAAGTTGATGTGCTGTTGCTTACCCGTGGTGGCGGTTCGTTAGAAGATTTATGGTGCTTCAACAGCGAACATTTAGCCCATGCGATTTACAACAGTGCACTGCCTGTTGTTAGCGCAGTTGGCCATGAAATAGATACCACTATCAGTGATTATGTAGCCGATGTACGCGCCCCAACGCCGTCAGCCGGTGCAGAATTATTATCAAAAGACAAAGGCAATAAAGCAGAAAAGTTGGCGCTATTATTATCGCGTTTGCAGCAAGGGATGAAGCATTACCAATTGCAGCAATATGGACGATTAACTCAGTTATCTCACCAGCTTCAACGCCATGAGCCGCAACATAAACTGCAGCAATTTGAACAACGATTTGACGAAATGCAAATGCGCTTAGAAAATGCCTTACAGCATAAACTCAGTCGCTTAACCTTACGCCACCAGCAATTACATAATCGTTTGCAACAACGTTCACCAATTAATACTCTAACCTTAGAAAAACAGCGGCTTGGGTATTTAATTGAACGCTTTAACGACGCCAGTAAAGACTATTTTAAACAAGCTGAATCACGAGTTTCACAAGCCGCCCATAAACTTGACACCGTCAGCCCACTGGCAACCTTAAGCCGGGGTTATTCAATCACAAGTACCAATGAGCATGTTATCGAAAATGCCAATCAATTAAGCAATGGTGATGTTATTCATACTCGGTTAAAGCAAGGAAGTGTCACCTCCACCGTGACAGATGTTTCAACTAAATAACAAGCATGGTTTCGATGATAGAAATGTGGCAAAAGGACGTAACGTGAAACAGATAGATTATCGATTATGTATGCTTGTTATTTAGATCACTTACCATCCATAGATACCAAATTATCTGTGCCAAATACATGTAGTCATCTAGATTATTGTTCACTAACTCCGTTATCGGTTAAGCAAAAAAAGCCATCTTTCGATGGCTTTTTTATTTAAAGGTCAACAAGCATCGCTTGTTAACCACACTCACGGCTAAAACTACTTACCCATTGGTGTTAATACAATTTCTACACGACGGTTTTGCGAACGACCTTGTTCGGTAGAGTTGCTGGCAATTGGGCTTGACTCGCCCATACCAGTAGAAGACACACGTGAACCGCTGACTTTCTGGCTCGTCATATACTGCGCAACTTCACTCGCTCGAACTTGTGACAAACGCAGGTTATAAGAATCAGAACCTGAACTGTCGGTATAACCAATCACATTTAAACGAGTGTCATCATATTCTTTGGCAACTAATACAACGCTGTTTAATACTGATTTAGCACGTGAGCTTAGTACAGTTTGATCAACCGCAAAAGTCACTTCATTAGGCATGTTCAATACAATATTGTCACCGTTGCGAGTCACACTCACGCCAGTTGATTTTAACTGTTTACGCAATTCTGCTTCTTGAACATCCATGTAATAACCAATACCACCACCAAGAGCCGCGCCAGATGCTGCACCAATTAATGCACCTTTACCGCGATCGCTTTTGCTTGATGAAAGCACACCAATGGCAGCACCAGAAAGGCCACCGATAATAGCGCCATTTGTCGCTTTAGCATTTTCTGATTCGCCCGTATAAGGATTAGGTAACTGGCAACCTGACAACAACAGCGCCGAACCAATTAATGAGCTGCATAACAACGATGCATTTAACTTTACTAACATACATACTCCTAACTACTTATCCCAGATGGATAAGTAAAAACTGACAAAATCAAAAATAATCATTCTAACGTAGATCTAAGGTACATAAGCATTAATCTTACGTTATTTTTTATTAATCAAACGTCTACGAAACCCAATAACACCGGCGAGCAAGCCTATACTTAACCAAGATAAGGCCCCGCCTGAATGTTCAGTTTCAATATAAATCTCTTCCACATAAACCGCATCACGGTCGCTACTTTCAAGTGGCAACGCGTATAAGGCATTGGACTCATCACTACTTATTGTCGCGACCGGATCGGCATAACCTAGCTCATACAGATCGATCAATACATCATAATGATCGGCTTGATAACCACTGGCTAACGTTGTTAGCACTTCGTAATCATCATTGCTAGAGTCTGCGTGGAGGGTGAATACGTCGGTTGAGTAATAATGGATCCACGGTCCACCGTCTTGACTTAAATATAATTCGGCAAATACATCAGCCTGAATGTCGCCCGCGCTGCTGGTAATATCTGCATCAAAGGTCACACTAAAGGTTTGATAAAAACCATCATAATCATAATCATCAAATAAACTTGAATCGGCACCATAGAAGGAAAAATCGTAATACACGACCTGGTTTTGCTGCGCCAACGCTCGTTGCTGCTGGTTTTCCGTCGTTGCGGCAGCTTTTTGATTTTTTGCCATCACCTGTTCACGAGTGACTTTTTTATTCAGTGTTGCAACGTTACTTTGCAACTTAGCTTGCTCATGTAAAGCGCTCACCCTAGCCTGCTTGTCAGCTTCAGTTTCTGGCGTTTGCGGATTAATGACTCTTGCTTGGCTATATGTACCAAAAGCTTGTTCAGAGATCCGTTCGGCGCCTTGTACTGTTGGCGAACTTAACCAGAGTGCACTGGCAACACATAAACTTACGCCCCATTTTAACTGGGTATTAATAGTCGATAGATTGGCTGTCTTGGCAGTAGTATGTTTCATGTTAGTTCCTCACAGTCTTGATATTGAGGCCATTTAACCCTAATCAAAATGAACGTAAGCTGAACATAGCAACACGGCAGACTTCCGTTAGCGCTACCCGTTAGTGACGCTGCTATAAATCAATACCGCAAAAACTGACCATAGGCGTAAGTCATTCAGTTAATGTTCATCTGCTACCCCTTATACTGCCAACTCAAATCATCGACACATTGGCATTTACCGATATCTTCCGGGCGTTTATGTTTCGCTTACGGCTATTTACCCAATATGATTAAGTAGATGTTTCTATATAGAAAGGGATCTTTTACACTGGCAATAATGAGGTTATTAGGGAACACAATATGCAGCGTATGCTCAACGTAAATGCAACCATGTTAGGCCTGATGTTAGCGCTTCTGTCATTAACGTGCTCAGTGCCGTCCTATGCAGCTGCATTACATTCATCTGCTGGTGCTCAGTTCTCCCCAGGCCCAAATAATAATCGTCAAAACAATAACCAGCAGAACAGCAATCTGGTAGTTAATAGCGCCCAACAAGCAGTACAAATGGCTCAGCGGAGTTATTCGGGTAAAGTATTAAAAGTGCAGTCAGCTAACGTCAATGGACATCCTGGTTATCGGATTAAATTACTCACCAATGATGGCGTTATTTTTTATGTGTTAGTCGATGCCACCAATGGCTCGGTTAAAAGGAACTAGCCCATGAGATTATTACTGGTCGAAGACGATTTAGCCCTGCAAGCAAACATAAAACAGCACCTTATTGATGCGCAATATACAGTTGATGTTGCCAGCGATGGTGAAGAAGGCTTATTTCAAGCTCAAGAATATCAATACGATGTCGCCATTATCGACGTGGGTTTACCTAAGCTTGATGGTTTGTCATTAATCAGTAAACTACGTGAACAAGACATTAGCTACCCGATCATTATTTTAACCGCTCGAGACAGTTGGCAAGATAAAGTGGTTGGTTTAGATGCTGGCGCTGATGATTACTTAAGTAAGCCGTTTCAGCTAGAAGAACTTGTCGCGCGAATTAATGCATTAATTCGTCGCTCCGCAGGTAAAGCCAGTCCAGTGATTCAAAATGGTCCCTTTAGTATCAATACCCGTAGTTTAGAAATTAAAAAGAGCCTGCAAATAATTAACCTCAGTGGTTCTGAGTACAAACTATTTGAATACTTGATGCTGCACCCTGGGTCGGTACATTCAAAAAGCAGTTTAATTGAACATATTTATGATCAGGATTTTGATTTAGATTCCAACGTAATTGAAGTATTTATCCGTCGGTTACGTAAAAAACTCGACCCCGACAATCAATATCAATTAATTGAAACACTGCGTGGTCAAGGTTATCGACTACGACAGTTAGCCCCAGATGCGTAAACTACTCAGCTCGCTTAAAGTCCGCATTGTGGTCAGTGCGTTATTACTGATTTTGGTATTATTGCCTATTATCGGTATAACCGTTAATAATGCCTTCGAAACCCAAATAAATGTTGCTGCAAAAAACCAGTTGAAAGCCTATGTTTACTCTGTTTTAGCCATGGCTGAAGTAGAAGATAACCAATTACAAATGCCGTCTCATTTACTTGAAAACCAATTCAATGTGATTGGTTCAGGTCTTTATGCATTAATCACCACTAAAGATAACCAACTACTGTGGACTTCAAACTCATTTCTCGGCCTCAACACGCCGATTAACTTACCCAAACCAGCAACCGGTAGAAGTACCTTCGACTCGATATTGATTAATGACAAACCGCAGTTGATATACAGTTTTAGCGTGAGTTTTGCCACCAGCGAACAGCCTTTTACCATGACGCTGCACATTATAAAAAACCAACAAGAATACCTACAACAAATCCAAAAGTTTTCTAACACCTTATGGACTTGGTTGTTGGTGTTAACTGCTTTATTGGTTATCGTACAGCTCAGCTGGTTGTTATGGACACTAAAACCATTAGGTCAATTTAGCCAAGAACTCAGTGCTGTAGAACAAGGCACATCAAAGCAACTCAGTACTCGCTACCCAGTGGAATTGCAAAAAGTAGCGCAACAGTTAAACACCTTATTGCAAACCGAACAAAGTCAGCGCAAACGCTACCGCAATGCTTTAGCCGATTTAGCCCACAGTTTAAAAACACCTTTAGCGGTAATCCAAACTCAAGCGGATCTAAGTGAAGCCTCAATGGAACAAATTAATCGTATAAACCAAATTATTGCTTACCAACTAAAGCGGGCACAAAGCGCAGCGGGTAGTGCTTGGCATTTAGGGGTGAATGTTGACAGTATTGCCGTTAAATTAGTCAGAACCTTAAGTAAGATATACCAACATCAAAACCTCACCATTGAGTATCACCCCAACAAACAAGCGCGCTTTAAAGGCGATGAAGCAGACTTAACAGAAATGCTTGGCAATGTGCTCGATAATGCTTGTAAGGCTGCTAAAACAAAGGTGATACTAACCCTTACGCAGCAAGGAAATCAGCTGTGCATAACAATTGAAGATGATGGTGAAGGTATCCCTAAAGATAAACAGCAGCATATTTTTGAACGGGGGATCCGTGCAGACACTTACACTCAAGGTCACGGGATAGGACTGGCAATAGTCAGAGATCTTGTCGACAGTTATCACGGTAAACTTACCGTTGATCAATCGGCATCATTGGGTGGCGCCAAATTTGAGTTTATTTTCCAACAGTAAACGCCTACCTCAGGTTGCCGTTATATATTATTTGTTTAATTTATCTAGCTTGCTCCTCTCGTTTATTCCTCTCGCATAGTTCTAGCGTATTAATTTCAGTTATTAGCTTTCAGCTTATGTTCATCTTCGGCTCGTTATGATGAACCTAACAGTCATCAATGACGCTGGAGATAACATGAAAAAATCCATTCACGTACCCGCTCAGGCATTACTCGCCTTAGCCTTGGTCTGTATGCCATTAACAAATGTACAAGCGGCGCAACCAACTAATTCATACACTTATAATGCAGCAGATGATGTGGTGAGTGATGCTGAGTTGGCACAAATGCTCGCGCCAATAGCGCTATATCCAGACAGTTTATTAACTCACATATTAATAGCGTCAACGTATCCATTAGAAATTGTCCAAGCAAAACGCTGGTTAGCAAACCAAGGTAACCGCGACACCAACAAAATTATGACCGAGGTAGAGTCGCAAGACTGGGACCCAAGCGTGAAAGCATTGGTAGCATTTCCCAATGTATTAGAGCGTTTAAATGATGATTTAGCGTGGACTCAAAGCGTAGGCGATGCATTTTTGCAAGACGAAGGTCGCATGCTAGACACTATTCAATCGTTAAGGCAACAAGCTGACGAAGCCAACAACTTAGCCGACCTTGAGCAAGTTAAAGTGTCACGAGTCGAGCGCCGGATTATTATTGAATCAGTTCGCACAGAAATTGTTTACGTGCCTTACTACGACAGCCGTATCGTTTATGGTAATTGGCGCTGGAATCGTTATCCACCCGTTTATTGGCATGCACCTGCTTACGTACATTATCGCCCTAACCACAGCGCGATATACTGGGACAGCGGAGTACGCATTAGCTTTAATTTCTTTTTTAGTGGTTTTCATTGGCATGACCGCCGCGTGATTGCGGTGCCAGTACATCAAAACTACCGTTACTACACACCACGGAAAATTAGTTACAGCCATGGAGCACGACATTGGCAACATAAACCTAAGCATCGCAAGGGTGTGGCTTACCACAGCCAAGTGATCAGCAAACGTTATAACGGCCATTATGAAAAGCGTAACAAGCAAGTAAGTTATTCACGTGAACCTAAACGCCAGCACGCCAATGAACCTCGTCATTACTCAACCAAGGTCAATGAGCAGCGTAAAGAAGTAAGCCATGGCAACAAGCATGACAAGCGTAGCGAAAAATCGACAGTAAGAAGCGTAGGCCGTAATGAGCCGATAGAGCACAGAAGTAACCAGCTAAAACGCGAGCTAAGCCAACAACGTCAACCTGTAGCAAAGGTAAAGTCGTTTGAGCGTAAAGGCGAGCCGATGAAGTCAAATTACAGTCGCCAGCGCGATGTGGCCCAAACTAGGCCTAAATATGAGACAAAACCGGTGGCAAATATAACAAGCAAGCCGCGCACTCAAGAATTACAACAAGCACAGCGTAACACTCGAGTTGAAAAGTCGCGTGAGTCGCACGTTAACGCGATGCGCAATCCACAACAGCAAGTGAAACAAATTCGTAGGAGTGAACCGCAAAAGCAGCAAGTTCGCGAAACAACTCGATCGACTCCTCAGCAAGCTTCGCGCTCAATGAGTCAGCAACGTGATAATTCATCATCACGCCGTGCAAGCCAATCAAGAGACGCAGGGCCTTCAAGAGACAAACCGTCAAGAGAAAAGCCTTCAAGAGAAAGACAGTAAACAGTCAAAAAAATCAGCGAGCTAAAGCACTAAACAACACGAGTAGACCTTGCCTCTCGTGTTGTTTTTTTTATATATAAAATCAATAAAGTTATCAGTTCGCACACTAAATCTGAGCATGAGGTAAGACGATACAAACATTTAAGCCATGAGGTTCTACTTTGCTAAAAGTCAATTCACCATGATGTAAACTGATAATATGCTGGCAAATCGACAAGCCTAAACCGGCACCGTGTGAAGCGTTTTCATCAACTCGATAAAAGCGATTTTTGGCTAAGCTAATTTCTTCATCAGACATTCCCTTGCCTTGATCAAGTACACAAATCATCGTCTGCTGCTCGTCCTGAGTAACCGTAATGGTAATTAATGATTCTATAGGGCTATATTTGCAGGCATTTTCGATAATATTTTTCAGTACCAATTCAATGTAAAACGGATCGGCATTGATGGTCATATCTTTAGGAACAACGATATACCACTCGTAATCGGCAATGATGTGTACAAGCTGATTTATCACATTCTCAATAACATCTTGCAGCTTACAATCGGTTTTATTTAACGCCTCAATGGCATCAACGCGTGATAATAACAACAGCTGCTCTACAGTATGGCTAATGCGGTTTACGCCCTCGCCTATGGCTTCTATATACGGCAAAGTTGTCTGCTGGATCTCTGGTGTTTGGCTAGACAATACATCGCTTAAGCCGTCGCTGTGTAACTTAATAATCGCTAATGGCGTTTTAAGTTCATGGGCTGCATCTGCACTAAAGCGACGTTCACGGATCATCGTCTCGCTAATGCGCAGCAAATAGCTATTAAGGGCTTTTTGTGTTGACGCTAACTCTGTCGGTAAAGTGAAATTGATAGGGGTTAGGTCTTGGGCTGAGCGGTTAGCTAGGTGACGTTCTAATAATTTAACTGGTTTAAATAAGAAATAAGTCAGCACTAACATAAAAAATACCATAATGGGGGTAATCATTAATGGAGAGCGCCAGGTGTTGCTGATGATTAATGAGACTAATTCTTGCCGAACATCATCACGTTGCGCAGTCACAATCCATACTTGATGCGGCGATGAAAAAAAGCTGTATACATGCCATAACTCATCATCGATTCGATGAATATCATAACCTTGAGTGAAATTGGTTAATGGTTGTTCGCCAGTGCTATCAGAGTACGCGAGTAACTGTCCCGAGCTGGACAGTAATTGAAATGATAATTTATGCTCATAAGACAAAGTGACAGGATTCGATTGTTCTGCAAAGGTTTCTATCTTTGAATCCGCAACATGAAACAAGATCGGCTGAGAGATAAGTTGAGTCAATTGGTCTTCGGTCAATTGATCTACATAAAATTGTTCCAGCATTTTGGCGGTTTGAACCATCTGCGCATCAAACAATTCTTCGACTTCATGCATAGCATCGCGGGTACTGAGTATGCTCGAAAAGGTTACCGTGAGAACAATCCCTACTAGCATAATCAAACTTAATAATAATCGTAATGAAAACATAATATCCTTATTGTATTAAGTGTAATTAACCCGCAGCTTGGCTGCCCACCATTAATTTAATCTAACCTATTTAACGGCTAAAAAGACTATACCGTTTCAGTTAATATATAGCCTATACCACGCACGGTTTTGATCAATTCAGTGGCGGTTTTTTTACGTAAATGATGAATATGCACTTCAATAGAGTTGCTGCCAACTTCATCCCAGCCATAAGTTAACTGTTCAAGTTGATTACGGGTTAACACGCGACCTGATGATTGAGCAAATTCGAGTAATAATTGATATTCACGACGTGAAAGCGACACTAACTCATCGCGAAAATGAACTTCACAGCGGGCAAAATCAATGTTGAGTGCACCGTAACTGAATTGGTTATTATCTAGGCCATGCTGGCGTCGAATAATCGCTTTAAGCCTCGCGATTAATTCCCTCACATCAAAAGGCTTACTTAAATAATCATCTGCACCAATATCTAAACACATTAAACGAGTGTCAAAATCTGTATTTGCGGTCAACACAATAATAGGTAATGAGATACCATTTTTACGCCACTGTTTTAATAAGTCCGCACCATTGCCATCGGGTAAACTTAAATCGAGAATAATGGCGCTAAAATCTTCATTTTCTAAAGCGATTTGGGCTTGATTATATGACGCTAAATGATCGACCTGAATACCTGATTTAGCTAAGCTCATCACTATGCCTTGCGCTAACAACTTATTATCTTCTACTAATAACACCCGCATTCAGCACCCTTATTCATTAACGAAATACCTTAAAATCGACACCTTGTTGCTGTAAAAAATCTTCAGCATCAGCTCCTTTTAACATCGACATTGTGGCCAACATTCCAGCCATAACACAATTGGGCGCCAGCACAGTGACAGATAATGGCGCTTGTTCTACAGGGTATCCCGTTTGAGGATTAATAATATGCCCATAACGTTTACCGTCTACCTCAATATAGCGCCGAGTCGTGCCACTAGTGGCTAACGCACCTTGGCGAATAGTTAACAGTGCTGCAGCGTTATCAAGCTTATGCGGGTTTTCAATCCCTACCTGCCAGCCATCACTTTTGGTGACAGGGCAAGCAATGTCGCCCCCAAAGTTGACTAATACCGATTGATTTGGCCAACGATTCGTTAATATTTGTGCAGTGCGATCAACCGCATATTCCTTACCGATACCGCCAAAGTCGACACTCATGCCTGCAGGCATGCAAACGGTCTTATCAGTCAATGCAATGCGATCAAAACCCACCTTAAGCAAAGCGGCATCAATATCAGTTTGTAACGGCACTCGATGGTTACCATCAAAGCGCCATAACGCCATTAAAGGACAGGCACTGATATCAAAAGCTGATTCGCTTAATTGAAAACACTGTTGAGCAAACTGTAATAAATGAGCTGTTTCGGCATCGATCGGTGTGGTTTCACCTTGGGCATGGTTTAACTGCCAAGCTATGTTACCTTCAATAAAACGGCTGAATTTATGTTCTATACGCTTTGCTTCGTCATAAGCAATAGTCAGCATTTTCCTCGCAGTATGCTCATCATCAACCGCCATTAATAATTCACATGGACTAGCCATAGCGTTAAATGAACCTAAAAAGCCCCAAGGACGAGGCTGTAAGCTCATCACTTTTGGGGCTTTTGACATTGTTTTGAGTGGTTCAAGCAAATTAAATGACTCTATTTATTGATGATACGTTCATCTTAAAACGAATAACTCACTTGAGCTACTATCGCCTTCACCGCTGGGAATAAATCGTAGTTTTGTAGCTGACCAGGTATCTCTGTGCCATTATTTTCAGGATTTTGCTGATAATATTCAATACGATAACTTAGTTCATGGCCACCCGATAAACGCTGACCAAATTTAAGCCCTATAGTGTAAGCCGTCATATCACCAATGCGATAATCTGCGCTGGCATACTCAGGTATTGCATCGCCACTCATTAAGAATGGTTGATAAAACTCAGCGGCTTGCTGCTGGTAATAACGCAAGTGTAATTGTCCGTACATACTTGGGCTAAAATAGTAGCGATAATGGGTCTCTAAAGTATGCGATTGAATGTCCCAATCATCAGTGCTGTAACGATATGAAAAATCAACTACACCTGAATCCAGCGCGCCTTTAGTAAGTAAAAACACACTGTGCTTAAGGCGTGAGTCTGGACGATTTTCGTAACGGTAAGCTTGTGTTTGACCGTTAACATCGACCTCACTAAGGATCTTGTACGGGTCAGTCATGTAGCCTGACACACTTGATAAACCATAGTTAGCTTGCATCAACCAATTACGATTAATAATCTGAGTTACGCCAAACATAATATCGCTTGTTTGTTTAGTATCATCGTCCGCTAAACGAGTTTGATCGAAGGCTACTTGATAATCGGCATCGTTGGCATAATTACCACGAAATACCATTTCTGACATTGCCACTGGGCGGCCGCCAACAGGATCAACTACATCATTGGTAAAAGCACCCGACAATGACAACGTTGTGTTATTTTTATTAAAACTTCGCTCAAGACCACCATTAATACCCATTGAAAGATAATCAAACTCTTTCGAACCATACACGCCAATATTACCAGTCCAATCTTGATTAAGCACTTCTTGCCAATTAGCGCTTAGCTGAACACGAGTATCATGAAAGGTATCGTCCAGCGGGGTATCACCAGCAGCAACAGTGTATTGGCCATCACCCGATGGACGCGTGAAAGTTTGACTGTCACTTTGGGCCACTGCACCAGAAGCTGATGCACCAGTTAAACTGTCGACCACAATTTTAAGGTCCAATAACGAACTATCACCAAAGGCTTTTTGTACATTACCAATCGCTTCTGCGGCTTGAACACGGTCTTGCTCACCATAATACATAATGGCAGCATCGACCTTCCAATCATCAGTGGCAGGAATAGGTTCTGCAGCACTGGCCTGTTGACTCAACAAACTACAGCTTGCCAATGCCAACGCACTGGCAATACTTTGCTTAGATGTTAGTTGCATCCACAACCTCCGCCCGCTAATGAGCGACCACCACTGGTGCCTTCTTTGCTAAAGTAAATATGATCATCTAACGCGAGATCGAGTTTTTCGCTGTTCAAAGCCATATCAGCACGGGCTAATTGATCTTTTTCCCAAGGTTGTACACCTAAGCTCGAACAGCCAACCAAACTACTGACAATGGCTAATGCCACGGCAGCTTTGGCAAATGGTTGATAAAATGCTTTTGTCATCAATTTACTCCTGTAACAACATTTGGATTTCTTGCTCGTAGGCGGGAATGTTTTCAGTAAAAAAACCCATGTGAGTTTGCACTAATTCACCTTTACGATTGAACAAAAAGCTACTTGGCATACCCTGTAAGTCAAAGGCTTGAGCGATATCACCTTCAGGATCAAAACGAAGATTAAATGTTGCTGGCAGCTTGCTCAAAAACTCATGGGCTAAGGCGGTATCAACATCAAGATTAATCGCTACAACCTCTAAACCTTGCTGTTGATATTTAGCCTGAATTGCATTCATCCACGGAAATGATTTACGGCACGGAGCACACCAAGATGCCCAAAAATCAACATAAACCACTTTACCAGCAAACTGTTGCAGACTGACACTTGCGCCTTGTTGATCTAACACATCATGTTCTAATGAGGGGGCGGCTTGAGCTTGGGCATTAACACCTAACCCAATAGCCAAACTCAACGCGATAAACTTAATGTTACGAAAATGACAAAATAACCCAATTGACATCATATTTTCACCTAATGAACCGATAGCAAACAACATAAGCCACCAATCTTAAGATTTACTTAAGCATTGTAAAGATATCGTAAAGACCATTTATGCCATTCAAAAAAATGAAACTAACATTAGCCGCCAATCATTTTCGACACGATGCCTTTATCGTTGCCTGACTCCGCCACTAAAATCCCTGCTAAATGTAAACTAATAAAAGGGATCAAATACCACAATGCCAACTTATGAATCGTTTCAGCCTGCTGTTCTATTGCTTCAGGACCAAACTTGAGTAACAAACCTGTTATTACCGATAACGCTACGCCGGCATAAAAAACCCAATACACCCATGCCTGAAACTTTTGCTTTGTGGTAGCTTGGCGTGAAAAAGGTGACGGATAATGCAGACCAAATTTAGCCATATAAACAAACCGAGCGAATACAAATACCCCAACCGCATAGCCAAAATAAATATGCCACTGGAACATAACGCCACGAATACCTTTGGCAATGCTCACCGCTTGTTTATCGGTAATAATGACATCTATTTTCGCTAAGCCTTGATGAATTATGGCGGCCATATGGTTTTTCTCCATCCACCCAAGCCTTAGTAATACAGTTAATAACATCACCATCATAGTCAATGCCAATCCCCAATGAATAAGACGATGGAGTCGTGGATAAGTAGTCTGTGTTTGCATAAAAACCTCGGTAGGATTGCGATGATGGGGGCCATTATCACGCCGGAATCTTAACAATCACTTATGGATAACAAAAATCGGAAAATAATCTAAAACATGACACTATGGCGATAAAATAACTTTGAACGGACTCACACATGACTCATTTTCTGCACAAAACTCGACAAACAGCATTATTCCTTGCAGGTATAGGCACGTCATTAGGCGGGCTTTATACCTTATTCCCACAATGGGCTGTCGAAAACCTTAACCAGTTAGCTTATCACTCCAGTGACACGATATTTATTCAGCATTGGGGATTTATGGTGCAATACCAACTCCAATAATTATCTGGTCATTCAGCGGGAGTTCTGCGCCTTCTAGGCAAGTAATAGGATTGTAGACATAGTTGTTCTACGTCAAAATCATATTAAGCAGCATAGAAGGTGCAGAAACCCGCCCTGCGGGAGCTACTCAGGGTTTCCATTTCTTTGTTGCATTGTTTTACAAGGGAACAACCATTCTTTCAACAATGCGCCTCAAACTGGAAACCTGAGTGGCTCTGATTGAGCACATAATTAATGGAATTGGTATTAGTAGGGGGGAGTTTTTTTATTGCGATGGTGCGTTCAACTTGGATAAAACCGCTGTTTTATATTGCGCTAGTTGAAAAGCTATTTTTTATTAGCCTAGTATTGAGCAATGCCAATCAAGCTTTTGTCGATGGGTTTTGGTTATCAATGGTAATGGACTGTATCATTTGTGCTTATATCGCCGCATATTTATGGTTCTGCCGAACCACTGGTGATTAACTTTTTAAGTTAGAAAAACTCAATTTAGTCGACACTATCTGGCGGTGCCGCAACATCGCATTTTTTACAATTAAGGATCATTCCTAATTGTTGTTGCCGACCTTCGATTGTCGTCACCCAAAGGCGAACAGTCCAAGGCGCATTATGGCGTACATGCTGAAAGTGACCACAGCCTAATTCTGCCACCCAATGCTGTTCTTCATCCAAATGATAACCGATAATTTTTTGCTGCATCCGAGTTCACCCAATCTTCAATGTCTTAGATCACCATAGAATGAAAATTTTCTGCTGAAACAATAATACCAATAGCAATTCAAATAACACGAGCACGGTTTACACCTACAAAAAAGCCTGAACAAGTCAGGCTTTTTGAGCGATAAATAACGTAGTTCAATACTAAGTTATTCCAATACTATATTACTTAGTACGATCGCGAATGTGGCTCATTGCACGCTTACGACGACGCTCTTGACCTACGGTCAATTTCTCGGTTCTACCTTCAAACGGGTTAGCACCTTCATGGAAACGTAACTGAATTGGCGTACCAACTACTTTTAATGAACGACGGAAGTAGTTCATCATGTAACGCTTGTACGAATCAGGGAGCTTCTTAACTTGGTTACCATGAATAACTACGATTGGTGGGTTATAACCGCCAGCGTGAGCATATTTAAGCTTCACACGACGACCATTAACCAATGGTGGTTGATGATCATCTTGCGACATTTGCATAACGCGAGTAAGCATTGATGTGCTTACACGACGTGTAGCACTGTCGTAGGCTTCTTCAATTGACTCATATAAATGACCAACGCCAGTACCATGTAATGCCGAAATAAAGTGAATACGGGCAAAATCGATAAAACCTAAACGGCGGTCAAGTTCGCTTTTAACACGGTCTTTGACTTTTTGATCAATACCGTCCCACTTATTTATCGCAATAACTAATGCACGACCTGCGTTTAAGGTAAAACCTAATAAACCAAGATCTTGTTCTGCAATCCCTTCGCGCGCATCGATAACTAACAATACTACGTTAGCATCTTCAACTGCTTTCAAGGTTTTAATTACCGAGAATTTCTCAATAACTTCATTTACTTTACTGCGACGACGAACACCAGCAGTATCAATTAATACGTACTCTCTACCTTCGCGTGACATTGGAATGTAAATACTGTCACGAGTGGTGCCTGGCTCGTCATAAACAACAACACGTTCTTCGCCGAGGATACGGTTAATCAGTGTTGATTTACCCACGTTAGGCTTACCAATAATAGCGAGCTTAATCGGTAAGTTTTGCAGACGTTCTTGTTCGGCTTCAGCTTCTTCTTCAGTGTATTCACGTTCAACTTGCTCGCCTTCTTCGTCGAGTTCGCGAACAATACCCATAGCTTCGGCATAAGGCGTTAGTGCGTAGTCAATCATGTTGGTCACACCACGGCCTTGCGCGGCAGCCATTTGATAGACTTCACCTAAACCTAGAGACCAAAATTCACCACAAGCAGAATCGGCATCAATACCGTCAACTTTGTTGGCAACCACAAAAGTGACTTTATCGCGGCTACGTAAATGCTGAGCAATCGCTAAATCGGCAGCCGTCATACCAGCACGAGCATCGGTCATAAATAATACGACATCAGCTTCTTCAATCGCGGCCAATGACTGTTCAGCCATTTTGGTTTCGATCCCTTCTTCGCTGCCATCAATACCGCCAGTATCAACAACGATAAACTCGTAGCCAGCTAAAAAAGCACGGCCGTATTTACGGTCACGTGTTAAACCTGGGAAATCAGCGACTAACGCATCACGAGTACGAGTAAGACGGTTAAATAATGTCGATTTGCCGACATTCGGTCGCCCTACAAGGGCCACAACAGGGATCATGATTTTGCCTCTAAAAAACTTTTCAATAAAAAGCCCCCGGAACGCTTCCAGGGGCTCTAGTAAGGACATTATACCTTAATTAACGCAAAAATAGTGCTATGACTTATTCCGCATTAGTTTCAGTATCTTCCTCTACATTCATTTGTTCTTCTTTGTTCAACATAACAATAGCGATTTTGCCACTACGACCTTGAACATAGATTTTGTCACCCACAACTAAAGGTTGGGCATATAATCCATTACTATCAACTTGAACTCGGCCAACTATATCGCCGCTATTACGGTCAATAAAATGTAAGTAACCTTCAAAGTCGCCGACAACAATATAGTTATCAATTACTGCTGGTGCTGTTAACTCACGGTTTTTAAGGACTGAAGTGCTCCATAATTCTAAACCATTACGGCGATCGACTGAGTAAATTCGGCTATGATCATCGACCAAATACAGACTAATACCTGCAGCAGCTAAATCATTAAAGCTTGAATATTTACGCGACCAAACAACACGACCACTACGAAGTTCCATAGACACTAAGTTACCATTGTAACTAGCAACATACAGATTTTCGCCCAGTACTAATGGCGTCATATCAATATCAGCCATCCGGGTGAACTCATTTGCGCCGGTTGGACTAAAGACGGGTTGTTCCCAAGCAGCCTGACCATTACTTTTAACGACAACAGCCACCTTACCGTCTGCTGTACCTAAAAAGAAACCGCCCGCTTCATATGCTGCAGAACCAGTACCACGTAAAGTCAGGTTTGGCAGTTGCATTTCATAGGTCCATAACTTTTTACCGTTATCGATATTAAATGCTTCAAATGCGCCTTTACTGGTATTTACCGCAACAACATCTTCTGCCACTGTCGGCGCCGATAATAACTCGCCATTTGCTTGCGCAGACCACACAACGTCACCGGTTGCTTCGTCAAGCGCAACCAATAAACCCGTTTCGCCACCAACAAAGACTTTATTACGTGCAGCTGTAACACCTGCTGCTAAACGAAGCCCCTTGGTTTTAGTTTCAAGCTTCTCTTCAAAGACGTCATTGAAGTCTTGCTTCCAAAGCTCATCACCGGTTGTTTCATCAAAAGCAACCACAATACCGCTGCGATCGGCGACAAACACCTTGCCGTAACGAACGGTAGGACGAAGTTGCGAGTAATAATCGCCTACACCATCGCCGACACTGGTATCCCAAGTGACCTCAGGAAAAACGGTTGCTTGTATATCAACTAATTCACTCACAGGCTCTTCTTCAACATCACTTGAAGAACAAGCAGACATAAGAGCAACACTTAACCCAACGGCAAGTAGATTTTTACACCACGACTTCATCGGCTAAATTCCTTATGCCTTGTTTAGATTGTCTAATTTCATGGTCAACGCTGGACTGGCTAACGCACCACCATTATCCACTGCTGCTTGATAAGCTGATTTGGCTTTATCCAAATCACCTTGACGCACTAAAAAGTCGCCTTTTAATTCTTCGCGTTGTGAAGCAAATGCTTTATCAGTCACTTGTTCTAACGTCGCTAACGCCATACCTAAATTGTTTTGCTCAGCTTGGATACGCGCTAAACGGATCATCGCTACCATGCCTAAACCAGAACCAGGTTGCGCAGCAATCACTTTTGTAAATGATGCTTCTGCTTTGGCTAAATCGCCGGCTTCAACAGCGGATTTTGCCACCATTAATTCTAGTAACGCTTGATAACCTTGCTGATCATGTTCTGATGTAAAGCTTTCTGCCTGAACCAATAACGCAGCAGGGTTAGCCGACTGTGTCACGATAGACTGAAACGACTCAGAAGCTTCTTCAGCCGCAGTCACTTTCATGTCAGAATAAGTATTCCAACCATATAGACCACCAAGGCCTACTACGGCACCAACGACAATCGAGGTACCATAATCTTTCCAGAACTGCTTGATAGCATCTACTTGTTGTTCTTCTGTGCTATAAATTTCCACTTGCACTTCCCCTTTAAAATCTGTTCTTAAATCAGTTCTGCAATTTTAGCTACGAGTTCACTACGCGTAACCAATTGTTGTTCATTGTTTGTTCTTAACGGCTTAATGGCAACTTGATTGTTGGCAATTTCATTTTCACCAATAATCAACGCAAATTGGGCACCGCTTTTATCAGCGCGTTTCATTTGCTTTTTAAAGTTACCACCACCGCAATGGCTCATGACTTTAAGCGTTGGCAACTGTTGACGCAACTCTTGAGCTACTTTAATGGCTTCAACGACACAATTTTCACCCATTGCAGTGACATAAACGTCCACTTCAGGGGCAATATCACTGGTTAACTCAAGCGTTTCAAGCAAAAGCACAATACGCTCAAGTCCCATAGCAAAGCCAACCGCAGGTGTGTCTTTACCACCAAGTTGGCCGACTAAACCATCGTAGCGTCCACCTGCTAATACTGTACCTTGAGAGCCCAAACTAGTGGTAACCCATTCAAATACAGTGCGGTTATAATAATCTAAACCACGGACTAAACGCGGATTGATGGTGTATTGGATGCCAACAGCGTCTAAGAGTTCACACAAAGTTGAAAAATGTGTCTTAGAGTCTTCACCAAGGTAATCCATCAATGCTGGTGCATCGCCTAAAATGGCTTGCACTTGCGGATCTTTACTGTCTAACACTCGCAATGGATTTGAATACATGCGACGTTGACTATCTTCATCCAACTTATCTTTGTGCTGCTCTAGAAATGCGATTAAGGCATCACGGTAAGCAGCGCGCTCTGCGGGGTCGCCTAGCGTATTAAGCTCTAGTGCAACGTGTTCTTTAATGCCGAGTAAATCCCATAAACGGGCAGATATCATTAACACTTCAGCATCAATTTCGGCGCTGCCAATACCATACACTTCAACACCAAACTGGTGGAATTGACGGTAACGACCTTTTTGCGGACGCTCATGACGAAACATGGGACCCATATACCATAAACGTTGTTCTTGGTTATACAGCAGACCATGTTCATTACCAGCACGAACGGTTGAAGCCGTACCTTCTGGGCGTAAGGTTAAACTGTCACTGTTACGGTCTTCAAAAGTGTACATTTCCTTTTCAACAATATCGGTCACTTCACCAATAGAGCGCTTGAAAAGATCTGTACTTTCAACGATGGGAGTGCGAATTTCGCTATAACCAAATGCACTAACTGATGAACGCAATACTGCTTCGACTTTTTGCCATAAAGGACTTTGCGTAGGCAGAATATCGTTCATTCCGCGAATTGCTTGGATTTGCTTTGCCACTGTTAACGTGTCCAATTCTTGAATTAGCTTGCGCTAATAAAATGTAAATATACCCTCAACATCGACAACACTTAGATTGCCATGCACAGGATTAATGATTATTCAGTTTTGTCGGTGATAGCGATGCGGTTGGCCATCATGCTCGCTTTAGCACGGATCTTTGCCTCTAAACCATCGATGATTTTATTGTTATCAAAGCGCTCTTTTTGACGCACTCCGTCATCATAATAACCGCTCTTAGCATGGCCGCCAGTTAAGCCAATATCAGACACTAACGCTTCGCCTGGACCATTGACTACGCAACCAATAATTGACACATCCATTGCAGTGGTAATGTCTTCAAGACGACGTTCAAGTTCATTGACGGTACTAATCACATCAAACTCTTGGCGCGAACAAGAAGGACAAGCAATAAAGTTAATGCCACGGCTACGAATACGTAGCGACTTTAAAATATCAAAACCAACTTTAATTTCTTCAACCGGATCGGCCGCTAACGAAATACGTAAAGTATCACCAATGCCTTCAGCTAATAACATGCCTAAACCGACAGCTGATTTAACTGAACCTGCACGCATGCCGCCGGCTTCGGTAATACCAAGATGTAACGGTTGACGAATTTGTTTAGCCAGCAGACGGTATGATGCGACAGCAAGGAAAACATCTGACGCTTTAACGCTGACTTTAAATTGATCAAAGTTCAAACGGTCCAAAATATCCACATGACGCATCGCTGATTCAAATAATGCTTCAGGCGTTGGTTCACGATATTTGTCCATTAAGTCTTTTTCAAGCGAGCCACCATTCACTCCGATACGGATGGGAATGTTTTTATCGCGCGCGCACTCAACCACACTACGAATGCGTTCTTCATTACCAATATTACCTGGGTTAATACGCAGGCAATCTGCACCGTATTCAGCGACTTTAAGCGCGATACGATAATCGAAATGAATATCGGCCACTAATGGCACATTGACAGACTGTTTGATAATTTTAAACGCTTCAGCATCATCCATGGTCGGCACTGAAACACGTACAATATCAGCGCCCACTTTTTCTAATGCTCGAATTTGAGCTACGGTGGCGGCAACATCGGTAGTTTTAGTATTCGTCATCGATTGGACGGCAATCGGCGCACCATCACCAATAGGCACATTGCCTACATAAATTCGGGTAGATGGTCTGCGAATAATTGGGGATTCGTTATACATGCAAATATGCTCTACTGCTGTTGCTAAAGCATTATGACGCTTTAGGCAGGGTTAATCTTGCAACTCGACCGTTGGCAAACTCAGCTAAACTGACGTTATTGCCATCGAGGCTGATGCTGGCTACTTGAGGCGCACCCAAAATCACTTTAAAAGGTTTTATTCCGCGAACTTCAATTCGTTGTGCCGCATTTTTCACGCCATCAACCATCACTTTGCCATTAGCATCGGTTACGTTAACCCAGCAGTCACCGGTGAGCTCAATGGTTAACACGCTCTCGGCACCCGCTAAACTAGTATCTGTTGTTGATGAAGATACAAGATTAGTACTTTCAACAACACTGCTAGCGGGTAATGACTGTGAAGTAGTCGCTGCATCTTGGGCCGTTTGAATCAGTTTGTCTTCGGCTTCTATTGCAGCCTGATTAGCCACATCTGTTGCACTAACATTGCCTTCGTTATCTAAACCATTACCACTGGATTGTAAAGAGCCACTTCTAATGATCTGTTGCGGTTCAGGCATATTGCTTTCAGCTGCAATTTCTTCAACAGTAGGCTGTGATAAATCAATATTGGTTAGTAACGATGATTTTTGTACCCACCACAGCACTAACATGGCAATCAATACAGCAACAATAAGGTAGGTCACTAAATTAAGACGACTATTACGAGCTTGATGAGTCGTCTTACGTGAAAAACTTTGCATTGCAGGCGCAACAATTTCAGGCAACTGATGGCTTAAACATTGTTGAATTTGGTTAATATCGGCATTCACAACACGGGCATAATTTTTAATATAACCTCTAACGTATGTGGTAGAGGCAATATTAACAAATATGTCGTTTTCAAGATCATTGATAATCTTGGGACGTAAATGCAATTGGGTTGCTACGGTCTCAAGTGAGAGTCCCTTTGCTTCGCGAGCCGCTTTTAAAATGGCGCCAGCAGTAACAACATCCTTTAACAATGGCGCTTTTTCTGCGTCTTGTTCTACTTCGAATTCTTTAGTCATTAATTCAAGTTAGCTCTATAATTTTTGGCTTGTGGAGATGCAGGAAACTTCGCAATGAGTAAAATGCCAAATCGTTTTACGGCCTCTATATCATTTGCCGCCCGCTCAATCTTAATCCCTAAGGCTAAACTTTCTGCTGATTCGCTAGCAACTCGATGGTATCTTGCGAGTTGTTCGCGCGCATTGCCGTAGTCAGCATCTTCCATGGCTAACTCGGTTAACTCTAATAACGTTACTTTACGTCTTTGATCATACTTTAACGCCATATTAAAATACTGTCGCGCTTTTTCTTTATCACCTGCTTTACGGCTGCATACGCCTAAGTTTTCATAACTCGATGCGGTACGGGTATATTTAGGTGTTTCAATCGCCGCAAGAAACATTTTCTCAGACTCAGCAAAATTATTTTGCTGACATAAAAACACCCCAAAATTATTCCGTGCATCACCAGTAACATCACTCAAGCTAATGGCTTTTTTATATGACTCTTCTGTTCGCTCTATATCACCAACAGTCTGATAATAATAAGCCATTGCCATATGAACTTCACTGATATTCGGCGCATATTCAACAGCTTTATTTAAATTATACTTGGCTTGTTCGCTATTACCACGATTTAGATAAGTTAACCCAAGTTGCATTCGTTCTCTAGCGGCCCCCTGCTTATCAAACCGACGCTCTGCTACAGGGGTATCTGTACCACTGTAAGTGCGCTCAGTCACACAAGCAGTGACAGATAAAGCCACTAATGTAATTAGACCAACCTTTTGCATTCCGTGCTTCATTTATAAGCCTATTATCTATGCAAACAACGAGTTATTCCATTGTGACTGAAATCTGATTCTGTTGCATTTGTTTTTTTGCTAAACGCTTTGTTCTATCACGAATATCACCGGCTAATTGGCCACAAGCAGCATCAATATCATCACCACGGGTTTTACGAACAATCACTGTTAGGCCATGTTCCATCAACACTTTAGAAAAACGATCTATGCGTGAGTTAGATGAACGACCGTAAGGAGAACCAGGATACGGGTTAAACGGGATTAAGTTAATCTTACATGGAGTATCTTTCATTAGTATCGCGAGTTCATGCGCTTGGTCTGTGCTGTCATTAATATGATCAAGCATGACATATTCAACCGTCACGCGGCCGCGATTTGCATTAGACTTTTCTAAATAGCGACGAATGCCCGCTAAAAATTCTTGTAATGGATATTTTTTATTAACTGGAACCAACACATCGCGCAGTTCATCATTAGGTGCATGAATACTTACCGCTAGTGCGACGTCAATGGCGTCACCTAATTTATCAAGTGCAGGTACTACACCAGAAGTTGATAACGTCACTCGACGTTTAGATAAACTAAAACCAAAATCATCTAGCATAATATCCATCGCAGGGATCACGTTAGCAAGGTTAAGCAAAGGCTCACCCATACCCATCATCACTACGTTAGAAATTGGTCGATCGCCAGTATCTTTGTGGAAACCTAAAAATTGCGATACACGCCAAACTTGGCCAATAATTTCAGATACCGTTAAGTTACGATTAAAACCTTGTTGGCCCGTTGAGCAGAAAGTACATTCTAAAGCACAGCCGACTTGTGATGACACACACAAGGTCGCACGGTCTTCTTCAGGAATGTATACGGTTTCAACTTCTTGGCCTTGGCCAACATTGATAGCAAATTTAATAGTGCCATCATTCGACTTTTGAAAACTCGCAATTTCAGGCGCAACTATTTCACACTTTGCTGCAAGCTTGGTACGCAACACTTTGTTTATGTTGTTCATTTCTTCAAAGTCAGTAACACCAAAGTGATAAACCCACTTCATTAACTGATCGGCACGAAACGGTTTTTCGCCCATTTCACTGAACAACGCCCGTAGTCCTTTACGATCAAGATCTAATAAATTGATTTTCTTTACACTCATTCGCCTAACCTCAAAACACCAAAACCTGTAACAGGGCGGCGAATTATACAGTTAGCATCACGTTTTAGCCAGTATATCTGCATCTAGTGATATGTTAGTATTACTGTAGGCTATATGGCCTTCTACGAGGAAGTTTTTACCCACACTATGTTAACCCTTTTATTGATTGTTTCTTTTGCTATTTTGATTTCCTTTTTGTGTAGTATTTTTGAAGCCGTTCTCTTATCTGTTACTCCAAGTTATATCGCAACCCTGAAAGAAACTAACCCCTTTATTGCTGCGCAACTCGATAAGCAAAAGCAAAATATTGACTCTCCTTTAGTGTCTATCCTAACGCTAAATACCATCTCACATACCATGGGGGCTTCTGTTGCAGGCGCACAGGCGGCTATTGTGTTTGGTAGTCATATGCTCGGAGTATTCTCTGCGGTTCTGACTTTTTTAATTTTGTTCCTCTCAGAAATCATTCCTAAAACATTAGGGGCTAATCATTGGCGTAAATTGGCGCCATCGGTATCGGTTTGTTTATTCTGGATGGAAAAAATAACTATGCCTTTAATTTGGATGTCTCAAAAGGTCACCAATCTCTTAGGCAAAGGTAATAACGGTCAATACATTCGTCAAGAACTCAGCGCAATGAGTAAAATGGGTAAAGACAGTGGTGAGCTAAGTGAGCAAGAATCACAGATTTTAACCCAAATGTTATCGATGAAAGACATGCACGTCAGCGACATCATGACTCCCCGCACTGTGATATTTAAATTATCGACTCACATCACTCATGCGCAATTTACCGACCAATATTTGTCGAGTCCGTTTACTCGTTTTCCGATTTACCAAGGTGACCGAGACAATGTGATTGGTTATGTTAATCGTAATGACATTATTCTTCAGTCTCGCCAAACACCAGATACCGAAATTGGTACTCATTTAAAAACGCTACTTGCTGTCCCCTCTTCAGTAAGAGTATTGCCACTGTTTCAATTAATGATAAAACGTAATGCTAAAATGGCATTAGTGGTTGATGAATATGGCTCAAGTGAAGGGATAGTGACAATTGAAGACATCATCGAAACCTTAATTGGTTTAGAAATCGTTGATTCAAAGGATTTAGCTCCCAATATGCAAGCTCTGGCACGTAAGCTGTGGCAACGACGTATCAAGAATAAAGGTTTGGTTATATACGATGATAATTAACTTGGTTAATTAAGCCACTTGTATACGAATACATAATCAAAAAAATCAATTGTTAACACTCTTTTTATCGCATTTTTTAATACAAACTGTATTGGCTATATTCAGCTAATTTGTACCATCATTTTCGTAATTTGAGCTGCAATATAAAGATCACAAAAACGCGCAGCGATAACATGTTTACCTAAATTAGTATAAGATAGCGACATTAAATTGAGGGAAAAAATGTCACATATTTATCGTTTATCTATAGCTCATATTAATGACACTCATTCTAACTTCGAACCTAGTCCAGTCCAATTTAGCCTGACAGCCCAGCAACACACTTATACACTTGAGGGCCATTCAGGTGGCTATGCGCGTTTAGGTTACCAAATAGAACAGGCAAGGCAGCAAGCCGCAGCCGAACTAACTCCATTTCTATTTTTACATGGCGGCGATAGCTTTCAGGGCACTTTATATTTCAGGGAGTTTCAAGGTGCGGCTAATGCACACCTCCTTAACTTACTCAAACCTGATGCTATGGTATTGGGTAATCACGAAATCGATGCAGGTAACAGCCCTGTACAAGCCTTTTTGAACCGTATCGATTTTCCGGTATTAGCCGGCAATATGGATTTAAGCGCAGAAGATAGACATAAAACAGGTCGATTATACGGCCACCCAATGTTGTACGACTTTGATGACAGCACCAGAACAGCAAAAGTACTGATAAAGCCATTTCACGATACCCAGATGGCTATTATTGGTATTACCTTAGACCAAATGCATTTAATCGCTAGGCCGGACCCCGATACTCATTTTGTTAATGCTATCGACACCACCCGTAAAACAGTTCAAAAACTGAAACAACAAGGTATTAACCATATTATTGTACTAAGCCACCTAGGTTTAGACCAAGACCAAGAACTTACTGCCAGTGTCGACGGCATAAGCCTAATTGTCGGCGGACATTCTCATACACTTCAAGGTAGTATGAGTAACATTGGCTTAAGCGATATTCCTTACGCCGAAACGATAAACTCAACGCCTATTTTGCATGCCGGAAAATATGCAGAAACACTGGGTCTTGCCCAAATCAATTTTGATTCAAATGGCAAAGTAACCGAGCTTATCGGTAATAATTATTTTATGCTTGATGACAATATTCAAGTCAGCACCAAAGACGGACAGCCTGCCGATAGCGCTATTGCTGCTGATTTAATCGAGCAGTTGTTCACCCATCCAAGTATTAAAGGCGCTCAGCATGATGATGCTATTCATCAGGTCATTCATAGCCAATACCGCCCATCATTAGATGCGCTAGAAAACCAAATACTGGCTCATATACCTCGAAACTTTGTTCACACTAGGTTACCCAGCAAACAGCTCCCTCATGGCAGTGAAATAGCCCCTTGGGTGAGTCGTAGCATGTATAAAGCGGCTAAATACATTGAGCCAAATATCGATTTTGCACTGCATAATGCTGGGGGGGTGAGGCAATCGCTCAATAAAGGTCAGTTATCACTTGCTGATGTTGTTGGCCGCATTCTGCCATTCGAATTACCCCTAACGCTGTATCAAATTATGGGTAAACACATTATTGAAGCATTAGAATCGTCCATCAATAGCGCGACCAATAATGGCATTGTTGGTACCGGAGCGGGCAGTTTCCCCTATCCTTATGGATTGCGCTACTTCTATGATGGTAAGCGAATTAAAGGCCAGCGGATCACCCAGATTGATATCTACAAGCAGGATCAATGGCAAACTCTTGAATCCAATAAACTGTATATTGGTGTATCAAGTGCTTATACCGCTGCGGGTAAGGAAGGATATGATGCACTATTGCATGCTCACTGGCAGCAACCGATGAGCAATCAAACACTCCCTGAAGCTTTTATCGATTTTGTTAGCCAGCATGGACATCTCATTACGGGACAACTATTTGCAAATGTACATTATATTAGCCACCGCGACTAAACGATGGCTTCATGTATCTAGATGACAATACCCAACAGAGAATACCTAACAGAAAATACCTAACAGCTGATAGAAGACAATAATTCGCGGTAGATCACAGACCAGAATGAGTAGAAATGGTTAAATGGTACAAACGTTGAATTAATATCCTCATTAACTATCATTTTTTGGGCAAAATAGGAATACATACATGAAAGCTAAATTAATTGCATTTGCTGCCGCTGCCACTTTGGCTATGGGTGTTTCTTCTGTATGGGCGCAAGGTGCTTTGCATCAAGGTGAAGTACTCGACACCATGAATGGCGGCGGTTATACCTATGTTCAACTTAAAGAAGCTGATAAAACATATTGGGCTGCGGGTCCGCAAACTGAAGTGACTAAAGGCGATAAAGTAGAAGTGTCTGAACAAATGTGGATGAGCGACTTTAAAAGCTCAAGCCTAAACAGAACATTTGATAAAATCATGTTTGTTGGCAATATTAATAAAAAATAGTACGTTTTATCGTAAAAAGCTTACATAATTGACCAATCTTATCGATTGGTCTTTTTTATGAAAAACTCAATAAATCAACCTCATCAAATCGTTGATTTTTCTGCATCATATGCAACTCAAATAAGTGAGTTATACCATACTGCGGTACAAGGTATTATTCATCCAAGATACCCAAGCATAAAACTCAACGCATGGTCATCAGCACCGCGCTCTACTAAATTTTGGCAACTACGATACAAACGAAATAAAGCCTGGTTAGCACTTGATAACCAACAGGTCATCGGCTTCATTAGTCTAGAAACTCATTTTAAGCACCAAGGTTATATTGACTGCTTATACGTTCACCCCGACTATCAGCAGCAAGGCATCGCCAGCGCACTCTATAAACACTTACAACATTGGGCTCTTCAGCAACAATATCCTTATCTCAGTGTTGATGCATCATACTTATCTAAACCGTTGTTTGAAGCTATGGGGTTTGTTTTGCAACAGACAAGCTACCAACAAAAATGTGGCCAAACGTTTACCGGCTTTTACATGAAAAAACGGTTAATAGACTAGATACTAGGGCGGACTTCATTATCGCTTGTTACCAGCTTCATCGCTTACTACCTAGCTTCACCGCTTTAACAGGGGTTGTAGCATTTCTTCCAATCCATTGAGCTTCACTTCATACATTAATGCTAATTGTTCACCAAGTTTGCCTTCAGGAAAACCTTTAGAGTGAAACCAAACTAAATAAGGTTCAGGTAACTGCAGTAATTTACGACCAGCATATTTACCAAATGGCATGATTTGATTAATCGCTTCTAACAATTGCTGCTCATTCATCATTTATGGCTCCACGCCTTTGTGTCTTTATTAGGTTAATGTAATACCAATTTGATTAGCTATTTTATCAGTTCAAAGCCTTTTTCAAAACCGCTTTAGGATTCGAAAAATGAACTGATAATACGCACGTTTGACATAACAGGGCGTCAAAAAGTACAGCTAAGTGGAATGCATAATGAGTTGGTACTGCGTTAATTGATGCGAATTTAATTAATCAGAGGTTAACTAATCAGAGGTTAACTACTGATTAATCAACCCATTCAGAGTAACTCAGGCTGAATTAATTACTGTTTATTTTTAAATCCACAAAATACCCAGTTCGAACGCGATTGCAACTGACTATTTAGGACAATAATCAGACCACTGGTTTGCGTAAAATAACCGATTGAATCAGATTTAAGCTTAAAACAACTCATTTTGCGGCATCCTTTAACTATACCAATTAGCTATATAGAAGTGGGCTTATAGCCATTTAATGCATATAAAACATGTATTCAGTTTTATCTCTATTGAAAACAATCCCTAAAACAACAATGTTCTTTGCACATAACAGCTGCAAGTCATTATTAAATGTAACCTTTCACTAACATTGACGGATGCTAACTTCTGTTGTCAATTTTCTGCCTTTATGTTCAAAACAGTCAAATAACCGCCTCGAAGACATTAATAAAAAACTGTCAAAAATCAGCTAATTGACTAAATCTATATCCATTATTACAGTGTGATATCAATTACATTTAACGGTGTAAGATAGTTATATTGAGAGGGTAACGTCCATGATCATATTAGTTGGTGGTGAAAAAGGGGGTAGTGGTAAAAGCTGCCTTGCGCAAAATATTGCAGTCTTCCTGACCAATGAAGTTCAAGCGAGCGTGATTATGGTCGACTGCGATCCGCAAAGAACCACGTCAGACTGGATCCAAGCTCGGAACAACAACCCAAAATTACCAGCCATAAACTGTGTGCAGCTGTATGGAAAAATCCGTAATGACTTGCTCAGCTTAGAGCAGCATTATGATTATGTTGTTGTCGATTGTGGTGGCCAAGATAATCTAGCGCTTAGAGCAACCATGTCAGTGGCATCCTATGTGTTAATGCCATTGCGCCCAAAACGCAGAGATTTAAAAACCGTCAGCCATATGGACGATATCGTTTCCACTTGTTTAATGATAAACCCGAAAATGAAAGCATCATTTGTGATCACTCAATGCCCAAGTTTACCTAACCAGGCAAGCAGAATTACTGAAGCAAAAGATGTCTGTCGTACTTATGACATTAATGTATTAGATGCCGTTAACTACTGTCGTAATATTTACGACGACAGTGAAGAATCAGGCTTATCTGTATTTGAGTTAGAACCCCAAGGTAAAGCTGCTGATGAAATGCGCAGTATTGCCTGTGAATTACTTGATATTACTGATGCAAAGCAACTTATTGAACAGCGCAATACTGCATCGAACGTGACCACGATGAGAGGAAATTATGGGACTAGCCGATCTCAAGAAAAACGCTTCGTTATGTAAAAGCACCAATAACATTGCAGTATCAATTGATGACTTTATTGCTGCAGCCGATTTATATGCTGCTGGTCAAAACCGTCCTCAACATGAGGAAAAGCAAACGCTAATGACAAGCGATGCAGATAAGCAAAACAATATAATCGATTTTTTACAGCGTAAATATCCACAGCATGTAGAGCCAATAAAATCGGTCAATAAAAGTAAACAGCAACCTTATAGACGTTGTACCTATACCTTAAGTGAAACGGCAATAAGCCAGCTTACATTATTAAGTCAGCAGGGAGGAATAGCAAAATCAAAACTTATCAGGCAGTTGATTTCACAATATTTTAGTCTATCTCCACAACAACAAAAACGGTTAGATGTTAGCTTTACAGACCAATAGTTAACTTTGCAGATAGATAGTGAATTGTACATAATTTTTACCAAACACAACGACAACCACTTTATCCCCGCCCTTTCACTGGCAGTAAATATAAGACTAATATTTGCTAGCCAGTGCTTTTATTTATCCAAAACTTCAACCTATACGCTAGGAAAACTACGTTTTCACTTATCACTCTCATTGCTATTTAGTTTTTCCTAAAGCTTGAATTTACTCACAAACTGCCCCATTAAATACTCATGGAATGAAACAGCCAGCGAATGAAATAAACAAGTCATATTAAACATTGCAAGCTCAGATAATACATAAGCTTAAAATATCAATCTTGACGCCCTCTTCGACTACCAGGACACTTCTATGATCGCGATTGTAATATTGCTCGTTATATCAATAACAGCTGTGGCATGGATTGTCAGTAGCCAATGGCGTCTCAACCGTCAACGTAACATTATCACCAGCAAACCATTCCCCACTCAATGGCGTCATATATTAAAAAAGCGTTTTCCTTATTTCAAAGCCATGCCGACGGATTTGCAACTTCAACTCAAAAAGCATATTCAGATATTCATTAATGAGAAACAATTTGTCGGTTGTGACGGGTTCGAAATCAACGACGAAGTAAAAGTAACAATTGCAGCCCAAGCTTGTTTGTTATTACTCAATCGTAAAACTAACTATTACCCAAAACTGAAACAAATTTTAGTCTATCCAAGCGCGTTTATCGTTGAGAAAAACCGCACGGATCTCGCGGGAGTACAATCAAGCCAACGTAATGTGTTGCTGGGAGAATCTTGGGAATATGGTAAAGTCGTATTGTCATGGAACAGCACTATAGAAGGCGCAGCCGACCCGTTTGATGGTAGCAATGTTGTGATACACGAATTCGCTCACCAGCTTGATCAAGAAGATGGAACGGCTAATGGTGCACCACCACTGCGCGATATTACTTCGTATCGCTCATGGTCTAGCACATTGGGTCAAGAATTTAAGCAACTTCAGTATTGCGCTCAACAACATATCCCGTCATTATTTAACTATTACGGCGCGACCAATCCGGCGGAGTTTTTTGCTGTGATAAGTGAAACGTTTTTTGAACGACCCGTGGAGTTTTACCAACAGCATCAACAATTGTATAAAGAATTAAGCCAGTTTTATCAGCTAGACCCAATAAATTGGCATTAGAAAAGTATTAAAACGCATAATAATAATTTACTAAATAAACAGGAATACTATGCAATCAATCATTCACCGACTCGGTTTTATCGCCGTGTTAATGACGACAGTGGCCGCCTTCGATTTACATGCAACTGAAGCCGAAGAATCAACACTTGAACAGAGCCAAACTGAGCAAAAAAACAAATTAGTCAGCAAGTGAGCTCCGAAAGCGAAGCGATTATAAAAGACATTAGCCAAAAAAATGAGTTAATTGATAGCCAAGGCTTATCAGAAAAAGACAGCCAAGAAGTCAGCGCTTTGTTAAATCTATTACATGAAAGTGCAGCTGCTGCTGACTGGACCACTTATTTTAGCCTTTATCATCCACAAGCGGTGTTTATTGGTACCGATGATTCAGAGCGTTGGAATATGGTTGAGTTTGAACATTATGCCAAACCCACTAAAGGCTGGCGTTACGATTTAAAGTCGCGTCACTTATTACAAATTGACGATACGATTGTATTTGACGAGCAGCTCTATAGCCCAGCATATGGCGTAAGCCGGGGTACAGGTGCGTTGGTACAAACCTCTGAAGGATGGAAAATAGCGCAATACCATTTGAGTTTTCCAATTCCAAACGATAAAGCCAAACGAATTACCAGCTTGATCATGCAATAGCAGTTAAACAATATGGTGGCCATCGTCGAGTATGATGACCACCATAATAGTGAATAGTTAGCTATTCTCTAGACCGATTGTATTGAATGGGAAATATTCAATACCCATCCTATGTCATCGACACTCCAAAACACACATTAGCGAGCTCACTAAAGTGAGTGAAACTGTCGAAATCCTCTTGCTCAAAACGACGTCCAGTACCCTGCCTATCGGCATAAAATAATCCCAACACTTTCTGTCCAACAAAGAGCGGCGCTAATAAAAAGCCATTTTGAGAAAAGCGTTCAACGAGTACATCATCAATTTGAACTTTGCATTCTTTACTGGTGGGTGAATTTACCCACACACTCTTTTTTTGCCCAATACATTGAGTAAAAACGGATCGAGGATCGTCTAGTTCTATCACAAAGGCTTGTTTTAATAATTCAGCGCCATCACCCATCATCACCCTTGGTTGTAATAATTTACGACTTGGAGAGAGTAACAATACACCACACCTATCTAAACCAACGCCGGTTAACATTCCTTCCAATGTGGTGTGCATTATTTGATTAAAATCAGTTTTAACCACGGCATAATGGGTTAATTGTCTCAATTTACTTAACTGATAACCTTGATTGGTTTGCCTTATCTCAGTGAGCTCAATTGGAGCATCGACATGCTCTAATACGTCTGCGGTATTAGGCAAATAAGACACTATGGCTTTGGCACCATATTCAATGGCTAATTTATGGGTTATTTCGCTGCAATCGATAAACTTTTCAGTAAATTCATCCACACTGATGTCTAACATTTCTGCGGCTTGAGATAGGCGTTTGTGCAGCTCTTCAGCGTTAACTTTAGGCTGTGACACGATTTCTGATAACTTATCGGCTAAAAAAATACAACGGATCTCAGGCATGCGCTCGTCTGGCTGTGCTAAAGACTTAATCAGTACTTCACCTAAGCCCCAGCTTCTGGCAATGCTTTGGGTCAGCTGGGTAAAAGAGGTACCTAGTTCAGTTCGAATTAATGAGTTTTGTTCAATTTTATCGTCAGTCGCTAACAACTTTTTATCAAGCTGTTCGGTTAATTCACCGCCCATGCTCCAAAAAGCACTTTCACCTATTCGATACAATAACGAGGCAATAAACACCTCTTCACGTAGCGATTCTCCACGGTCGCTCATCATCATTCTAGCGAGCATCGCCGCCTGAAAAGATTGCGCCATCAGTTTTAATAAACGTTGATAGACACTTTCGCTCAGGTGCTTATTTTCAAGTAAACTGGTGAGTAGTTTTGCGGTAATGCATATGTTGCGAATTGTATCAAAACCTAATACAACCGCTGCACGGCTTACGGTCGAAACAGGATTAATACCTTTATTGTAAGTGGCGCTGTTTGCCACTCGCAAAATACGCGAGGTGAGTGCATTGTCGTGCATGACACTTCGACCTAACAAAGATAACGAAGACACATCGTCTTTTGCCAACTTTTCTAAATCACGCACTGTTGAACATAATGCAGGCATTTCTTGATCACTAATCCGCTTGGTCCAGTAATCAGCCCCTTTTTGTTGAGTCATCGCCTTCAAAAATTAACCTAAATATAACAAACATTGTTTTTAGTATACTCAATTTCATCACGGTGTCTTGTAGATATTGCTATTCGCTTAAGCTAGCTCACGTATCAAAGTAAAACAATAATACTCATATCCCTGCGCCCACTGATTAGTGAATTAATCACACTGATGCTAGCACAACGAATAAATGACATGTTATATCGCTATTACATCACTTTATTCAGGAATTGCAATTTTTGAGCAAGTGTCGTTCGAGATAAGCGGGGTTCTATTGGGTGCAAAAGTGACATCTACATAAACGATAAATATTAGGCAAAAAAAACGGCTCACAAGAGCCGCAATCACAATAATGTGGTTGGAAAAAACTTACGGGTAGGAAGTATCCAAACAATCAGGTTCAACAACTAAGCATTGACTTATAAACCATTATATATGGATAAAAATCCCGTACGACCTGTAGGTGAGCCGCACGGGGTTACAACAGTCACAAAGTGACCAAACTTGTAAAACGGTTGGGACTAACGATTAAAACTGTTCTTCTTCAGTAGAGCCCGTTAGCGCTGTTACTGACGATTTACCGCCTTGAATACACGTAGTCACTTGGTCAAAGTAACCTGTGCCCACTTCTTGCTGGTGCGATACGAAGGTATAACCTTTCTTAGCAGCAGCAAATTCAAGCTCTTGTACTTTTTCAACATAATGCTTCATGCCTTCACCACGTGCGTAGTCATAGGCTAAATCGAACATGTTGTACCACATGTTATGAATGCCCGCTAACGTGATGAACTGGTACTTGTAGCCCATGTTAGACAACTCTTGCTGGAACTTAGCAATCGTAACGTCATCCAAGTTCTTCTTCCAGTTGAACGAAGGTGAACAGTTATAAGCAAGTAGTTGATCTGGATACTGTGCATGAATGGCATCAGCAAATTTCTTCGCTTCTTCAAGACAAGGTTTAGCTGTTTCACACCAAATTAAATCAGCATAAGGAGCATAAGCAAGACCACGTGAAATAGCTTGGTCTAAACCAGCTCTAACGCGGTAGAAACCTTCGTTAGTACGTTCACCAGTAACAAACTCACGGTCATATTCATCACAATCTGAAGTCATCAAATCAGCAGCATTAGCATCTGTACGTGCAATAACCAAGGTATCAACACCACTGACATCTGCCGCTAAACGTGCAGCAACTAACTTTTGCACCGCTTCTTGAGTTGGTACGAGGACTTTACCGCCCATGTGACCACACTTCTTAACAGACGCTAATTGGTCTTCAAAGTGAACACCTGCAGCACCAGCATCAATCATCGACTTCATTAGTTCAAATGCATTCAATACACCACCAAAACCGGCTTCTGCATCAGCAACGATAGGTAGGAAATAGTCAGTGTAATTGTCATCACCAGGATTTACTTCTTTGCCCCATTGAATCTGGTCAGCACGGCGAAATGAGTTATTAATACGGCTCACAACTGCAGGTACTGAGTTTGCTGGGTAAAGTGATTGGTCTGGATACATTGTGCCCGCTAAGTTAGCGTCAGCAGCTACCTGCCAGCCTGATAAGTAAATCGCTTCTATTCCCGCTTTTGCTTGCTGTACAGCTTGACCACCAGTAAGTGCGCCCAGTGAGTTTACGTAGCCTTTTTTAGCGCCGCCGTTAACCAGTTCCCACAATTTTGCAGCACCCATTTTAGCAATGGTATTTTCTGGCACAACAGAGCCACGTAATGCGACAACTTCTTCAGCAGTAAAAGGACGCTTAACCGATTTCCAACGTGGATTTTCAGCCCAATCTTTCTTAATTGCATCAACCTGTTGCTGACGAGTTAGTTGTGTAGTCATAGTGTCGCCCCTTCCTGTATGAGGGTGGCAAAGTGAATCATTCAACTTTGCCTAATTCAGTCGTGTTGTAATTAATATCGTTATCCGACATTACGCCGTTAACAGTTCATATCCTGGTAATGTTAAGAAATCGACTAGCTCATCAGAGGTAGTAATTTGTTCAAATAATTCTGCCGCTTTGGCGAACTCACCTGCATTAAAACGCTCCGCGCCAAGTTCCTTTTTCACGTTGGCCGTTTCCTCTTTCAACATGTCTTTAAACAATGCTTTAGTGACCAGTTTGCCATTGGATAAACTTTTACCATGCTGGATCCATTGCCAAATAGAAGTACGCGATATTTCTGCTGTGGCAGCATCTTCCATCAAACCGTAAATCGGTACGCAACCATTGCCCTGGATCCACGCTTCGATGTACTGCAAAGCAATTCGAATATTCAACCGCATGCCCGCTTCAGTTCGCTCGCCTTGACAAGGCTCAAGTAATTCACTGGCTAAAATCGGCGCATCGACATCACGAGTAATGTGTAATTGATTGGTTCTATCGCCACCGATGTAATCATTGAAAATTTTCATCGCTGTGTCGGCTAAACCCGGATGAGCAACCCAAGTACCATCATGACCATTGCGAGCTTCTAACTCCTTATCGCCACGTACTTTTTGTAATACCAGTTCGTTAGTTGCTTCGTCTTTGGCAGGAATAAATGCTGCCATACCGCCCATGGCTAATGCGCCACGTTTATGGCAAGTTTTAATCAATAAGCGTGAATAGGCACTTAAAAATTTAGTATCCATAGTTACCGCTTGACGGTCGGGTAGCACACGATCAGGATAGTTCTTTAAGGTTTTGATGTAGCTGAAGATATAATCCCAGCGGCCACAATTCAGCGCGACAATGTTTGAACGAAGTTCATAAAGAATCTCCTCCATTTCAAATACCGCAGGTAATGTTTCAATTAAACAAGTACATTTAATGGTGCCAGGCTGTAAGCAAAAACGTTCTTCTACAAAGGCAAACATTTTCGCCCACCAACGCGCTTCTATATGGCTTTCTAACTTAGGAATATAAAAGTAAGGTCCAGATTTTTTAGCTAAAAGTTGACGATAATTATGGTAAAAGTACATAGCAAAATCGACTAAGCCGCCAGGAATGGGTTTGCCTTTGTATTCAATGTGCTTTTCAATAAGATGCAAACCACGTACACGAGCAATTAACACTGCAGGATCCGGATTTAACGAATAATGTTTACCTGTTTCAGGGACAGTTAGTTCAATATCACCGCGCACGGCATCACGAAGGTTAATTTGTCCTTCGACAATTTTTTGCCAACTCGGTGCTAATGAATCCTCAAAGTCGGCCATAAACACTTTTACATTAGCGTTTAAAGCATTGATAATCATCTTACGATCAACAGGGCCGGTAATTTCAACACGTCTATCAGTGAGATCTTCAGGCATTCCACGGATAGTCCAATCACCATCACGAATTGCACGAGTTTCAGGTAAAAAATCAGGTAACTCACCATTATCAATACGGGCTTGTTTTTGCTTACGCTTAGCTAATAGCTCGGGTACCTCATCAACAAATTTTGCACATAACGAATCAAGGAAAGCCACGGCACCAGAGTTAAAAACTTCTTCTTGGCCATTAACAGTAGGCCCAATAAACGTGAGATCAGTTTTAACCGAATCATCAGCATTTGCTGTGGACTTACTGTATTGAGCAACTAACTGTTCTGCCGTCATAATAATGGCTCCCTAAATGCTGTCTGTTTTGATATTGATTGTCATGCTTCACTGTGTAGTGATGTTATCTACTGTCTATTTATCCCGCCTGTCTGTACCAAATCATCGCTGTACTTATTAGCGTTCAAATAAACCATTTCTAATAACAATTAACTGAAGCTGACTGTTTACCAAAAACTTTCAAATGTCTGTTTCGTACTAAAAACTAACCAAAAACGTTTGTAATTGCAACAGTCTGCTCTTTACCAAAACGACTCAAAAATCAGTGCCTTCGATCACATAAAATGGTCTTACCAACACAAGTTAAGCACTTCAAGCCTCTGTTACTTATACTGTTTACATAATAGAGCTTATACTTTAAAGCAGCCATGTAAAATTCATCTTACCAATTGACCAGCAAATGATAATGGTAAAAAAGGTTGTAATATAAAAACCAACTGTAAATACTTCTTTACAAAACTTTAGTCTATGATATTGAATTAAACAATTTTGCAACGTTTCTAGCTTACCTATACGTAACAACATTTTACTAATTAAAAACAAAGGCTTACCAAAAGCAAATTACACGTCAAATTTAAACAACTGTTTTAAACTTACCTTTACGTAAACGTAATAAAAAAAGCCATTTTAATAGCTTGAAATGTGAGTTACGTCACCCGATCAACAAGCTCAAGCAGATTGGTTTGTTTTAAATAAAATGCATTTTTTTAAAAATAATTGAAAAAACTTCATAAATGGGGCAATTAAGAACCACAATGGTGCAGCGAAGAGTAATAAACAGTGCTCAGATCTGGCGGAATATGTCGGTAATAACGAGGCTTAGTTCACTGTATGTTAATTGGCATCTGTCGATAAATCGCTAATGATTCAGCTCTAGCTCAGATAGAGTGGCAACAAGGTATCGCAAACGCTACGTAATGAATTGAATAACTAATGTTGCAACTGATGAATAAATGGAAATGCCGTTAGCATTTGTGGCGGAGGATTTTCCTTGAAGCAATTTGGTGCAGACACTGTAAATGCATAACCTTAGCTCAGACTATTAAACATGACATCACACGATAAAACGAGATTAATTTCAAACCTGCACGATTCAATTTACCCGCTGTTCGACTTACAAGGAACACTTATACCAAGCCTATGACTAATCAATACACTAAAGATTACGGTAAATAAGTGGTTTGATTAACATTCATAAACCAGAGCACAATAACATTAAACAACGAGTGTAGTGCCAACGTTTAGACGCTATCACAAGTGACAAGCTGGTTTAGCATATGTTGATTTACTCAAGGTAGACACTTCAGGGAGAGATATAAAGCTAGATAACTATCGTTATTTGATGGTGTCGTTATAACAGATGACACAATTTCGACCATTATGCTTGGCCTTATACAGCGCTAAATCCGCACGGCGAATTAACGGGTCGAGGCTTAGGTCATCCTTATCGACACTACTCACACCACAACTCACCGTGACAGTAAAATCGTGTCCTGAGAAACGAGTGTTAATATTGGCTATTGCATTGCGGATCTGCTCGGCAAATTCAACCGCGATATCTTCAGTTTGCTTTGGCATAAAGATAGCAAACTCTTCCCCGCCCATTCGGGTAAATATATGAGTCGGCTTCAACATATCACCAATCACATGTGTGACCTTTTTTAACACCCAATCACCCGTAGCATGGCCATATTGATCATTAATATTTTTAAATAAATCTAAATCCATCAACAACACAGAGAATGACTCACCAAGCATTTGAGCTTGAATAAATTCATTTTCTGCCATTTCTTGCCCGGTGCGGCGATTAAAGATACCTGTCAATCCATCTCGCTGCGCTTGCTTCATAAATTGATTACGTTGCATCCAAGCAGAGATTAATAACAACAATAGACCTACAGAAAGCCCTACTAATAATGTTGAAAACATAATTGATGAGCTTTTCTCTTTCATGAATAAATCTTTTTGTTTCATCAGTAATTCATGGTCTTGGATCAAGCTAGTATTCTCACGATTTTTTTCCACACTATCAAAGCGAGCCATTTGATAGGCATTTTCTTTTATTTTCTGTTCATCAATTAATTGCTGACCAAGTGCAGATGCCACAACTTGATACTGATATGCTTTATCAAACTGACCACGTTTACCCGCAATTAAAGACAATATTTCACTAACTCGTTTTTTTACCTGCATGTTGCTAGGCTTATTAGGTAAAGCATTAACTAACTGCGCAAACATATCAGCTTGTTGATAATCACCCAGATGAAAATATATCGAGCTCAAATAAGACTGTATTTCGTTAATTTCAATTTGAAATTGAAACTTCTGATAACGCTCTAAAGCCTCAAGATAAAAAGGTTCTGCTTCAGCATACAACCCCTTATCAAACAACACATTAGCTTTACCCTTGATAGACATAATCTCTATCAATGTAAAACCATGGTTTTTGCAATAAAGTTGGGTGTCTGTAAATAATGCCTCAGCCTGGTCAAAGTGGGTTAATTTCAAATGAGCCACTGAGTGATATAGCATCGAAAAACATTCGCTTTTTGGGTCTTTACCTTGATTTAGACTTAGTGCTAATTGCGCTATACGTAGCATTTCCTCATAAGCATCAAGCTGTAAATACACATTCATCAGACGAATATAAGACATTATTTTTATACTTTGATCTTGATAACTGTCGATACGAGAAAGGTTATCCTCTAAAAGAGCAAAAGCTTTTTTATAGTTACTCAATCCTATATTTGCGGTGGTTTTCAATAAATAAATATTTGTGAGTTCTTCACCGAGTGGATCGTAAGTCAGTGCTTTATCTAAAGCTTTATCTGCTTCGAGAAAATGACCTAAATAAAGATTTTTTGTACCTAGCAACATATACAGACGACTATGCTGTGGTGCGGTAAGTAATGATTCAGAGGATAACGCGATATCAATCTTTTCAATGGCATAACCAATGTCAGTCTTCAAAGATTGCTCTATAGTATCGAGTTCTTTATCATAATCGACGTTGCCAGCTATCGCCGCGCGGCTAAAAAGCAACACGATGATAATAAAAAAATACATCAATATTTGAGGCAAAAAATAATTACTCTGTCGGATTACTTATAATCATATACATGGCCATTTCTTTATCACCAGACAACTGGCTAACACGTGCTTTATCTCCTGACATCACAGCATCAATCTCTTCTTGTGTTAATCCATTTGATTTCATTACACCACGAGGATCAAGCTTATATGCTTCCAATAAAGCGGCGTCAGTTCCAAGCTTAGTAAAAAATGTATTCATGTTAGACATATCGTAACCTTCTATTCTAGATTATATTTGTAATTAACGACTTAAATTTACATCTGTGTGATTATCATTTGTAACAACTTTAACTTTACTGGGTCTGCCCGTCGACAAAAAACGTCATAACCAATTGTTTTATGACAAATCTCTACACTAAATTGCTTACTAAAATCTTTTTATCAATAAAAACTGCATCACTTTCGATAAGTATTGAATCACTTATCCTCTATAGCACCCATCCGTAACTTATTGATAAAATTATAGTCGTTTTAAACATACTATTTCCTAATTAACTCATTTGTCAGCAACCATTCAAAATACTTAGCCAATATCTGATTCCACTATGCCTAATTTGGCTAACATTTCATGGTTAAGTGTCATCGGACGCGCTGGAGGAATTAACAACGTGCTAATCGTCGTTAGCGTAGCCTCTGGCAATAAAGATAACGATATGCGCTCTATAACAGGTGATTGAAATGGCAAATTTGCTGCTTCATATATAATTACTGCATGAGTCAGCGGATACCACTGATTTAAGTGTTCAACCAAAAACTGCAATTTATCTTTAGTGCTACTAAATTGAGTTAAGGTATGTTCACCAGCAAGAGCAATCTGCCAAAGTAACAGATGCGTTGTAGGATCCGGAATATGGTGATAAAGCATAAACTGCGTTGCTTCAAAACTTTGGTGGCCACTATTACCTGGGTCAATGCCTAAATCAGCCCACAAACAAGCTTCAGCTGAAATACCCGGCAACATGCTAGCGTCAAAACCTTCACTGCGGGCTTGTTTAATGGACCAATGCGCCACGCAGGCAAATACCCCAGGATGACCATATAAGGCACATACAACTAATTTACCTAGGCGAACTTCATCTAAGATAGCATCAACCATTTCTGCATAAGTATCACGACGATTTTTTACCTCATCGTGTTGAGCATAATAAGGTTGAAGTGAGCGAACATCACAATTAAGCGACATTAACCAACGTTCTGAAAATCCATCGGGCACTAACGAAAAGACCACATCAGCATGCTCTATATAACTCAAACTTAAGGCGCCTATTTGCCCTGCTAGTTGTAATCCCGTTCCAACACAAACAAGGTTGCCTTTTTGCGCTCTGGTTAATGTTGCTATTGGTGATTGTTGTCTCGTCATCATGGTTTCTTATTTTGAAATAATTACAATGCAAAATAAAAGCTTAAAATAAAATTATCAGTGACTTATGTATTAATAGCGATTGACATTATTAAACGTTAACTAAGGTATCTAAATCATAAATTGAGCAACATCCTACCAACATTTTTTGTACAGCGTTAAATAAAAATGAAAATTTACTCTAAATTTATTTATCGAAGAAAATGGAACTTCAACCGCTAAATTGACTCAAAACCACAACATCTTCTAATAGACCCTTGTCAGCATAGGGACTGCTTGGGTATGATGACCGACAGAATTTAGGAAGTAGCGCAGACAATGATAAACAAAAAACAAAGTCTTACCCTTGTAAGCGCAGTAGCGCTTTCATTATCTCTTAGCGGATGCAGTGTGTTTGATTGGTTGATTTATAAGCCAGACGTGCCACAAGGCAACTACATGGAAACACAGCAAGTCGAAAAACTTCGTGTCGACATGACTAAAGAGCAAGCAGAATATATTTTAGGTCGTCCAGTATTGCGCGACAGCTTCTCCGATGACACTTGGTATTATGTGTATCATTTTAAAAGTGGTCGAGATGCCAGCATTACCCATAAAGAATTAATCATTCATTTTAATGGCGACAAGATCTCCAGTGTTGCTGGTGATTATGACTTAAGTGCTGAATTTAATACCCCGCTTGATCAAAGCTCATTGCCGTCGGTTAACGAACCAGATCTTAAGCCTTTATTACCAGAAGTTCGCCCAGATGCGAAACCTTTGGTTGAAGAGCAACGTCCTGCGTTAAAAAACCAAGCTGAAAATGATAATGCACCAACATAAATCACGATAACATGTGATTTATGCCAATAAAAAGCAGGACCTCTCACGAGAGTCCTGCTTTTTTTACGACATTTTTCTAATATTACAATTTGATCAATCTAGTTAACTCAGCTCGAATTAACTGATGGAATAAATTAATCTAGATTCAACACGGTAGGCTTAGCAAAAAATTTAAGATTAATATATTAGCTAACTTTAGCACCAGTAATTTTATTAATACGACCTTCATCTTTAGCTTTTTCAGCGCGCTTACGACGAACATCTTTAGGGTCTGCAATTAATGGGCGATAAATTTCAACACGCTGCCCAGGTACGAGTACTTCATCATGTTTTGCCGCTCGGCTAAAGGTGCCTAGCTTAACTTCATCAAGATTTATATCCGGAAAAAATTTAATAATATCACTTTGCTTAACCGCTTCAATGAATGTGGTACCTGGCGACACCATCACCGAAATAATTTTCTGCTGTTTTGGCAATGCATAAATAACATCTACCGAGAACTTTTCTGTTTCATTAATCACGATAAATCACCTTTGCCCTATCGGTAAATGCCATTACCATCGACGACATCAAATCCTTAAACACTTTACCAAACGCCATATCAACCAGCATGTTTGAAAATTCAAAGTCCAAATCAAATTCAACTTTACAGGCATCTTCAGTCAGCTCAGTAAACTTCCACAAGCCATGCATGTGCTTAAACGGGCCATTTTCCAATTCAAGTGAAATCGATTTAGCTAGGATCACTTGGTTGCGGGTGGTAAATGTTTTACTGATCCCCGCCTTACTGACATCAACCGATGCCACCATAGTTTGACCATCAAACTCAAGCACCTTACCACCGACACAGCCCGGTAGAAAAGCATGATACGATTCAACATCATTGACTAAATCATACATCTGTAAGGCACTAAATCTAACCAGCATACTTTTGGAAATCTTGGGCATCTGACATCACTATCCTTAATACAATAGTGCGATTTTATCACGTTAAATAAAAAAGGCATCTCCGAGAGCGTTAAATCACGTTGGAAATAACACAATCACCAAGAAACTGGGTATAATCGTTGAAATATCAAAAATCTCCCCCATATCTATTAGTTAATAGTATTAGCATAATAGAGTTTATCAAATGGGCTCACTGCGGGTTGTCCAGCACCATCCTTCAGGTCAATAACGGCAATCAGAACGGTAATAATAATGGTAAAAAAGAAATCAGCAAACGCCTCAGCGAGCATCGCACGCAATAAACGCGCGACCTTTGAATACCGCATAGAAGACAAAATCGAAGCGGGATTACAACTTATGGGCTGGGAAGTTAAGTCCATTCGCATGGGTAAAGTAAATTTATCTGATTGTTATGTCTATATTAAAGAGGGTGAAGCCTTTATGCATGGTTGTACTATTCAACCACTTAATACAGCTTCAACCCATGTAATATGTGATCCAATCAGAACCAAAAAACTGCTATTAAAGCGCAGTGAAATTGACAAACTTGCCGGCCTAATTGAACGTCAAGGCTACACCTTGGTGCCACTATCAATGTACTGGCGCAAAGGTGCCTGGGTAAAAGTTGAAATTGGCTTAGGTAAAGGTAAAAAAGATCACGACAAACGTGAAGACACCAAAGAACGCGAGTGGAAAATTGAAAAAGCTCGTGTGATGAAAAAAGACAAAGAAAACGCTTAATCTCGTTGATAGGCCACTGAAACAATTAAAATTGATAAGTTGTTATTGAACACAGGCCTATAACGAACAGATAGTGAACAAACGATTATATTTTGTTAATGGACACTAGGTATTCATCTAACAAAGCGTTATAGTTAACTCAATTGGGGGCGATTCTGGATTCGACAGGATTCACGAAACCCAAGGAGCATGTCGAGGGGCGGTTGGCCTCGTAAAAAGCCGCACCGTTATAGTTGCAAACGACTCTAACTACTCTCTAGCAGCTTAGGCTAGCTAGCCATCAACCACACGTTTCGCACGTGGACAGTGGATTCTGATGGTCATATTACAGTGTGCTAGCGAGGGAACTCCGTCCGGGGGTGAACCGCGAAACAGTACCGGACTCACCAAGTAGCATCCTGTCTTTCGGAGACTGCTTGGTTAAATAAAAGAGAGACTAAACATGTAGTGCCGAGGATGTAGGCTTTCTGGACGCGGGTTCAAGTCCCGCCGCCTCCACCAATTTAAGTAAAGAAGACGTCCTAGGGCGTCTTTTTTCTTGCCTGTAAAATACTAAAATCAATAACTTAGGCTCCATTAGCGTTTGAGGGGATCTCATAGCAGCTTGGGTTTTATGTAACACCTAATGTAACATCAGACCTATATCATCAATTTGGGTGTTACAATCATGGCTAATACCACCAAGCTCCTCACTGCTACAGCTGTCGCCAACGCAAAACCTAGAGCTAAAGAGTACAATCTTTCTGATGGCAGAGGATTATCACTTAGAGTCAAAACAACTGGCTCAAAATTTTGGTTACTAAATTACTCACGCCCAGTAACAACGAAACGAACCAACCTTGGTCTTGGTACTTACCCTGATGTTCCTCTAGCTGAAGCGAGAAAAAGAAGAGAAGCAGCCCGAGAGCTTCTTGCCAAAGGTATTGATCCACAACACCACCAGCAACAACATAAAGCAGCAATTAAAACCGATGCTGAAAACACACTAAGATCGGTAACCGACACTTGGTTTGTAATTAAAAAGCAAAAGGTCTCAAAAAATCACGGTCAAAAGCTGTATCGTCGTCTTGAACTTTATCTCTTTCCTGCTTTAGGTGAAACACCCATCAGCGCCTTAACAGCGCCGCAAGTCATTCAAGTACTCAAGCCTGCTGAAGCTAAAGGCTATATCGAAACCTGCAAGCGCGTGATCAGCTGGCTAAACGAAGTGATGACCTTTGCGGTCAATACTGGCCTGATACACTCAAACCCACTGATTGGCATAGCAGCTGCCTTTGGCGTACCAGAGAAACGCCAAATGCCTACCCTCAAGCCAGCAGAACTACCAGAGTTTATTGAGGTATTAACCTATTCTAATATAAAGATAACTACCCGCTGTTTAATTGAATTTCAACTACACACCATGACTCGCCCAGCAGAAGCGGCAATGGCAAAATGGACTGAAATTGATTTAGATAAGCAACTGTGGACGATTCCAGCTGAGCGGATGAAGATGAAGCGCGAGCATATCATCCCGCTCACACCACACGTTCTCGCTTTGTTAAAACGCCTGCAGCTTATCAGTAGCCACTTGGAATACATATTCCCTTCCGATAGAAATCCAAACACGCATACCAATACACAAACAGCCAATATGGCGATTAGGCGTATGGGGTACAAAGGACGCTTAGTTGCCCACGGCCTTAGAGCATTGGCTAGTACCACCCTTAACGAGCAAGGCTTTGATGCAGAGCTTATCGAAGTATCGTTAGCTCATGTAGATAAAAACACCGTTAGGGCAGCATATAACCGAGCAGACTATATCGAACGACGCAGAGAGCTTATGTGCTGGTGGAGTGAGCACATCAACCAAACAAGAAAGTAGAACCGAACAGAGCCTTTTCTAGATGTGATTTAACATAAACTTACCAATTAGGAACAGAAATGACCATAAATCCACTAATAAAATTTTTTAAAATAATTCCAGATAAATGTTCCATAGCCTTAGCGGCTAAAGTGTTTGGCCTAGATATAGAGCGTTTTCTCGATTGGGCTCACGAACACTCAATTAGGCTATTTATCGACCTAGATACAGGCGTACCAATAATAGGGGATGGCGAAGAAATTAATGTTCATACTCATTTTTACGCAGCCATTGAGCCAAAAGACATGCTCGAATCAGATCTGGTGCAGCAAGAGCTCATAAAACAGTCTCTTTCAATAATAACTATCGTCACAACGGAAGACAAATATCATGATGCCTATGCCGCTGAAGGGCGTTGGATTTTTCCGCCTTGCCATGCACTAGATTTAAGAAAAAGTGGCATAGTTAAAACAGTTCACTTGTTAGCTGACTTTTCAATGATGTGTGGTGTCGAATTGGACCAGCCACATACCGTTGATATTCGTGATCTGAGTATCGCAAGAAAAGACTTAGAACTGATCGCCTTACACCTTAAAACCGGTGAACCTCTGCCAAGTATCTACAATGGAGGATTAGAAGCTCAGCCTGATTTCAAAAAGCCCAGAAAGCAAAGAGAGGAGCCGATCTATAGAAAAGGCCTTTATCAACTGTCCAAACATATTTTTAGAACTTCTGAGAAAACGTCTATCGCAGCAGAGCATCAACACGTTGCTGCTCTGCTAGCAATAAACAATGAAGAATTCGCCATAGGCTTAGATGCATTTACTCAGTGGCATCCCAATTCCAAGTCAGAAAAAAAACTTACCGACTCAACAAAGCCAAAATAACCTTAATAATGCGGACGATAAATTAATAAAAAGCATAGACTTGGTTTTTATTAAAAATAATTTAAACTTTTTACCACATAAAAAATCAAATATTTAAACAAAAAACACTCTTATCGTCCGCAAAAAACATTTATCGTCCGCGCAAGAATTTTAGCTCCTAGTTAATCTGGCTACGTTTTCAACGAGCTGAACAATTCAGCTTATTAACGAGGAGATCCGATGAAGATCATCAGATTAAAAGCACTAATTATTAAAACAGACCTTTCCCGCTCAACTATCTATGAACTGATTGCAAACAACCAGTTCCCCAAGCAGCTGTCGCTAGGTCCCCGCTGCGTCGGCTGGATAGAGCAGGAGATCGATGACTGGCTTTCTAAGAAGGCCGAAAATCGTAATTCAACCACTCATTAACCATTAACTTATTAGGAGTTGCCCCCTTTCTGTGGGGCAATTCCAATAATTTTAAAAATTTTAAAAGAGAATTAATAATGAAAATTAAAACATGGAAATCAAAATATTTAGAGCAAGAAAACGTCAACAAAATAGGTTCTGGTGAACTTCTCAGCCCCAAAAATATATGTGCACTACTCGTGATTAACTCATCGACTCTTAATAGATGGGTAAAAAATGGTGAGTTCGCAACCCCTATCAGTAAAAATGGACGAAGCATAGGCTGGAAATACAGCGATTACATAGCCTGGCTAGCCATTGACAGTAAAAGAATACTGAAAGGCAATAAACCTCACTAACCCTCGCCGTCATCGGTAAATATGGGACCTAATCGGTTTTTATGCATTCACAAGCACTCTTTTATCCATGACAAATTCGTATAAACCTCCACATAATCCTTTGGTATAGCACCATAGGGTTATGTGTTGGATCAAAACACGATGGGTTTTATTATTATGCCCTTACCAAAACCTGACAATGCAGAACCTTATATATACCAACATCAATTTTTTCCAATCCAGAAATTATCAGGTGGTGTTAATAAAAAAATCATGGATAAAATCATCTCTCAGATAAATGGCATGTTCACCATTTACTCTAGATTATTACTCGTGCGTGTAGATATTCGGCTTTATCAAACTAATGGTAAAAATACGCTTATTGGTAAACTAATGAAGCAACTTGTCAGGGCCCTTGAGTCTCACTACAAATCTAAGGTAGGTTTTTTTTGGGTACGAGAACAATCCACACCTAAAAATAATATTCACTATCACTGCTTTATGATGCTTGATGGCAGAAAGGCGAAAAACTCATTCGGATTAAAACCTCATTTTGAACGAGCCTGCTATCTATTAGCTGACATAAACTACTACTTTCCTGATAACTGTAATTATGTCATCAACCGCAATGATATAAATAGCCTGTTACTAGCTATTTACCGAACCAGCTATCTTGCTAAAAATCATACTAAAGAGTTCACTCCAGTTGGTATCAGGCGCTTTGGTTGCAGAAGTACACAAGAAAAATAGATCACAATAAAATTTTAAGCCTCTTAAAACGAAACGGAAAACATATTTTCTAAAAAATAGAACAAACATACCCAAGCATCTGATAAATAAAATATAAAATATTGGGGAAATTATATTTAGATCATTAAAAGGATCACATTTTTGGTGATATTCAACAAATTTGTTATAGCTAATTTAATCAAAGCACCAAACCGAGTTAATTTAGCAATAATATATGATTTATCTTGTCGAAGGCCCAATACTTATAAAGCTAGGGTAGTCAGGAGTGACGTCTTTGATTAGTTCATTAAACATCCTCCACTCCTTCGTTATTAGCCCTAATCTGCCCTTTTCAGTATGAATAAAGCGGTAAAATTCACCGGTTTCATCATCGCTATATTTAGTTATTTGAACTGTATACTTAAAGCTAGCTGTTTCAATAGTAATGAACATATTCTTTCCCGTTTCGCTACGTTGCAAACTTATATTCAATCTACTACTTAAATGCAAAGTTCGAGACTTTAAACCTGCATATTTTGCTAGATTCATGATTCAACCTTCTTGTTTTCAAATCTTAAAAATCATTACATTAATGATCATTGTTACTAAAGCCTGAACTAATAAAACCTTGCTGGTGGTATACAAGCTAAAACGCGTCAAGCAACAAAATACTGACCTTTTGTACTGTTCAATATAATGCTACTGGGCGTGTGTTAGACGTCAATGTTATGGAATCAGTACTGCCCATATACAGCAGACCAAACCAACTCCCCCTTTATCTATTCTTCTGATTTATTTAATAGCATTGAAAACCTTCAACTAAGAAGTTTTATGGCTGAATAACAGACTGTTGAAAATAAACTTAAAACTGCTATCTCATACAGATGATCGTTCTTAATTTATCGATACTCATAGCAGGCTTTTCAGTGTGTAACATTGCATGGCAGTTAGGGCAAACAGGAATGAGGTCGTTAATCGGGTCGACTTGGTAGCTTTCACCAATCATGGCTAAATCAACCTTATAGTGCACATGTATAAAGCCTTTACCTACTTCGCCATAGGTCTTTTCAAAATCAAAATCACACACTTGGCAAATTGCACCGAACTTGGCGATACAAGCCGTTCTGGCTTCTGGGTCTCGCTCATAGGTATTGATGGTAACTTGCTTTACTGCGCCCTCAATGAAGTTTGTTGATTGCAGTGGGACTTCATCGGGATAGACAACCTTTGTCACTGGTAAAGTTAGTTTTGCCTTATATGAGTCCACCAGCGTTCTTATGGAGACTTGTTCACCTTTTCCTTGTACAGCGTAATAATCTAAATGCAATTCAATGGCAACCAATGCTCGTTCAAGGGCTTCAGGCGGCATATCATTTTTGAAGCGCTCAAGATAATAACGAGTTGCCGCCAAGCTTATTGTCTTTTTGTAAACAGTCCCCTCAAACATTGCTAGCAATGCGTTCAAGTAGAATGCCGCTGAACTTGATTTTAACCCCGTATGACTAGATAACAGTGCAGTCGCGGCACTTCGACTTGTCTGCCCCAATTCAACTTTTAAAGCGAACTCGAATGCTGGCTCGTATTGCTCTGGTGTAATTGCAGCCATATTTACTCCCATCATTTACCTATAAGTCCTTCAACCTCGAAGGTATTCAGCCAACCAAAGTAAACTCTCCACCAGAATCTCCGAGTTGCTCTTCGATGAAATGACATTATGCCAAAATTGACGTTAAATTCCCTATTAAAATCGTGGTAAAAGGCCGAGTATCAGGGCAACATGGCCCCTTGCATATTCTGCATTTCAGCCTTCCCTAGCGCTCGGTTTACTTATATATTTTTACGAGAAATGACTTCATTAATGAGCTTAAGCTTATTCTCAGAATTCAATATAGATTGAAGATGGGATATTGCAGTATTTGTTTCGTTTCTGCGGTCTAGCCTAAGCAAAATGTTATATACATCCAACACTTTTTCAAATAAATCGCTTGGTACGTTAATACTTTGATATAGAGATACTATAGCGACTAGAGAGTCATGCAGTGTATGGTGTAACTTGTTATTGAAGTAGATTACAGCCCTCGTTTTTTCTTTTTCATTAATGTCGCTTGCGGACTGAGTCCTTGACGAATACTTAAATTCGCTTGAAGAACGGGCATTGTAACTATTATCGTCGAGGTGGTCAGGGGACCAGCTTCCATTGTTTATATGACGTCTTTCCACTTCTTGTTGATGAGACATTTTTCTACTCATTATTCCCCCCTTTTATATTGTTTCACTGATGGCGCGGCTCAATTTTTAATGGAAGCCGTAATAACGACAAGCCGATTTACACCCGATATGGGTTCAATGATGATATCAGAGCAATAGTTAAGTAAACATCAAATCGTTACTTAATATTGAAAGTGGCTCAGGGACTTAATCGGGGTAGACAAAGTAACAGCTTGTGAGCTTAGCTTGGCTCAATATGAGTCAACCAGCAAAGTCACCTTGACTCATGATTATCTCATGCAGGAAGAGCCGAGTAAGAATACTTCATATAAGTATTCTTAAAGCATAAATTGAGAACCTTAGGTCTAAAAATATCGTAAATATAATCATTTACATCAAAATATTAGATTAACCTTGTTGCTAACAAGATGAAAAGTGTAGATTATCAGAAGTAAGCAAGTCATTTTTAAGGAAGGATTCTGAAATGCTTAAACCTATCACACTCGTTGGCGAACAAAGAAAAGTTTTAACCTTAAATCCTGAAGGCCCAATTCAAATAAAAGGGGCCGCAGGTAGTGGTAAAACGACAGTAGCCGTTTATCGAGCATGCCACTTAATGGACTCACATTCAGATATGTTTGAGCCTAGTAAAGTTGCGATATTTACTTTTAATAAATCTTTATCAGGCTATTTGAGTGAACTCACACATAGCTTAAATAAAAATGATTATTCGGGTATGAAAATCGCCAATTTCCACAAATGGGCTTTTGCATTTATAAAAGAAAATGGACTAAATCTTTACGGTGTCACACTCTTTGATTCTCAAATTATCCCTATTCTTAAAACTATAAAAAATACAATACCAGTCACTACTGATAATAGCCGAATGCTGGCAAAGTCGATTGAGTTCTTTTTAAACGAATTTTCTTGGATTAAAGGTCGCTGTATTGACTCACTTGAAGAATACCTAGCGACGTCAAGAACGGGTAGAGGAACTTCAGATCGAATTACACAAACAGATAAACCGGTAATCTGGGATTTATTCAATAGATATAACCAAGAGTTACGCAAAACGGGGAAGTATGATTATGATGACTACGCCCTATTATGCCTTGCGATGATTGAAAAAAAGCGGGATACATTTGTTCCGCCTTTTACTCATTTAGTTATAGATGAGGCCCAGGATCTGAATAAAGCTCAGATGTCTGTTCTAACTAAAATTGTGTCCCCTAACACGAGTAGCATCACCATTATTGCTGATGCAGCTCAGCGAATTTACAAAAGTGGCTTTAGCTGGAAAGACGTTGGACTTAATGTGGTAGGCGGAAGAACTATAGAGTTTAAGAAAAATTATAGAAATACTATCGAGATAGCAAAAGCTGCACTCTCGCTACTAGAACATGATAATGACTCCGATGAATTCACTAAGGTTGAATTAGGAGCTATTTCAGGAGATAAACCGCAATTACGAAAATTCACCAATTTTGAAGTTGAGCAAGAGTTTATTGCCACTAGAGTTCAAGAGCTCCGCCGAGACTTTCCACTGGATAGTATTTGTATATTACATCGCACCCATTATGGTTTGAAAAAAGTCGTTAATTGTCTCGAGAAATACAAAATTGATTATGAAAAAATTAGCGGCAATGATACGGTAAATTATTCGAAGACTGATATCAAAGTATCAACTATGCCCTCAGTAAAAGGCCTAGAATTTGATCATGTTATTATATGTGATCTCAATGATGACAATCTTCCAGTAAAATCAGGATTTAGTGAACCTGATGATGACTTACACATTACAACAGAAAGAAGATTACTTTACACCTGCATTACTCGAGCAGCTAAAAGCTTAATACTAACTTATAACGGAGTACCCTCACGCTACATTAGAGAAATCGAACCTACTTTATGGGAGAGTGTGTAGCTGATGTCTGTTCAACAAAAAGCGCTTGATAGGGGTATTGAACATTTATACCATTTCACTTCAATTGAAAATTTGATGAGTATTATGGAGCGCGGGTTTGTTTACTCCCGCCAAAAAGTCGATGAATTAAAGCTAGCTAACGATGGCTACTTTACTGGTGATTATGTAGAGCATATGGATGATGACCGCTTTGATGGCTTAAGAAATTATGTAAATTTAAGTTTATCTCGGCCTAATTGGTACCTACTGAATAAGTACCAACAGCGCCAAGAATTAAGCCACCTTAGTTGGTGTATATTGTGCTTAGATACTCAACCTATGTTTGAAGATTCAACACTATTCTCTGTTTGTAACGCGGCTTCAACTACGGCTAAACGATATGGTATTTGTGGTGGTGATACTGGATTTGAAAGGATGTTTATGCCTGATGTGGTTACGCCTAGTAAAACGTATTCTCGGCGCAATCTAAACCAACTTTATACTACAGATATACAAGCTGAAGTTTTAGTTAAAGATGCTATTATTGCTCAATGCATCAAAACTGTATTCGTTCCTAGCCAAAGTAAGCTTAATCAGCATCAAGCGGCGTTTAAAATATTAAATTTGAAGTCTGATATATTTTCAGTCAATCAAGAGCTGTTTTCCAACCCTATACTTAGATAAGACTTTGTTGTGTTGGTATCTTGTCTCTACTATTAGAGCTCGCATGGAACAGGTCTTGGTAACTTTTAGAGTCTTTTAATAGCGCATCAATCCTTCCAGCCTTAAATAAGCTGAGGTATAAGGCCAAAGAGCGTGCTTGGCAGTTAAAGCTTTTGCTAGGATTAAACTCAATATCGGTAAAACTATCAAACCCCTGAATTTCATCTACTAATGCCTGATTTCTGTGCAATGCATTGAGATAAATCCAATCATAAAAAAGTGTTTTTGGCTCTAATGGCCAAACACCTTCCTTGCCTTGAAAACCAGTTAAATCTCCAGACGCTTTTAATCTTACATCGCGCTTTGCATCAAGAGGGCTTACTTGAAGTAAATCTTTAAAAGGCCCGCCGTGCTGGAAAATTTTAGCGGCTTGAAATATGTTTTCAAGCGCAACCACCTTCCCGTTAGGTAGTTCGACCATCAAATTAAATGCACTTAGGGCAACACCCAGTTCAAGTAAACTTTTTGACGAAACCTCTAATGGGTTAACACCTAAATTAGTCTCAATAATTCTTGTATGTAATTCTTGAACTGATTTTTGTTTTTGTGAAGCAGCAAAACCAGCATGCCACTGAAACTCGACGAGTTCTTCGGTTACATATGGGTACTCTTTAGATGGTCTAAATACTGGTCTGCTTGCCATTACCTATAATCTCCTGAAGTATCTCTAAACGATACTTTATTATTTTAGCTTGTTAGTTGGCTTCTTTTTAGTCGCAATTGCTTCACGTTCGGCTTTAATGCGCTTAAGCAAGGCTTCGGCGCTGTTATCGCCGCTAATGAGTTCTGGGTTTGCGGCGCGCCACTCGGCAGTTAGCTCGCCTCTGAAGGCTTTAGCGAGTATCGACTGAGAGAGATTATTGACCCGCGCTTGTGCGGCATTGACCTGTGCTTCGACTTTATCGGCAAAGGTAAACAGTTCTTCGACCCGACGGACACAAAATGGTCGGGAACGATTTTGGACTGCTGAAAGCAGGGCCGAAGGCCGAGTATCAGGGATGATACGAGCAATTTCGGTTTGTTCTGCACCACCAGCTAAACTCATACTATAAATAACACCCATTATGCTTTTGCCTTTTTAGCAGGCTTCTTTTTAACAGATAGTGCTTCACGTTCGGCTTTAATACGCTTAAGTAACGCCTCGGCGCTGTTTTCGCCACTAATCAGTTCAGGGTTAGCGGCGCGCCAGTCGGCGGTGAGTTCGCCTCTGAAGGCTTTAGCCAGTATCGACTGGGTGAGGTTGTTTACCCGTTTTTGTGCGGCATTGACCTGCGCCTCAACTTTATCGGCAAAGGCGAATAGCGCTTCGGCCCGACGGACGATTTCGGCTTGTTCTGATTGAGTCGCTTTTGGTAAACCGATATCTAGCAATGCCTTCTGCCCAATATTCCTCATTGACATTTGATTGCCAGTTGAACGACCTTCGATTTCTTTTCTGCCCGATTTCGACCGTAAAAATATACTAACCCAAGGTTTATCAACATCGTCCATAACTAAGCGAAGTACTTTATCACTTAACATTAAGTTTTTAGTTACATTATGAACAATGACAGGGTTACCTAGTAGCTCCATCGTATTAGCCCTAGAAATTAGCAAGTCACCGACTTTTACTCGTCGATTCTCAATGAATAAATCCTTGCTGGGTAATGTTTTACTTTCGCTTTCATCATAAATCCCCCAAGTAACAGCACTAATTTTGATAATGCCAAATTCATTCTGGCTAGGTGGTGTCTCAATACACTTAAGGCTTTTCCCTGCCTCGATAGCTTGCACAAAGTCACCGACCTTCACTGTTTTCCATGAAGATAGATCAACGCCATTTTCACCTCGCCACTCCTCTGTCAGTTTGCCACTCACTGCCGCTGCCAAGAGCGATTGGCGGAATGATTTTAAGATGGCGGGGATGGCATCGAGGCGGGCTTTGGTGCTTTCCACCTGCGCTAGCAGCTCATCTAGCTTGTCGGCTATGACTTTTTGTTCGGCTAGTGGGGCTAAGCGAAATGGCGCAGCATTGGCATCTTTAGTCCCAAGCCTTGGCATGTTGACACCGTAGCTCACTTCATCAACATAATGTAAAAACTTAGAAGACTTTAGCCAATAAAAAAGGTAGCAGTTTAAACAAAAAGGCTCAGAATCGATGGGGATTATTTCTGTTGTACAAACACCATCAGATTCCGCAATGATTACCTTATTCAAATACGGTCGAAGTTTGCCATAGAGTACATCACCTTTTTTAAACGCATTCTTTGTGCTTTTAAAGGGGCGTTCAGACGCATTAACTTTGCTAAGAAGCTTAGAAGAATCCTTTTCGATATCTTCTAATTCAAGAATCCATGTTTCAGGCTCGACATCTTCCAGCGTTTTCTTAGCCGCCTTGCCATAATCGACAATCTGACCTAGCTGAGTATCAACCCAACCTTCAGGCAAATCTCTTGATTGACTCACATCATCCAGATGTTCGGTCTGGCGACCGACGGCAGAGCCGTCGCCCAAATTTGATCCTGTCAAATTTGTCATCCTCTCACTCCACCAGCTAGCTCAGCACCTAGTGATTTCATCAAAGCCTCAAGATCCGCCAATGCGCCTTTCAGCTCTGTCATGGCTACACCAGCCAACTCTTCTGGTGTACCTAAGTCTGCAGCATCGACGCTGTTTGCATCTTTAAGCCATGAAATATCCAGTGAGTCTGATTTAGTGTCACGAATAAATTCACGGCTAAACACGCGCCAGCGGCTTTGAGCTAGGCGCTTGTCGATACCTTGGTTTACCTCAGCATTCTCAACTTCAACTTCATCTGCGTTAAACGACCATTCTCCCTCTACACGTTCACCTAACGGAACATTACACACAGCTTCAAATGGAGTTAAGTGTTGTTCACCAAACGGGGTACGTTTGCCAAAGTTAGGCATGTTGGTACGTAAATCATAGACCCAGATATTGGGGGTGCAGTTTTCTTCTTGTAGCTTGTCGGCCTCTGTACCTTTAGTAAAGAACAGCACATTAGTCTTCACACCAGCAGCGTAGAAGATACCTGTCGGTAAACGCAAAATAGTGTGCAAGTTACACTTGTGCATTAAGTCGCGGCGCACATCGGTACCCACACCAGCTTCAAATAGCACGTTATCCGGAAGCACTACAGCCGCACGGCCACCTGGCTTTAAGTTGCGGTAGATATGCTGTAAAAATGCTAGCTGTTTGTTGCTGGTGGGATAGGTTAAGTCGTCTCGGGTGATAGAGGCATCACCGCCTTTACTGGTACCAAACGGCGGGTTAGCTAAAATGACATCAGCTTTGGGTAAACTCATGCCGACTTGGCCTAATGAGTTACCTAAATGCACGACACCTTCTTCATCGCCTTCCATGCCATGCAATAAACAGTTCATCAATGCTAAACGGCGGGTAGATGGTACCAACTCTACGCCTACAAAGGCTTTATTCTTTTGAAACTCGGCTTGTTTGGCATCTAAATTAAAATGGTCATCCGTCTGCGCTTTAATATAGCTGTCGGCGGCTATCAAGAAACCTGCGGTACCTGCTGCGGGATCTTGGATAACTTCGCCTGCTTGTGGGTTGATGACTCGCACCATGGAGTCAATCAAGGCGCGGGGAGTAAAGTATTGGCCTGCGCCTGACTTAGTCTCGTTGGCATTCTTTTCTAACAAACCTTCATATAAATCACCTAAGCCGTCTTTCTGGGCGCTGAACCAGTCGATTGAGTCGAGTGATTTGATCAATTGCTTTAGGTGGCGCGGTTCGCGTAAACGAGTTTGTGCATCTGCGTAAATAGCTAAAATGAGTGGGTCGGCGTGAAGGGTATTGCCGTCGCTGTCTTTGCCTGTTGATAAGGTAAGTAGCATGCGCTTGTAGTCATCAAGCAAGTTTAAGCCGTCTTTATCGCTTAAGTCGGTCCAGCGGCAACCTGTTGGTAGGGTATGTTTGTTAAGTAAACCGGCCTCGGTGTTCTCGTGTACCATTTTAATAAACAACAGCAAGACTAGCTCGGTAACGTAGTCGGAATAGTTAATGCCGTCATCACGGAGTACGTCACACAGGTTCCACAGTTTTTGAACGATATCGTTGTTGCTCATTGGATTCTCAATTTTTAATTTGGCTAATGATTGATGCATTAGGCTTATGTATTTGGTTTACTTATTTGGTTAATAGATAGGTTCAGGCTTAGTAGCTTTCACGACCTATCGTTTTAATGACCATTTTTAAAGTGAATAACGGCTAAACTGGTTACTGTCTTTGGTCATCAAGGTGACAAATTTAGGGTGAACAAATAGCTTCTCTTTGCCCGATTGCACCTCTTTGAGCACACCTATGTCGCATAGCTGCTTTAAATATACTGAGGCGGTTTGACGCTTAGCTAAACCACTATCGACTAAGTTTTGAATGCGGCAATAGGGCTGCTCAAAAATGACTTGTACTAACTCATGACTGTAGATTTTAGGTAACTGCTGTCGCACATGTTCGGTGGTGTGTTCAATTAACTCACGGGCGGCGGCAATTTTATGGGTGGTCCACTTAGCGGTTTGCTCGACGGCATTAAGCATAAAGATTATCCAGGGTTGCCATTCTTGCTTGGTGGTCACATTAAGCAAGAGACGGTAATAGTCTTGCTTGTTGGCAACGATATAACGGCTTAGATACAAGATGGGTGCGCTAAGCAGTTGCTGATCTATAAGGTAAAGGATATTCAGCACGCGGCCAGTACGACCATTACCATCGATAAAAGGATGGATGGCTTCAAACTGATAGTGGGCCATGGCCATTTTAATCAGTGGATCGACATCATCTTGATTATGTAAAAAGGCTTCCCAGTTACTGAGTAGATCACGAATAACAGTCTCGCCTGCTGGTGGGGTGTAAATAACCTCCCCCGTGGCCTGATTAGTTAAGCTAGTACCAGGTACTTTACGCACGTCCATCTGTACAGACTTGATGGTACTGCAGATTTCTAATGCGGTTGTGACACATAGCGGCCGACTGGTTAACTGAGTAAAACCTTGATAAAGCGCAGTACGATAGCGAAGCGCTTCTTTTGTCATAGGATCGGCTTGGCTGTCTTCTTGGGCATATTGAAACAGTTTGTCTGTGGTGGTGACTATGTTTTCAATCTCGCTACTGCCTTGTGCTTCTAGCAGTGGCAGTAAGTTGATGAGCAAGCCTTGGTTAGGTAATAGCTCACCCGCTTGCTTTAATTCAGCAAGCGCGGCGCGGGCAGGAATACAGGCTTTGAGTATGGGTAAGGTTTCGGCCAACTCCCCTAGTTTACTGTCTAGCGGTAAAGGGGCCAAATGGTTGTATGCTTGTTCAGCTTGCCATTCCATGTTTAAAAAACCTTCCTTTTTCGACATATAAAGATATTGCAGTGAGCTTATGTCGATTCAATCGACATGTAAAGATAACATGTTTATAAAACCTTACTTTATCGACATATCGTGAGTATTTCGAGGTGTTATGTCGATTGTATCAACATTACAGCCACCTATTTAGCTCAGCATCGGGTTATATCTATAGCAATAGCAATAGCAATAGCAATAGCTAAAAACTATATATGCTCAACTGATGTATAGAAAATAGGCTTATCTATCCGCATAAAGCAAGTTTACGCTAACCCATTTACTAAAGGTATTCGTTTACCATTATTGACTGAAAAACGAGTCTAAAGATTAATTACAAAAGCTAATATATATTGGTGTATCATACTGATGCAATTGATTTTATAGGTAACTAGATTTTGCGTAAAATACTATATCGATGTTTCTTTGTGGCTATATCGCCTTATTTGCCTAATACAGGCTTTGGCCAATTTGTAAAATGGAAGTTAGCATTGCTTTTAGTTGGCGATGAATTCCATCAACAAAACTTATTAAATAATCGCGATAAATTAGCCCGTCATTTTGCTCACGATACTCCTTTGCAAGCAGATCTAGCCGAGTTACTTCCCTTTGATGCAACAACGGATTTAAAAGTGTTAGACATTGGTGCTGGGCCAGTGAGTAAAGTCGGTAAAATACATAATGGACATGAAGTCGAGTTAGTACCTATCGACCCTATGGCAGATAAATACCGTAAAATACTGACGGCACTTAATTTACAGCCTAAATATTGGACTCGTTACGGTGAGGGAGAACGACTTAGTCAGCAGTTTGAGGAAAACTCATTTGATTTAATTCATGCACGTAACAGCATAGATCACTGCCTTAACCCCATTACCGTTATTGAAGAAGCTATTACGGTATTAAAGCCTAAGTGTTATTTTTATTTGAACCATTATCGTAATGAAGGTAAAGCGGCTAAATACTATGGGTTACATCAATGGAATTTTGATGTTGTTAATGAGGACTTTATCATTAGCAATCGTTTTGGTGAACAAATCAATGTCAATAACACCCTGCGTCATAAAGCATTGATACATCAAATAAAGCAAACCGAAGAACGCTTAATTGTGATAATACAAAAAGGATGAACTGGTTAGTACTCGGCAATGGTGCTAAAGATATTGATGTATGTTCATTATCTAACAACACCAATATCATTGTATTTAATCATGGCTTTAATGAGCTTGTTGGCGTTTGCCGAATTCAGAACCCAAAAATATCAGGGCTCAGTTCACCATATACTATTCAAGGGCCACTGCCTTTTGATGGGTTTGAAACACAGCTAAATAGACTACATAGTTTACTGCAGACTGAGCTTAACAATGTTCCATCAAGTGGCACGGCTTTACTGACAACATTAGCGGCTAGCAATATACAAGCTAGAGTTGTTGGGATGAACTTACTTCCTTCTATAGCCCGCTCAGCGACATTATCGGCCATCATCCCTAACCCATGTCACTTCCATAACTGGTTAGGAGAGAGACACTATGCGTTAATGCAAAAATTTGACCATCGCTTCGATTGGAAATCACTGGGTTTACACAAACCGAGTTCAGGTAAACTCAAGGTATCGGATCCGTTTTCGCTATTAAAAGCACTCGCTATAGCACCTAATGATATTACCTTGGCTAAGCTCATTGGTAATATTTCGGCAGACTGTTGGCTCAATAACAGTTCCATCGAAAGCTTAAAGCAGGCAGAGAGCTATTTTTACCTACAACGCGACCAACAGCGAACCAGTAATTGGTGGCTGTATCATAATGAAGCGTCCCAATATCTGGCAGATACCCATACAAAATTGGCTTGGTGCCAGCAATCATTGTTGCTCAGTACTTAAAGGCTCTTTTGCAAAGATAGCTTTTAATAATTGGCTTTGTTCAGCTTTTATATCTAGAGAGTATTCCGCTCGCTGGTGGAAATATGAATAGCCAATATCAATAAAAACAGGGGCTTTAGCGGCCTCAGCCATTGGTAACATAGTGGCATAATCAGTCACCGATGGTATCCAATCATGATCTTTTTTAAAATAAGCGTGTGGAACGCTATCAAATAAAGACTTTTTAAATGCACGCTGATGAGCCCATACATTCCCTCCCCCTTTTTGCCTAATATTACTGTAGCTGGGTTGATACAGTTTTAATGGTTTATTAGGGCGGAACATAGGCATGTGAATTAAGTCAGCACCTTGATTAGCCGCATCCAAAATATGCTTAACAACGTCATCTCGCATTAAACAGTCATCTTGATCTAGTATCACAATGATACCGTCATCATTAACACAAACATCTGAAATAGCTTGGATAAAATTCAGTACTCGCCCTTGGTTGTGTTGGTGACGTATCAAGGTTGTACGATCAAGTAGCTTATCGAGCAATATTGGATAGCACCAATTATGACTCGCACCACTGGCGTCATCTATTAAGATAATCCCAAATGATTGATTGGATTGGATACGTAAACTATCTAAGCATCTTTCAAGCTTATTTATAGTGGTGAAGCGTCCTTTTAATAGGAAAATCACAGCTTCTTTGCGCTTTGGATATTGCCAATTAGCATGAGTAATTAAATCAAATTGTTCTTCTTGCTCAACAGGGCAACAACCTTGGGCAACCAAGTCCCTTATCTGATCGAGTGTTGTTATTTGTTTATCTTCATTGCGAGGATGAATGTAGAAAGTGGCAGGATCTCCCCCACGTAATGAACTAAGCCCTGTTGTCTTTTGATGCGACTGTAAAGCACGGTGCCAAGTTAATGTGTATTTATCATTAATTATGGGGTTATTGATTGGCAGTGTTTGCTTAATTTTAACGAGATCTAACAAGCCCATTCTGACTTCGGGAGCAAATTGTCCATCTTGTCCAAAGTAGGGTAAGAATGCATCTGTAGACTTAGGTATATTAAATCCTACGCTAATCACTTTAGGGTCGATTAATTCAGCTTTCATGTCTGCAATATAATCATGTTGCCAGTTTTTACGCCCCACCAGCACATCACAGTCACACTGTAATACATACCGTGTAGTGACTTGATTAAATGCCCATATCTGTGAAAAAAGCGGGGCCAGTGAAGTAGTATGTGATTGTGTAACCTTTGATGCACCAAACCATTGGCTGTAAGTAGCATATATCACATCACTTGAAGTAGGAGCGATAAGAAGTTCATCGACGATGCCATTGTTTACTAGTTCGTTGGCTGATGTGAGCAACTGGTTAAAATCACCTTGCTGATATTGACGTAAAAATGGTCCTTGGTAGCTGTCGAGTAATAGTAATACCTGTTTAAATTTTTTAGGGTAATTTAACTGTGTAACGATATGGCTCACTTGAACGAACAGCACATCGGCATCCTGGGCACAGGCTTTAATTAATAATGTTGTATCCTGATCTACTCCTACACTGGTGCAAATTGGCATATCAGGTTTATTTAATGCCACATTGGGATGTAACGCTTCGATTAAGGCTAAATAGAAGTCTGCAAAGCCTTTTAATTTCGATAACGATTGATCTTGAGAGGTTGAAGAGGTTCGCCTGACTAATTCTTCATCGGGTAGCTGTAATATGGCAATGGCATATAATCTTGCAGACATATCTAAGAACTTGCTCGCCGTAAGAGGTTGGATATCGCTCCCCACATCAATGTAATGCAGGCTGCCATCTTTCATTTGACGAATATTGTCCCTTTTTATATTTAAGCCACAAATCCCTGCCGCATACATTCCTTGTAAAAATTGGCCAACAACAATGGCTGACACAGGTAACTGCATCTCAGAGGTATATAAATTAGGGGTGCTGTAACTCCATTGTCCGTTTTGCTTGTGCCAGCTCACTTGAGGGACGATGTTGTTACCAGGTAAGGCTTGTTTTAACCAGCTGACTTGTTCATCATCGATTGCCCAAGGATAAAAAGACTTCTCAATGTTGTTTCCTTTTTGAATGACCACCCCTTCTTGCCCTGAGCCTAGATATTGAAATGGTAATTCTTGTACCTGCATCCATTGTTTTGCAGCAACGGCTAAACGATGCCTCTGTTCTGTCCAAATCGATTTTTGCTTATTGTTTCTCGTATCGACGCCATCCAACGTGTAAATAGAGTAGTAAGGCAAACTTACAATTTCACCTTTATATTCTGGTAACAATAATAAACGAGTAATTAACCAATGGTCTTCTGCACTGCGAATATTTGGATATCGTTCAATAACCCTAGTGTTAAGTAACAAGTTACATGATGGTAGTTCGTTATCAGACTGCCCATGGCAAAATGCCTCAATAAATCCGGTAAGCTTGATTGGATTAAGTAATACTTCTGGTTTCGCAATATTGGTAACGCTTAAAAGCTGGTTATCTTGTTTTAATCTATTACTTCCAATAACAAAGTCAGCATTTGAAGCTTCACCTCTTAACCATAAAGACTCAACACTTCTCGCGTTATCCAGCACATCATCAGCATCCAGTCGTGCTACCCAGTGAGCCGTAGTGGTAGATGCATAATCTAGCAGTTGGTTACGGGCTCGGGCTGGAGAGCCGCAGAATGCGCTTAAAATTGTTACGCTAGGATGATCTAGCAAGGTGCTACAGTGTGCTTGCCAATTATCAGTCGATTGATCATCGAGAATGACAATTTGTGCAGTGCTATTATCGACTAACGATTGAGATAATGCGCTATGTAACGCTTGGGCAATGAATTCAGCCTGGTTACATAGATTTATACCGATGATGACTGGGGCATTTTTATAATATAATCCACATTCTTTTATCATTGTCAGTTGACGTAACGCTAAGCCTACTGTTAAGGGCCGCTTATCTTTATGAGAGTGATCCTGCTGCAATTCTAATGTCCTTATTAGTGTTCATCTCATTAACTATTGCTTGCTCTGAAATAGCAAATAATGAAGAAATTCGTTCAAAGTATTGTTCTTTCTGAGGTCGAGTCATTCGGTGGCCATGCAATAAGATAAACTGAGCACAACCCAATAATTTTTGTCTGGAACCTCTAGCGGATAAGGCTGTTGAGTGCATTCCTAAATTCCAACAAACAGTTACTGCTAGTGTGTACTCAATCTTGATATTAGTAATAGTTAACACTCTTATGGCCAAATCTTTATCGTTACTACTCACAAGGCCATCACTAAAGCCGCCAGCATCTATTAACAACTGACACTGTGCAAATGTGTTTGAGCCCTGCCAGCCAGGATTGCCGACTAAAAAATCACTTTGCTTGAGGTTGTTAGGAATATTACTAGCTACTGCGTGCCCTTCTTTTATGACAGATATCCCCGATAACACCAAGCTTGCAGCACCTCGCTGCGAATGTGTTAAACACAGTTCTAAATGATTTGTAAGCCAATAATCATCATCATCAAGAATGGCCACGTAGCACTTAGAGTGACACTCATTAATATAGGCTAGACCTGTATTCCAGGAGCCCGCCGCACCTTGGCAACGTTCATTAATTAAGAATGTAACAGGTATGGGGGAGACTGCCGTCGTGATACCAGATTGCTCTGACTCAGTTAAAGCAACTCTATCGGTGACCAATACTATTCGTTCAGGAGGGCGAGTTTGATTCGCTATTGAAGGTAACGATACATTCATAAGCGAATCAAACCGAGGCATTGAAGCCATTAATGCAACAACTTCCATCAATGACTAACCAACCTGCCACAGGTATTCATTTAGCTCATCAAGGATAGTGTCGAGCTGATCATCAAGCACACTGTCAAAACGCTTTGCCCCTCCTTGATCGGCAAAACGTTGATTAACAAATTCTTTATCAATCACCGCCTCATGAACTAACTGCTTAGCTAAGCGTTCCAGCCACTTACGTTGGTTAGGATTCCAATCGTGTTGACTGAAAATGCGTTGCATGGCGTGATCAACCCGCTGTGAAAAAGGGATTAATGCTTCATCGAGCGCCGCTTGGCGGATATAACCGATAATGCTGGCCGCAATATCTTGGTTGGTATTTTTACGCCACGCACTTTGCAAATGCGCTTCACTAAAGCCCGCCTCATCTAGCAAGAGTTTGACCTCTTTAAGTTCTGCACGGGTGAGATCTTTAGGACGATTCACCACCACAGACAAGGCCGCTGATTGGTTGATATTCTGCTTAATAAAATGGTTAAAGCTTTCAAGATAGTCAGCGGGCTTTTCGTGTATACCATAGTTTTGATGGCGCTCTATGAACTCATCACGCCCTTCATAGATGATTGGCATACTTTCACTGCCAACAAGATAACGAACTTCGGCTAGCTGATTAATCAAACTTTGATGCTGCTTAAAAAATTGTGCCGCCTCTTTAGGGCCAATTTGATGTAAATGCTGGTGGAGCTTATCGGGCGCTACGCCCCATAGCTCCTGAAGTTGGTCTAGCTTAGCTTTAAGCTCAGGCTTATCTTCGGCTTTTTTGGCCGCTTTACGCATCACCCGCATCACTTTCTGCCCAAGTTGATTTAGCACATCATGGGCATGACTAGTGCCAACCTGCTCACCTGGGGTATTAAGCGCACGCTCTAAAAAGGTATCGTCACTTAACTCGTCCACCAGCTGCTCAAGAGTGATGTTAGGGTCTTTGACTATCGGCTTCATGGTATTGACGGCTTCAAGGGCACTATAGATATCAACCGGATCATAAATTTTGAATACGGTTTTACCTATATCGTCACAGCGACGGGTAGCACGGCCCATCATCTGCTCATACAAAATACGCGACTTAACTCGGCGCAAGAACACGATATGACAAATCTTAGGTACGTCTATACCCGTAGATAACAGATCCACTGTAATGGCTATATTAGGATAACGCTCATTTTTGTATTTGCGGATAAGCTGACTGACCTTGTCGCTTTGACCGGTAATTTTAGCCACTGCGGCTTGGTTATAATCATCGCCGTACATGTCAATGAAGGCTTTATCTAATAAGCGTTTGACCATGTCTGCATGCACGTCTGTGGCACAAAAAATCAGGGTTTTCTCATCGCCAAAAGGGTCTAACTCTTTGGTTAACTCTTGGCAGATGACCTCATTAAAGGACTCGGTAATCACTCTTCTATTAAAGGATTCAACATCGAACTGTAATTCATCTTCTAAATCAGCTGTTTCAACTTCACCGGTTTGGGTATTAATAGACGTGACGGTTTCGCCTTTTTCAAACTTGATACCGTACTTATTTAATAGGGTTTCATAACGGATAGGTGGCTCGTGGTCGATAAGCCAATCATCAGCAACTGCCTCACGGTAACTATAGGTGTAAACCGGTTTACCAAAAATTTCGCTGGTATGCTTGGCTGGGGTTGCCGTTAAGCCGATGCGTACCGCATCAAAGTAATCCAATACCCGCCGGTAGCTAGACAAATATTGACTGGCATCGCGAGTAACAAGCTCACCGTCTGTCATTTGTTGATCTAGGGCATAACCCCGATGGGCTTCATCGACAATGATGCAGTCGAATTCATCCAGTGGCGGCGGTGTGTCGGACATAAAGATACGCTTTACCATCGCTTGCACTGTTGCCACTTGAATACGAGTTTCGGCTTCACTGCTCATATCGCCAAGCTCGGCAATATTGTAGATAGACGACAGCACTTTGTTTTGCTCAAGCTTAGCTTCATCAAAGGAGTCACACGCTTGCTCACCCAGGGCGGTTCTATCGACGAGGAACAAAATACGCCTAAAACGCTCGGCCTTTAAAAATCGATACATCAAACCAATAATAGTGCGGGTTTTGCCTGTACCTGTTGCCATTGCCAGCAGACATTCAGTTTTATCTTGCTCTAAAGCCGATTCAACCGCAGCGATGGCTTTTTGCTGGTAATCACGCAAGCCGAGGTAATCAAATCCTTCCTGTTGAAGAGATTTCTCTGCATCTTCACGGCTACGTTTTAACTTGTCGAGCAGGCCATCTGGGGAGTGAAACTGTTGCAATGCTTTCTTTGCATTGCTGGGCTTGCGCGTATCCCGAAACCAAGTGCCCGATAACTCGGCCAGTTGCTTATTAAATTCGCGGCCATTGCAGGAATAGACAAAGGGAATGTGATAGTGGCCATCGTCTTCATCCGCCCAAGCAACGGTGCGACCTTCTAACTCCCAAGCGCTTTGTTGGAAGGGAGTTACTTTGTATCCTTTTGAATAACGCTCGGCTTGAGTAATTTTACCAGCAACATTGGCGTTTTCTTTTTTCGCTTCAACAACGGCAATAGGCGTTAAGCCACAAAATAATACATAGTCGGCGCGACCTCTTTGACCTTTATGTAGTGTTGGCCATTCCGCAATGGCTAGATTTTTGCCTTTTTCTGGTCGAGAACCCTTATTAAACGTTAGCCTTTGGGTATCTGCAAGCCAGCCAAAAGCCTGGAGTTGCTGGTCAATAAGCACACGGGTTAACTCTTCATTTAATTCAACTTGAATACCTGCGTTACTAGCCCGTTTACTTAAATCAGATTTATGTTTACTTGCTGCTTTAGTATCAGTCTTAGCTTGCTCGACAAGTTCAATTTGAAGTGCTTTGATACGAGCTTCAAATTGACATTTTTGCTCTGCTAGTGCCTTTTCATGCATTGATGCTTGTTGAGAAAACTCACGCGCTTCGGCATCCATTTGTTCAGCTAATACTGCGTACTCTTCTTTTTCACGCGTTAGTAAATCAGTTAGCTGGTGGTTATCTGCTAATTGCTGGTGGTTTTCATTAAGTTCACTGCGCAGCTGATCTATCTGGGTTTGTAAATCTTGTAGGTGTTGACTTGGATCTTGAGGCGCCACAAATGGACCAGCTTTAAATGCGGTCTTTTGATCGCCAAATGTATGATGAAACCAAATCGCTAGGCTACGAGCTAACTTTAAACCTTCTAAAGCTTCTTTATGTTGGGTTTTGAATTGATGAGTCGCTTTATTACCTTCAATACGTAATGAGTGAAATAACTGGCGTACAACAGGCTCTAAATTCAGTTCTCGATGGATTTTGTACAGCAGGTCTGCTTGAGTAGTTTTATCGTCGAATTCTATACCACATCTGGCAGCAATATCTTGTGCCATAGCTTCGCCGAGTTGGCGTAATTTTATTAGGGTAGTATTAGGGTCGCTGGTAAAGACGCGCTCAGCACTGATGGCTAAATCGATAAAAATAGGATCGTAAGGTGTGAGAAAAACAAAGTTAGACAGATTTTCTGCACTTTGTTGGTTTGCTGTATCTAATGCCATCATTCCCTCGATGCTTTAAGCTTTTATCGTATTTAATCATACCTTTTGCCAATTAGAGTATCACGATTTTAGTTTATTATTTTATCAATAATGTTGCTTGAAGAACCCTCATTAAATAACCATCTTTCAGAGAAATTAAAACCGTTCAAAAAATCAGCAAATCAAGACTATTTCCATATTTATGATCATCCCCAGCGTTAGTGGCAACAAGTATCTGCCCAACATGTTTATTGTCTTGAAACACTGAACTAAATGAGATTCGGCTGACTTTTGATAATGTCGATCTACATTAACAAGCCAGTTTATTTTTGATGACATAGTTGTACTTCTTGTACCACTTTAAAAATAATTATAAACCGATATACAATTTTCAAGTCGACCATGCTATTGGCAAAAGTTCATCATTATCATAAATGCCTTAAAGCTAAGATAAAGATAGAAATCAAGAAAGCTGGTTTTCGTCAGCCGAAATAAAGGTCAACCAAAGCTAACCATCAAGTTTAATTAAAAGGTCTAAATGAACGATTCTGTGACAACTTGTATATTGGGTTGAGGGATATATATATTCTTTGTAACCCGAATAGCATTAATAGGTACTGCGCTCCCTATCATAATCTTGGAGAAGCAAGACATATGAACGAATTACCTCCGACTCTCTGTAGCCATTTGATACTTTCCACCAAACCCAACCGATTGAGTATCCTAAAGTGGCTTCTACTTGAGCAATGACAGGTCTACCTTCCAGATAAATATTAGTTTTGCCATCATCACTTTCCCAAGCCCAAAGATATAACCGTGTCGTAATGTCAATTTGAACTTTTTCAGCTATAGATGTAGTGGTAATACCTTGTAAAGATTGATTTTGTCCGCCAAAGATAAATAAATTACTGGAAGTAGGTCTGTATATCGTTTTGTTTGCATACTCTGGAGGGAACTGAACCATTAGCAACCAGCTATCACGCACTCCAGTAGTAACTTCATTAAATATCTTGCAGCTCGGACTTATTTCTCGTTTGTTATATGCCGTCTTTCTGTCAATTTGTTGGAACTGAGTATAGCTATTAACAGAATAGGTCATAAATTCCTTCTGAGTATTTTCATTTTGAGCTTCCCAGCAAGCGAAGGCATTTGTTGTCTCTTCTAGTCTGTAATCAAGCTTTTCACGTTGTAATACAATTGCACCCTGCTTACGAAAAAATTTTGATAGATCAAAAATTAATTCCTCAGGGGGAGTATTCAAGGTAACCATTGCAGATCTGAAATCTAGATGTGAGTTACTTGAGTATTTAAATGGAACTGTAAAAAAAGTTTGTGCACACGATGTTAGCAAGCAGACTGCAATTATCATCATTATTAATCTACCCACAAAACTCTCCTTAGATGCCTAACCATTGGATAGGGCAGATTATAGTTTTAAACCTATCATCTACCTTTACATAAAATGAAGTACCTGATATTAAATAAAAATAAAGTTGAGTTAAAGTGTGAACCTGTACCATTCATCCCATTTATACGGGCAACCTGATCCAAATCAATAAATTGTATATTTTATGCCTATTGATTTAGCTGCATCAATATATATTTGTGAATACTCCGACCGTAGTTGACAAACATTATAGGCTGGTGGAATTGGTGGCTATTACCAAAGTGTTCTTATTAACTAAATGATATGAGGAAGTCCAAAAGAGGTTTTTTTAGAAAAATATTAAACTTTTTTTAAATATTTTAAAGTGACTGGTATTTTTTGTAACACCCAACGTAACACCCAAACAATAAAGACGAAACTAAACATCATAAAACAATGTGTTAAGCAAAAATAGTGAGCCCCGCCGCCTCCACCAATTTATAGAAGGGCTTAGCAGCAATGCTAAGCCCTTTTTGTTTGTCTATTTTTGGGTGGCAACATTTTATACTTCGATTAACTGGTCGTAATCATTCAACTTAAAAAATAACATCAACGTCGTGGCGCTTCGCCCACACCCGACCAAGAAGGGAAAAACTGCTTTCCCCTCTTGGATCACCCCAGCATCTCCGACAAAGTGTTGATCCTCATAGCATAATAAAAATCGCCTAACGTCTCAGATGGTACATCCATGTACCCCTGAGCCTGTGCCATCATCCATGATGTAACTACGGCATTTTCATCACGCTATTTCGGACACTTCGGACGGAGAATCATTGAGCCTGCGGGTTAATTTCAAATCGAAGAGTTACTATGGTTAGAGCTTTACTTTAAAGTATCTTATTTAGACCATATTCAGTTAACAGCTATACAATATTTGACTAAATGGACGAATTTACATTATTAGGAAGATAACTATGCAGATTGAAAACGCTAAAGAATGGCGACAAAAATACCAGCTAAATAGAGACGATAACATAACGATATGGCGATATCTCAGTCTAGAAAAATGGTTATCCATGCTAACTACCCAAAAAATGGTATTTTCAAAATTAGCAGAGTTTTCTGATAGAAATGAAGTTGAATACCTAATTAATATTCTTACAAAAGATAATAAAAAGCAGCTTGGTAAAAGTTTAGTAGACCATATTGCGCATTTAAAACATGATTATTATGCTGTGTGCTGGAATGCTAAAGAAGGTGAATGCCGCTCACTTTGGTATGCATATACTGGGAATGCTAGGCTTGGAGTTGCAATACAATCTTCTGTTAAATCATTCTTTCGCAGTGTTGGATTTACGAACCCCTCACCTAGTTGCTACAAAGTAGCTTATGGGGTAATTACAGAAAACTCTGAATATCTGCAGATGAATGAACTTCCACTTTGTTGTAAATCAATAGCCTATGAGAGTGAGAATGAAATAAGGTTCTTACTAAACAATAGTACTGCTAGAACCGATTGGTCTAATATACCAGTTACATCTACAGCACCAGAGCTCCAGCCTCCGGTGATACAATTTGATTGTGACCTCAACATGCTTACAGAAGGATTTATGATTTCTCCTTTTGCTTCTGAGTGGCAAAAAGAAGCCATCCTTGAAACCACAAGAAAACTAGCACCAGAAATCATGGATAAATATATCAAATCAAGTATTAATGAGCATAATAGCTAGTAGGCTAAAATTTAGTCACGTAACGTGCAAGTGGTAGATTCAGTGTAACTGTCACTTGAGTTGCACATTTTTTCCAAGTCAAACTTTTCCAAGACTATATAATCAACAACAGCACTTCTAGTCATGCTGTTGCACATAGTCAAATTTATTGACTCTGGCTACATTACTAATAAGAGTAGGCAAAAGCGTCCATAAAAAATCCCTGCTGGCATTGCTGCCTGCGGGGATTTTTTGTTAATCAGCCACAAGCTGATTAATGGTCACTTATAACAATTAGATTAATCGCTATTAGCTTTGTTTTTTCACAAACTTCGATTTCAGCATCATTTGGCCATTGCCATCGACTTTACAATCGATATCGTGGTCGCCGTCGACAAAATGGTTAATCACTGCTTTAGTGCCAACTTTAAGGACGAGTGATGAACCTTTTACTTTAAGGTCTTTGATTAAGGTGACTTTGTCGCCTTCTGCTAATAAATTGCCGTTGGCATCTTTTAAAATGATGGCGTCTGGATCAACCACTTCTTCATTTGGGTTCCATTCATTGGCGCATTCTGGGCAAATTAATAATGTGCCGTCTGAATAAGCATACGGAGACTCACATTTTGGGCATGGCGGAATTACATCACTCATATCTTTACTCTCTGTGTTCTTTGCAGTTGTCGAACAAATAAATTGCGCTAATACGCAGTTCGACAGGCTTTATCGATTGGCGTGAGATAGAAAAACATCTATCCTGCCGAATATTGTAATGACATTATAATGCCATTATCACAAATTGACTACCCTAGGGTGATAAACCAGCTGATCCACTAGCCTGCTAACGTGACTATTGGAATTACCACTAGTGTCACCAATAGCCTAACAATAGGCGAATTGAAGCTTAGCTTTTTACTTGTGGATTAGGGCGACTTTGATTGTCACCAAAGCTCACATCATGCTTTTCGAGGTATTCGCGAATAAGCTGACGGGTGACTTGTGATGGGGTGAGATCTTGCGCAGCACACAGTTGTTCAAATGCCTGCTTTTTTAGCGGGTCCATTAATACAGTAAAACGTGCAGTTTTATTTTCCACAGTGGGCTAGCCTTTCATTACGACATGATAATTTGATTATAATGTAGTGTGTGGCTAAAGACCATATTCAGTATTTTTTATTCGCAGAACGATTCACTTGAGCTGTTCATTAGAGCTATTAACTAAAACCATTTACTCGAGCTAAGAAACAACTAGGCTGGTTAAACCTAATGATGCCCTAGCCCGAGTGTGTTTAGCTGTTAAGCAATGCTCGCTAAACGTGGTAACAGCGCTTTAAAACTCGGTCTGGTTGATGAACTGTGCTGCAAGCAATCTTGCACTAACTGGCGCAACATTGCCGCTTGTGGTGTGTCTGGGTTATCGATGAGGTTTAGCATGTCATCGACCAAATAACCAAACGCCCTAACCTCAATAGCTTGCATTAATTGCAAATGCTGTGGGGTGAACAGCTTTAAATTTGAGGCGGCGCCAAAATCACCAAACAGCACGTTATCGTGGGTATTTATCATGATGTTGTGGGCATAAATATCACCATGGCTTATACCATTTTGGTGTAAGTGAGCCAAAATATCAGCCATTTGGCTGGCAATATGAGTAATGCGCGCCCAGGTAAATACCGTTTGCGCTTCAAAAGTGTCACGGCTACAGGTTTGCAACGACGGCGGTAAACCTAAATTGCCGTAGCTTGGCGGAATAAGTTGCATCACTAAACCCAGTTGTTCTGGTTGATTAATTTGTGCCACCACATTAATCAAATTAGGGTGCTCGCCAGCGGTTAAGCAACAATCAAGCTCATCTGCTGGATAACCATCACTGGTTACCATGCCCTTAAACAACTTAATTGCGACATCAGCGTCGCTGCTAAAGCTTGTGTCAACTGAGCTTTCTGTATGGTGAGTTGCTTGATAAATTAATCCAGATGCGCCCTGCCCGAGTAACTGACCTAACGTAAACTGGGTTAATGGCACTATAGGTACGCGAGTATTATCGCAATGTTCTACATGACTAAACGCGTTACCTGCAAAAGCCAACCAGGCTAAGTTAGGTAGCTCAAATAACCAATATGGTAAGGCGGTAAGCTGGTTAGCCGATAAACGGATAAGAGCCAATTGATGACAATTAGCCATACTATTAGGCAGTGCGGTTAATCGGTTACCCGCTAACGCGAGTTTTTCCAGACGATGACACTGACCTAAACTGTCTGGCAACTGCTCAATGTGGTTATCGGTTAATATTAACCAACGAGTTTGCTTTGGAATGGATGTTTCGGGTACGGTGCGAATTTGATTGGCTTTAAAACCTATCATTTCGAGCTTTGGACACTGGCCTAATACGGCTGGTAGATGTTCAAATAGGTTATTCGACACAAACAAGATTTTGAGTTGATGCAAGTCAGCAAAGTTATCGGGCAATGACGATAATTGGTTATTGCTAAGATCGAGTACTTCTAGAGTATCGGCTAACTCAAACAGTTTTACAGGAAACTCCGTCAGTTGTTCTGCGATATTGACTCGTTGATAACCCAGTAACAAACCATCATTTAATTGTTGCAGTGTTTGCATCATGTTTCTCTTTGCCGAAAATTGTCGACATAGTAATAGAGTGCACCCACTGAGACAAATTTCTGCCAAAAAAAAAGACCACAGCAAAAGCTGTGGCCAAGACGGATGCTAAAAAACAAAAATTGGGGTTGATGACTTTAGCGCCATTTCTAACATAGAAAATACTGCTTAGAAATGGATTCCTACAAACTACGTTTTACTAACCTCTGCTGAAATCAGTAACGTAAAACAACAAACTAGGTTAAATCAATTCCGTTAACATGGTATCGGCGTATGCCACTAATTCGCCGCCATCACGTACTTTTGCCACATAATCTGGATTAGCAATAAATGGACGGCCAATAGCCAACAAATCAAACTTGTTGTCGGTAATGGCTGCACTACCCGTTTCGGCGGTGTAGCTACCTACACCCACTAAGGTGCCAGTGTAAACACTGCGTAGGTAGGTCGATATGCTGCCACCTAAGTAATCAAACTGCATTGAATCGTCAAAAATACCGCCATGTAAAAATGCTAAATTGCGTTTAGCTAACTCAGGTAACAAGTAGTCAAACACGTCACGGTCGCGTGGATCGGTAGCCATATTGAAATAGGCTCCTGGAGAAACGCGAATAGCGGTGCGATCTGCGCCAATTCTGGCAACAATGGCGTCAACCACTTCTAAAGCAAAACGTGACATGTTTTCAGGGGTTTGGCCGTATTCGTCCTCACGACGGTTACTGTCATGATGTAAGAATTGATCAATTAAATAACCATTAGCACCATGAATCTCGACACCATCAAAATCAGCATCAATCGCATTTGCAGCTGCTTGAGCATAATCAACAACTAACTGCTTAATATCATCTAACGTGGCAGCCTTTGGCGTTTGGTAAACTAATTCGCGCATTCTAGGCACAGTACCTTCAACAGCTTGTGCAGAAGCAGATAATACGTCGCCACCATCAAAAAAGTGTGGATGTGCTACACGGCCAGTGTGCCAAAGCTGAGCAAAAATTTTGCCGTCATTTTTGTGCACCGCATCGGTCACTACGCGCCAGCCGTCAATTTGAGCTGGAGTAAATAAACCAGGGGTATTTGGGTAACCTTGTGCATCTGGACGGATAATTGTCGCTTCACTGATAATCAAACCCGCTTCAGCACGGCGAGCATAATAGTCTGCAATAGCTTGAGTAGGAACAAGATCATCATCCGCCATACAACGCGTTAATGGTGCCATTAAAATCTTGTTTGATAATGTTAGGGTGTCATTGAGTTTGTATGGTGTAAATAAACTTGCCGTCATGGGACGATCTCCTTTCTTGAATATGCATTCAAGATTAATCTTAATTGAATGCACATTCAAGTATTTTTTGAATAATCGATCAAATGTAGTTAGACTCGAGCGTTATGAGTTATCACGCTTTGTTGTTGACCAGAAGTGACCAGATATGAGACACGCTGAATTTGATAGAGAAACGGTTTTACGTGCTGCAATGAGCACCTTTTTAGTGAATGGATACGCTAAAACCAGCATGCAAGATCTCACTAAAGCAACGGGGCTACATCCGGGGTCAATTTACTGTGCCTTTGATAATAAAAAAGGCTTATTTATTGCTGCTATTGAGCAATACCAACAAGATCGTAATGAACAGTTTCAGCAATTGTTTGCCAATGACCGATCAGCAGTCGACAACTTAGGTGCTTATTTAGCGCTAATCGTACAAGAATGTTTAAGCTGTGATGCTACCCAGGCGTGTTTACTGACCAAGTCACTCAGTGAAATGGGCGAGCAAGATGAACAAATAAAACAAATGACTTGCCAGTTTTTACAGCTATGGCACCAGTCACTTGCAATGGTGTTCGATACAGCAAAAGCGCAGAAGCTGATAGCACAGGACAGCGACAGTCAATTTTTAGCGCAGTATTTAGTGATGGGAATATACGGTTTACGAACAGTGGCTCACACTCAGCCTAATGAGCAAGTATTACAGCCTTTAGCAGATAAACTGTTAGCTGATTTACTACGCTGTGAGCCGGTAAAATAGTACAGCTAACTCGCGTGATAAATGCCCACATGTTAAAAATTACAAAAAAAAAGACACTTCACGTGTCTTTTTTTACTTGAGCTTCATTTAATTTTCTAATTTGCTCATAACTCGTTGTGAGTAAACACGTTCACCCAGTGAGTTAAGTATTTTGCACTCGCCTTCTAATACCGCAATAATAGATTTACCTCGACGAAATGATTCAGGGATCATTACACGCCCAGTTTGGCTGATTTGCAGATCGGTCATCACAGCATTATGCATTTCTAAACCAACAGGGGCTTCGTAATACAAAATAGTCACCGTCGTATTTGACGTTTGACCTTCAGCAGATTCAGATTTCATATTCGGACTCTCATTTCTAACATACTGATTAAGTTTAGAAATGATATTGATCATCTAACTCATCAATACATCTCAGGGTAAAAGGATTAAACAATGGACTTTCTCTATTGAGTTCACCCAATAGAGAAGTCGTTTCTCTTATTTTTATATTTCGGCTTTATACGATAATACACTGTTAAATTGTATTATCGATTTAATGCTCTTAGCACATAAACTTAACACAACTGATGTGTAAATATGAATACTTATGTCCTGTAAGTGCGAGGTGCTAGCGCTTTATTATGCAGTATTTACACTGTAAACAAGCCTATTAAACCTCATCTCGGGATGAGAAATAGGCCAACGCAAAAAGTCAGACGATTTCACGTGGGTCATCGCAAACGTTTTTGTTGCCTTATAAACAACACCAATTTACTTGGCAATTGCAGATCTATTGTAAGTGAATGCAACCTAGTGACTAGGGCAAAGGACTGTTTGATAACCTTTTATTATTTTGCTACAAGGTTATTTATGCAAAATTTAGAACCAGCACCTAAACAGCACAACTTATTCCTGCTAGAATCGGTGACAATTTTTAGCCTTTAAACATTTAATAAAACGAGATTAAGATGGGCAGAGCATATCAAAATAAAAAAGAGTCCATGGCGAAAACCGCTGGCCAAAAGACACGAATTTACTCACGTTACGGTAAAGAGATTTATATTTGCGCTAAAGGTGGCGTCGACCCAGATGGCAACCTAGCACTACGTAGCTTGATTGCCCGCGCGAAGAAAGATCAAGTTCCTGCACACGTAATTGAACGTGCCATTGAAAAAGCTCGTGGTGGTGGTGGTGAAGATTATGATACCGCCCGCTATGAAGGTTTTGGTCCTGGCGGCTGCATGGTGATTGTTGACTGCTTAACAGACAACGGTAATCGCACATTTACTCAGGTTCGCCAAGCATTTGTTAAAAATGATGCCAAGTTAGGTAGCCCTGGTACTGTTGGCCATATGTTCGAACATCAAGCAGTTTTTGTGTTTGAAGGTGAAGACGATGAAGCCATTCTTGAATTGCTTATGATGGCCGACGTCGACGTTGCCGATGTAGAACTAGAAGATGGCATCATCAGCGTATTTGCACCCGTATCTGAGTTTAACAATGCGCGCACTGTGTTAACTGAAGCCTTTCCAGAGATAGACTTTAAGGTAGAGAATTTAGCATTTGTGCCACAAACAATGACTGAACTTACTGGTGAAGATATTGAAAGTTTTGAAAAGTTCTTAGCGGCTCTTGATGATTGTGATGACGTTCAGAACGTTTACCACAATGCAGACATTAACGACGAAGAATAACTCAAACTAAGGCTGTTAAAGCGTTCTAAGCCTAAGTGCTAGAACGCTTTGCAGCTTGTTTCTATCAAAGCCGTCACGTCATTTTGTCACTCTCAATATCCACAACCTAAACATTCACAAGCTAAACATTCACAAGCTAAACACTAGGACGCTTCGCGGATAGATTCTATAAAAGCGATGAATCTGAAAGATTAAAAGTTCAACAGTCGAACCGAATCCCCCTTCCCGCTTTATTTTGCTATAGATTTTTAGTGATCTATGTAAGCGAAGCATACGCTTTTCATCATTGTTATCGCCCTAACAATCCACCGAGCACTTTGTCAGCAATGAATTCGGGGTTATCACCCTTACCGATGTTACCGCTTTAATTACTTTAAGCATGTTAAATTGGGCATGTTAAAAAGATCATTGGATAAAAGCTTAATTCATGTCACTCTAAATAATATTCTTTATACATGTTCTTTTTGAATATCAAACATCACTCAAATCAATTCTAACGACATATCGGCACGAAGCATTTAAAGGATGGCCCATTGCTAACATTCATTAAAAATGAAAGTAAAAGTAACGGAGAACTTCAGCAGGCTCGCGTTATATCTCTGTTTTCATTAGTCGGAATGTCGATGACTTTTGTGATGGGCGTAATAAGCTTATTTAACAGTAATAATGTATTAACCATCACTCTATTTGTCTCCAGCATCATTTACTGTTTGGCTTACATTGTACTCAAAAAATACAACAAGCTTAACCTGAGCTCTTTTATTATCATTTACTCGTTATATATACTGATGTTCTACTTAGTCTTTACTGGCGGGGTGGAACAAACAGGTCCATTGTGGATATTTATTGTGGCGCCAGTTTCCGTTTATGTACTGGGATTAAGTTATGGTCTGGTTAACCTGCTATTTTTCTTAAGTATTATCGCTATTATTATGTTTTCACCGATAGAGATGCCTCAATATGCAACTTATTCAACTGAGTTTAAAGTCCGGTTAATATTTTCATTTTTAACCACTACCTTTCTCTCCGCGTTATATGAATATTCAAGAATGCTATCCTACAATAGTGCGCTGAAGCTCGGTAAAAAATATCAACAACTCGCATTATCTGATCCATTAACGACACTGGCTAACCGACGTAATGCGTTAACCATTTTACAGCAGGAAAAATCAAGAATTTCACGAAACAACGAACCATTATCTGTTTTGCTCTGCGATCTTGATCATTTTAAAATGGTCAATGATAAATACGGCCACAATTGCGGCGATATGGTGCTTACTGAGTTATCGCAGGTGTTTAAACAGAGTGTGAGGCAGCAAGATTGTGTCGCACGCTGGGGAGGCGAAGAGTTTCTGTTTATTCTGCCGCAAACCTCGGCTGAGCAAGCTTCTGTCATTGCAGAAAAAATTCGTACTAACGTACACCATCATAAGGTGCATTTTCTTAAACACGAGATTAGCCTAACCATCAGTATTGGCATTTCACAATTAACCGATGATCAAAATATTGATGAACTTATCAACAATGCCGACAGAAATTTGTATCAAGCGAAAAAGAATGGCAGAAACCAAGTGTATCCACAGCAAACAACATCTATCGGCCTATGAGCCGATTGGAGTATTTTGAAATGCTGGTCTTCAGAGCTAATCTAGCCAAGTAAGCTAAATCGTCCTGCCATAAATTGAATATGAACAAATCAAACTGACTATGTAGAAGTCAGGTTTGGTTGCTTAATAATTATCAATTTAGATTTTGGGCAATGATTCCATCCATCACATCAATTACCTGCTGGCATTTCAATGCATTGGCAGCATCAGGGTGTGCAACGGTAAATTGACCAATATCATTATCAAAATATTGACCTGACACATCAGCAAAGGCTTCAGACAATGCTGCTTTAATTAAAATATCTGCACCAATTTTTAAATCCCCACCGGCGATTCCGTAAGCTTGTTTAACCATCTTACTGCCAAGAAGTGACTTTGGATTAACCGCGATTACTGCAGGACCTGTATTTTGTAGCTGCTTTGCTACGCCATACGTCCACATTGTTAGTGCGAGTTTACTTTGGGCATAAACAGTACCGTCAGCTAAAAAACTGGGCTTAGTTAACTCATCTGCTGATAAAGAAGCTTGCGCAGCAGAAGATAGATTAATCACCCGGCTTTGATTGCCTAGTAAAGATAAAAGAAGTTTATATAATAGATAAGGCGCGATGGTATTCACCATAAAGCGTGCATCTAGGCCATCTTTAGTTTCAATGTCCGCTACGTTGAACACACCTGCATTATTAATGAGAACATCTATCACTACATGTTGTTGTTTAATGCGCTTAGCTAACAAGGTTACTTCTGAGAGCAAAGATAAATCGGCTTGATAAGATCCGACTTCGGCATTTGGAGATGATACTAAGATGAGTTTTACAGCTTGTTCAATTTTTTGTGCATTGCGGCCGTGCACTAACACTTTATGGCCCATTTCAGCTAGCATTATTGCGGTTTTAAGGCCAATTCCGTCGGTTGAACCTGTGATCAATATTGTTTTTTTCATGCTGTGGTTCCTAAATATGTAAATGCAGTTAATACATCATCTGCAAAACGTTTCAATGTGGTTTAGATGTGAGCTAATTTAACGCGCTATGAGTAATACCTATCGCGCTAACTGATGTAAATGGTGTACTAAACTATTTACAAGCTCCGACGACCCTATCGATATCGTAAATATTGATGACTCTAGCAGAGCATTTGAGTGCAATATAGCAGGATTACATAATCGATTTAAGTTGAGCAAATATTCATTTTCAACATGATTAGTATCCATAACAATCGATACCGATAACAACAGAAATTGTTCCAAACGAGCATTAATCACTTTCAATTAATGCTCGTTTGAAAATGCCAATATCAGCTTAACTAACGAGCGAGTTGAACTAGGCTAAATCATCTTTACCTTCGATAAGATAGTGTTGACTAATCGAGCCTTTCGTCCTCGCCTCTAAGTGTGGAGCATAAGCTGGGTCGTTCATAAAACCTATCGCTGCCTCTTTTGAAGGCCATTCAATAATAATACGCAATGTCACGTTCTCAGTTTCACCCTCTAAGCGTTGATGATTTGAGGTTCGAGCCAAATATCTACCACCGTATTGCACCACTAGAGGATTGGCGATTAGAGCATAATCAGCCCCCCAATCTTGGTTAGTCGGAGTAACTTCTAACACTGAATAATATGCCATTTTATGCTTCCTATGACTCACATTTATTAATAATGATAAGGCATTTAAGAGGTTATCTAGCAAAACCACCAAAAGGCTTTAACATTTTTGGTGCTAATGCAACATGACGTATGCTCAATTCTTCAGGTAAATCACCTAAGTGAACCATACGAGTTGCAGGTGCAGCGGCAACCCAACGCTCAGCATAATGGTCCCAGTTATTAATATGAATATGTGCAGACTCAATCGTCGCAAAACGCTCATAGACCAATACATCACCATCGTCAGAAACAAAATATTGATAATTTAACGTACCACCTTCTTGACGTGTTGCTGCAACCATTTCATGCATGACTGCTTCAAACTCATCACGCTTACCGTCAATAATTTTTGCTTCTACAATCCAACCGATATTATCAAACATGGCTTACTTCCTCTTATATAAAAATAATAAATAAGGCATCAATTTGTAATAGATAGCCTTATAAAACATTTAATTAAAATTACATAACTTGTAGGCTTATACTTCTACAACAACCTTGCCCATGGCCTGTCCACTGGCTAAACGTTCATGTGCCTTGGCGATATCCGTCAATGTAAATTGGCTTTCATCTAATACAGGGCGTAAATGACCAGCCTCAACAATTGCGGCGAGTTGTTTAAGGATCTTGCCGTGTTGCGCACGTTTAAAGTGATGCAGCATTGGGATCAACATAAACACCACATGCAACGACAACCCCTTGAAATGTACTGTAGATAAATCGAGCTCTATTAACGAAACCGTCGTAACTACTTGACCATTTAACGCTGCGGCATCAAATGAACTCGTTAAATTTGCGCCACCAACAGAATCAAAAATCACATCAAAACCCGCGTCTTGGGTATGCTTTGCCACATACTCGGTAACCGCTGTCGTTTTATAGTTAATCCCGGTAGCACCTAAACGTTCAATTAACATGAGTTGCTTTTCTCCGCCGCCGGTTGCATAAACGTCAGCACCAAAATACTTAGCAAGCTGCAACGCTACATGGCCTACGCCACCAGACCCACCATGAACCAACACACGTTGATCTTTAGCAATACCTGCACGGATTAAGCCTTCATAAGCCGTAATACCAACGAGCGGTAATGCTGCTGCTTCACGCATAGACAAATTGTTAGGTTTATGGGCAATTAATTGCACGTCAGCAACCATATACTGAGCAAGAGTGCCAGCAAGGTCAGCGAGACCACCAGCGCAACCATAGACTTCATCACCAATGGCATAATCGGTTACATCATCACCGACCTCCTCTACCACTCCAGCGAAATCCATGCCTAAAATAGCCGGTAATTCAGGAGCAAGCGGTAAATCAGCCCCAATTTGGCGGATCATCATGTCAACGGTATTCACACTCGTTGCTGCGATACGAACAAGTACATGGCCTGATTTAACCGTAGGCATTGGCACATTGGCTAACTCAAATACTTCAGGGCCACCAAACGTGTTAACTATCATCGCTTTCATCTATAAATTCCTCTGCTGGGTTAATGGAGGAAAGTATATTATTTAATGCAAACGTTGATAATAGTAACTAAAATAGAATTAGTTTTTAGATTTTGTTGATAATTAATGATGAATATTGAACACGTAAGATTATTTATTCGCGTTGCCACTACTCGCAATATTAGTTTGGCTGGGCAAGAGTTGGGATTATCCCCCGCAGTAGCGAGTGCTCACCTAAGTAAACTTGAAGATCAACTTGGTGTGAGGTTAATCCATCGAACGACGCGGAAAGTCTCATTAACAGAAGAAGGTAACGCTTTTTTACCCCACGCAGAAGACGTGTTAGCCAGTATTGAAGCTGCGCGATCTGCTGTTGGCGCAGGTAATAATGTGCCTACGGGTCATTTGCGTGTCACTGCACCTACATCATTTGGTCGCATGCACTTAACGCCAATATTAAAATCATTTCTAGCGACTTATCCTGGAATTACCCTAGATTTACGCTTTTCAGATTCTATCGTTGATATGGTTGAAGGCGGGTTTGATATTGCTATTCGAAATGCGGAGTTAAAAGATTCAAGTTTAATTGCCCGAAAACTGGCACGCGATACTAGGATTATCTGTGCGTCACCAGACTATATTGAACAACATGGTGAACCTAAAACTCCTGATGAACTACTTAATCATCAATGTATAACCTTGATGGGATTAGAACAATGGCAGTTTAATATGCCCGATGAGGTAAAAACCATTAAAACGAAAGGTCGAGTCCGCACCGATAGTGGCGAAGTAGTACGAGATGCATGTGTCGATGGCTTAGGCATTGCAATCAGCTCCACTTGGTGCAGTTATCAACATATACAAAGAGGGCAATTGATCCCAATACTGACCAATTACCCACTTGCAGGGCAAGCCGCTATTTGGGCTGTATATCCTAGTTCAAGATTACTGGCGCCAAAAGTCAGAGCCTTTATTGATTTTGTGACCGAGTTTTTTGGTAAAGTTCCCTATTGGGATCAATAATGCCAGCCTCTCGAAAATTTTTTGACCTTTATTTAGCGGGATAATTCACAGTGATTATCTGCATACGGGCTTAACTTATTTTCAATAAAAAGTATAAACTGATTCAGATTTAATACCTATTATCAATATTAAAACAACCCAATATACTGTAAGCCTTACTTAGTCAGTTATTAGGGTCGACAACATATGAATACCATCTTCAAATCCGCAGCCATCATCATTATGAGCTTTGGCATAAGTAATGCTCACGCCACCACATTAACACCAGAATTATTTTTGAACTTACCCGAAACATTCAACTCCCCCGCCAGCAGCGATTTTGATGCTGCCGGCAATATCTACTTTACCTCACCAAACTTTCACAATGATACGTTAATTAAAGCCAAGGAAATGACAGTCCCTGCAGCGCCAACTATTGGTAAAATTGATAAACAAAACAACTTCACCACCTGGTACACGTTCAAACCAGAAGACATGGCACCTATAACAGGCAAAGTAGCCCCTATGGGAATTGCCTTTGGCCCTGACGGCAACGCCTACGTAGCGGACATGCAACTGTGGTTCAATGGTCCATCAAGAATTTTAAGAATCAATGTTAAAAACGGGAAAGCAATTAGCACCGACGTAGTTGCCACCGGTATTTCGTTCCCTAATGGCATAGTGTGGAAAGGCACTGACTTGTTTGTCTCCGACACAGTGTTAAAAATACAACCAGGTAAACTAACCAGCGGTGTTTATAAATTCTCACTCCGTGAATTAAGCGCAAAGGATCCGCTTAATGTCGTCTCATTCCAGAGTCAAAACAATCACGATCGCCATTTATTCGAGACATTCATCTCAAGCGGAAAACTCAATTTCGGTGCCAATGGATTAACCATTGATGGTGAGGGCAACTTATTCACTTCGATCATGGAACAAGGTTCAGTGTACAAAACCACGATGAATTCAAACAATCAAAAACTGCATTCAACATTGTTTGCCGAAGGCATGATTGCTACAGACGGGTTAAAATGGGATAAACGCACTAACAATCTTTATGTAGCCGACTTATTCGCTAATGCGATCTACCAAATTGATATGAAAGGACAACTGACATTAATAGCCCAAAATGGTGATACGACAGGTAAAAATGGTGAGCTAGATGCTCCAGCGGAAGTAATTATAAGAGGTAATGAAATTATCGTTACTAATTTTGATGCCGTATTTGATAGTCCAGAAATGACCAATAAAACAGCGGACAAACCCATCACACTTTCCGTGATTAAATTGCCATAATCATCAAGCGGAATGATGAAGTCAGAATTAGTCTCAATGCAGTTTGACTGGACAAGGTTAGTTATTATGACGCTGAACAAAAAAACGCAGCCTAGGCTGCGTTTTTGGGTATCGTTATATAAACGACGATGCTTAACGTAAGTCCATTTCTTGCACTTTTTCGTAAGCGATTTCAGGTGCAGTTACATCTGGTTTTTCATGTAAGTCTGCTTTTAATTGACCTTTACGATGCTTTAGTGCCGCATCTAATTTTTTAGCGGCGCTCGTAATAGCGGGATACATGACTAAGTCAGTACCTTTAGCAGCAATGCGAGTTCCTTCATAGTTAGTTCTAATTTCAACATCATATTCACCATGCTCTTTAGCAATGATGATATCTAGCGAGATAAGCGTCGGGAAATGGCTAGCTATTTTAGCGAATTTTTCATCTACGTGTTGTTTGACAGTATCAGTAACATCAACATGGTGACCAGAAAGATTTATTTTCATAGATTGTCCTTAAAAGAATTTACTTGCCAAATTTATTGCGTATTACAACTGCATGCTGACATAAATAGTGTTGTTGTACAAATGCAGGCTGACATATTTAGACATCGGCATGTGCTTTGTATCACAAGTACTCAAACCTATAATGTGTTTTATATCTGTTTGTATACTTTACCAGCAATACCATTAATAAACGTGCATGGGGTATATCTAATTGACCTAACCCTTACATTGATTAAACATCAGATTACTGGTTAAGTATAGACACAATTTAGTCCCAAAGGTTGCAACTTTTGTGTTGTTTACACAAGTGATGGTAAACCAATCAATTAACCGCTAAAAGCAGTTAATTTATAAGCAACTATACCCATTTTATTTTTGTAGACTTAACTAAATTAAGTCGAATTAATCATTAACAGGAACATTCATGGCTACTAATCAGATCCAAATTGACATTATTTCAGACGTAATGTGCCCATGGTGCATTGTCGGTTATCGCCGACTTGAACAAGCATTGAACAAATTTGACGATTTAGAGGTTAAATTGCAGTGGCATCCGTTTGAGCTAAATCCAGCAATGGGATCAGAAGGTCAGCATTTAGGTGAACACATTGCAGAGAAATACGGTTCAACACCAGAGCAAAGCGCACAGAACCGTCAGCGATTAACCCAAATGGGTGCCGATTTAGGTTTTGAATTTAACTTTTCCGACTCATCACGTATTTACAACACGCTACTGGCCCACCAGCTACTCTATTGGGCTGCAGAGACGGGTAAGCAAACTGACTTGAAATTGGCGCTGTTTAGCAGTTATTTTACTGAGCAGAAAAACCCAGATGACATTGAAGTACTCATTGAAGCAGCTACAAAGGTTGGCTTAGATGCTGCTGAGGCACGTGCAGTGCTCAGCGACAAACGCTTTGAAACTGCGGTAAAAGAAGAAGAGCAATTGTGGATCAGCCGCGGAATTCAAGCCGTGCCTGCCATTGTGTTTAATCAACAATATTTAGTCTCTGGCGCACAAGACCCCGATACTATTGCAGAATTGATTACCAAACTGCTCGCTGAAGCAGCATAAGCCGCTTTGAAGAAACACACAAAACCCAGCCTAAGCTGGGTTTTGTTTTTTACGAGACAACCACTTAAACCTAGTTCAACTTGGTAACTAATAAGGTTGGCGACTCAGTACTTGGGCCTGTCACCGTAAAGCGATAGGTACTGGCGATTGTGACATTAAAATGCATGTTGGTGCCTTTTTCACTAAGGTTTTCAACAGCCCTTCAGTCACAGCGTCATCACCGGCTATTGCGCCGAAGTCAATTGTCGACCAATCTGTTGTCGCGATTTTAAATTCATTATCACCAGCAGCTAACGTAATATCGACGTGGTAAATGACATAGCACAGCACATACGCATTCATTACAAATAGATAGTATTCCGTTGTTTGAAAACTCATAGATAAATAACGAAAATATATATAAAAGCATGATTCAAAAGATATTTAAATCGCATTAATGGGTAAGGCTTTATCAACATTGTTTGTATCGATTTCGCCACATTTAGTGGTCGTTTCAGTTTGACTATTTGGGTCAAATTAATGGACATTAGGGTACGCTTGGTGTTGAATCAATAGAGATGTGTTACCGTTTGGTGAGTGACCGATTTTCAGAGTAATTCACGCTAAATTAAGTTGTTATAAACACCACGTCTATGTGGTTTGGGGAGTACAAAATGGGCTTTAAATTAACGGTAAATTGGCAGTCTTCACCAAGTGAGGAAGGTGAATTTAATCGCGATCATGAGGTTAAATTTGGCACTGGGCAAACGATTCAAGCGTCATCTGCGCCTGAATACAAAGGTAATGCTGATAAAGTGAATCCAGAAGAAAGCTTACTTGCGGCTCTATCCTCATGCCACATGCTGACCTTTTTAGCGATTGCCCATTTAAAGCGGCTACCTGTTGCTAGTTATGTTGATAATGCCACTGCTGATTTAGGTAAAAATGAGGCGGGTAAAGTCGCTGTGGTTAAGATGACATTAGCACCTAAAGTGACGTTTGCAGAAGGGATTGAAGTTGACGAAGAAACGTTAGCGAAGATACATGAAAAAGCCCATGCAAATTGCTTTATTGCTAACTCATTAGCATGTGAAGTTGAAATAAAGCAGTAAGATTTTTTACAGTTTTACATTTTTAATAATAACCCTCTCAAAATGACGCTGAGAGGGTTATTTTTTATTGGTTTACTTAACTCAATATGAGGTTACTTCGCTTTTATGTCGGCTGCAGGGCCAATGTCAGGCATTGGCAAGCCTTGTAATGGCGCAATAGGTTGTTGTACTAGTTCATCTTTCAAATAACTGATAGCAGCATCAAGTTGTGCATCTTTACCGCTAAAAGTGGCATAAGGTAAGTTATCGACTTCAATGTCTGGCTCAACCCCGTGACCTTCAACAACCCAACGGCCATCAATGGCATATTGTGGGTATTCTGCCACTCGTGCCATGCCTTTATCGGTCACCGAATTGCGACCCGATAACCACACTCCAGCGCCCGCAGTTTGCTTACCGATAATAGGCGCAATGTTTAGCGCTCTAATTCCGGCAGAAAAAGTCTCACCATCTGAGTAGGTCATTTGATCGGCTAATATCACTAAATGGCCTCTAAAGGTTTGCTGCATGTTTGCGTTGGTGCTGCCATGAGTTGGCTGCCAAAATGCCCATGCACGGCGTAACAGTTTTTCGATAATCCAACTGTCGATATTGCCACCACGATTGCGACGAACATCGATGATTAAGCCATCTTTGTCGTAATTGGTATAAAACTCGCGAGCAAAGCTTTCGACATCACCGCTGCCCATGGCATACAAGTGTAAATAGCCAATATTACCTTTAGAGGCTTTGGCCACTTTGTCGCCGTTATACTCAACCCAATCAAGGTAACGCAGCTTGGCATCGGTACCTATATCATGGGGAGTCACTATGGTATTAATGGCTGTTTTACCACGGACTAAACCTAACAACACTTGCTTGTTGCCTTGGTTTCGCAGCAGTTTAGTTACATCGGCAATGTTAGTGATTTTCTTACCATTGATACTCGCAATCACATCATCTTCTTTCGCATCAACCTCAATACGGGCCAATGGGGATGCCGACAACGGTAACTCAGGATCGGTTTGATAAATATGGCTTATTACCACACCTCTATCGGTTTGTGTCAGCCTAGCCCCTAATGCAGCGGCTTTGGCTGCATCGGCATCTTGGGCAATATCGCCACCTCGTACTTGTGAATGTAATGAGTTCAGTTCACCCATCATTTGGGTGAAAATATCATTCAGCTCATTACGATCGGTCAGCCTGTCGACCAAAGGTTGATATTTAGCTTTAGCTGCTTGCCAATCTACGCCGCGCATTTTTGGATCAAAAAACGAGTCGCGATGCATTAACCACGCATCTTCAAAAATTTGTTGCCATTCTTGCTGCGGCGAAATACTTAATTGCCATTGGTCGGTGCTGACTTTGGCGCGCGATACATCGCTGGGAAGTTTATCGCCGGCATCGACAATCATGAGGCTTTTAGGATCAGACTGTTTGCGCAGCATGACTTTACTGCCATCTTTTGATAGCGAATATTGGCCGACATCTTCACTAAAGGTGTCGACTTTAATATTAAGCGGGTCAAACTTAATCAGTTTTAGCTCGCTTTTATCTTGGCTACCATCCAATAAATACAGCTTATCTTTAGCTGCCGTTAAGCTATTGTAGTTACCTGCATCAACTGGCACTTGCCATAAGCGTTGGTTTAATCCGTCCCACTCTACTTTGACTTTTGCTGGGGTGTCTTGGTCTTTACTGTCAGCTTTTTTTGCGTCTTTGTTAACGGTAAGCTCGGTTGGTTTGGCAAACGGAAATGATGCTTTAGCATCTAACGCTAAGGCAAACACTTGAGTACGCTTGTCAAAAATCGGCCCCATGTTACGGTCGCCCCAAGGCGAGCCAGGATTGGCTTTAAATTCGCGGTTAGACAAGAAATACAACCATTTACCATCGTGACTAAAGCTAGGAGAAAACGACTCATATTTGTCTGTGGTCAAGGTTTGTGATTTTGATTCGTTAATGGAATACAACACAATTTGCGGACGTTGTTTGCCAATTTCAGCCTTGGTTAGCGCAATAAATTGACTGTCGCCAGACCATTTTATGTCTTGGTAAGGGCCTAAACCCTCACCATTTTGTATGATTTTTTGGTTATTGTTGCGGATTAAATCAAGTAACCATACATTGCCCATGTAATCGTCATGCACTAAATAACGGCCATTGGGAGATAACGACAAGCTGGTGCGTAAGGTGCTGCCATCTTTAGTGAGCTGCTTAGCACCAGCAGAACCGTCGGCAGGATATTGCCAAATTTCTTGTTCGCCAGACGCATCGCTAATGCCATAAACCCATTTGCCGTCATCACTTAACAATGCATCGCGTACACGACTATCGGCGGGTGAATCTATTTGCACTAAACGACGACCATCGTTGCTGGCAATCGCTACATGGCTACGGGCCGTTATTACTACGTTATCGCCTTGATGAGAAAATACTGTCGAGGTGGCGTAATCCATTGGGTCGTTAACCCACTGCTCACGGCGATGAGTAAAGTCGCTGGTAAGCTCGATGGCTACTGTGGATTCTGCAAGATCGGCTAAGTTAAGCAACTTAATGTCGGCGCCCTGCTGAAATATAATACGGCCATTATTAAGCTGGGCGTCACGCACTTGCCAGTCGCTGTATTGAGTATGTTGTTTAATGTCTTTGCCATCTAGTGTCATTGACCAAATGTTGTCATTGCCTGATTGGTCACTGACAAAGTAAACACGCTGGTTCCATAGCATTGGCTGTTTAACCGAGCCTTCATGGGCGCTGGTTAACTGCTGCGCTTCCTGTTTACTACCTAACTTATAACGCCAAATTTCGCCTTTGGCGCCGCCGCGATACACTTTGACATTGTCGCCGCTAACTTGCAGACCAAATTGGGTAAAATAAACATATTCACCTTTATCATCAATGGTGCCTTCGACTGCGTCAGCTAATGGTAAATCGGTAATGGTTAAGGATTGTGGGTCAACGGTTTTAAGCACCCAGAAGTTAGCCGGGCCAAAGGCGTTGTCGGTTGAATACAATACTTCGCCAGACGCTGTCCAGCCTTGCAGACGTACTCGGCTGTTTTCAAAGCTCACACGTTTAGCTACGCCGCCTGCAATTGGCATCACATACACTTCGGTTGCGCCTTCATAATTGGCAGTATATGCCACCCATTTACCGTCTTTAGAAATAGTTGCGTCTAACTCTTCTGCGGTCAAACTGGTTAAGCGGCTGGTTTTGGTTTGATTGAGTTGCTTAGTCCAAAGATCGCCTTCGGCAGTAAACACTAAGGTTTGATCGTTTAAGGCTGGAGCACGGTAATAACCTTGATTTGAGGCGTTGGCGAATATCATTGATGAACACGCTAAAGTGCCTAGTGCCAACATACAATGCGCAACGGAGCGACGAAGTTTCATGATGAGGAGCTTCCTTATAAAATCGATAATTAGAGATAACGCGTTATCGAGTAGGCTATTTTTATTGATTGATTCACGTTATCAGAGTTATGCCAATTGTTGCAGTACAAAAATGTAACTAAGCTCTACAGGAAACAAAAACGGCTAAGCAATAATTGCTTAGCCGTTGGTATTTTACCGTCTTAGTGTTCTGGTATTTTGCTTACTGCGAAGTCAGTTGCAGTACAATTTTATGGTATTGCTCATAAAGTGGATGCGACGGATCTGATAGCTCTGGGAAGCGTTGATCGATGGTGATCATATAACGCTCAGCCTGAATCAGTTTATTGTCGGCCATTAATACTTTTAAACGAGCCAAAGCAACATCAGCAGTATCTAACTCAATGTCACCTTTTAACGAACCATTAAATGACTGTTTCACTTGTTGCACCTCCTTGTCATGGTTACGTGATTGCAGCTCTAATGCTTTCTTTTGTACTTCTGCATTTACTTTGGCAGGTGCTGGCGCGGCACTCATTACCGCGGACGATTTATCTGCCATTTGAGATTCAATGGTTCCGTTGCTATCAGACCGATTGTTATCAGATGCTTCACTGACTACATCACGATTAACACGTTCACTATTCATTGGCGCTGAACTCATCGACAATCCCTGTACGGCAATCGATTCTGCGGCTGTGGCATCTTCAACTGGTGATTCTGTTACTTTAGGTACATCCGATGTCGATTTGACCTGCTTAAATGATGACTGCTGAGCAGGTACGCTTTGTTCCGAGTCTGTGCCAAGGTGTTTTTGCAAACTTGGATTTAATATAAATAATCCCGCCACCAGCAACACTGAGGCAGCACTTGAGTACACCCAAGCATTGCGTTGCCAGATTGATTTTTTAGTTGAACTCACTTTAGTGACGTTAACCCCCGAACGCGCCTTGGCTAATATGGCTTCATCAAGTTCTGCAGAGGGTTGCTCTAATGGTTGTTGATGATAAGCATCTTTGATTTCAGTTTGTAATGCAGTGAACTCTGCATCATGATCTTGTTGCTGACTCATAATGTTGTCTCCTGCCTTTGATTAGCAATACATTGCTTAATACTTTGATAAGCATAACGAATACGACTTTTAGTTGCTTCTAAAGTCACATTGGCAATGTCGCTTATCATGGCGGCGGTCATGCCCATTTCAATATTGAGTAAAAAAGCCTCTTTTTGCACTGCGGGTAACTTAGCAATGCAACCCTTCATCATATCGGCTTGTTGCTGCAGCTCAACTTTCGGCTTGTTGCTGCAGCTCAACTTGTGGCTCGGGCGAAGTTTGATCGTCGGCTTGTAAGCTGTCCATGGTTTCATCTTCACCAAGCGGGGTAACCTTATCGAGAGGCTTAACTGCTCGCACGTGGTCAATCAATAAATTATGGGCAATTTTATATAACCAAGTGGTGAATTTAGCCGTGACTTGATATTGCTTCGCCGCATTAATCACCTTACCCCAGGTATCTTGATACAAATCTTCGGCTAGCTGCTGGTCATGTAATTGACGCACAAAATATCGGTACAAAGGGCCTTTGTGTTTAAGGTATAAGGCTTCGAACGCGCGTACGTCACCGGCTTGGTAGTCGAGCATCAGTTGCTCGTCACTTCCCACTTGAGGAATTAATGACTCATCCTTAGGGTGTATTGATGTTGGCACCATTTTATCCTTTTTGTGACGCATTTATTGGCTAACCCAACGAGTTTCAGGTTCAGTCATCAAAACCTGCTTATCGAGTACACTTGCAGTTTTTAACATTTGCACAAACTCATGGCGATAGCCAAAACGGTCTTGGCCCATTGCAGACTCAGCAAGTGTAATTAACTTAGCATAATCAGTATCGTGGACATAATTATTCTGGTTAAGCAGCTGACCAAAACCTGCAACTGCCGCAGCAAATCTAAAATCGTCACTGGCTTGGTGTAAATGCGTTAGCTGCTGCTCACGGTTAATGGGGTAAGTGATTAATTGACTGTCTTGTTCGCCAATCGCTTTATAACGCAGCTTTAAATAAGCCACTTCATTTGCGGTATGCGGATGAACTTTAGCATCATCTATTTGCGTCGATTCTGTGGTGGTATAACGCAGCGGATCAACTAGGCGATTATGGCTGTCGTTATAACGAATTTCATAAAATGCAGTAACAGTATGACCCGCACCAATTTCGCCAGCATCAACAGCATCGTTATTAAAATCACTGCGATTTAACAAGCGGTTTTCGTAACCAATCAGTCGGTACTCAGACACCACCGCAGGGTTAAACTCAATTTGCACTTTGACATCGTGAGCAATGGTTAACAGTGTGGCACTAAGTTGATCAACCAGCACTTTTCGTGCTTCATTTAAGGTGTCGATAAAGGCATATTGTCCGTTAGCTTTATTGGATAATTGCTCCAACAAATGGTCGTTGTAGCTGGCAGAACCTGAACCTAGTCCAAAACCAAGTGTTGATAAGCCAATACCCTTTTTGCTTTGACTGGCAACGAAATCGACCAATTGCTGATGATCTGTCATCCCCAAGTTAAAGTCACCGTCGGTGGCTAATATGACTCGGTTACTGCCGTTTTCGATAAAGTGCTTTTGCGCTAATTGATACGCCAACTGAATACCTTGGCTACCGTTAGTGCCACCTTGCGCGCTTAACTGACTTAGGGCTGTTTTAATGGCGGTAAAGTCATTACCTGCGACACCATCAAGGACTACACCACTGGCACCGGCGTACACCACAATCGATACTTTATCTTGCGCCGATAGTTGCTGACTCAGCATTAGCATGGCTTGTTTCAATAATGGCAATTTATCAGCAGACGACATAGAGCCTGACACATCAAGCAATAACACCAAATTACTTGCGCCAAGCTTATCTGGCGCAACATCAAACCCTTTAAGGCCAATACGTAATAACTGAGTATCTGCATTGTAAGGTGATGGTGCTAATTCAGTATTGACACTAAATGGCTGCTCAGAGTTTGTCGGTACTGGGTAGTCATAGCTGAAGTAATTGACTAACTCTTCTACCCTAACGGTATTCTTAGTCGGCAGTTGGCCTTGATTGATTAATCTGCGCGTAGTGCTGTAACTGCCAGTATCAACATCAATTGAAAATGTCGATACCGGTGTTTCGCCAGCAACCATATTGCCGTTTTGCACTACCGACTCAAACTTATCATTAATCGTTGGTGCCAAAGAGAAATTGCGATCACTTACGCTAACATGCTGAGAACTCACAATACGCTGCGCCATTGACGATGTCATGACTTTAGCACTGCGATGTAGCTCCTTTGAGCCTTGGTATAAATCAGCCTGTGGCTCAGACGCAATCACTAAGCCTGCTACCTCAGATAACTCGGGACGCGCTTGTGCAGAGGAATCCGTTTTACTCGCGGATTGAATTTTAGAAGCGGGCTGATTTTTAGAAGTAGATTGGGGCTGACTTTGTTTCGCACTGTCTTTGGATTCTTGCGCGCAACCACTGATAATAATCGCACTAATCACGATGGCTAAGGCGCTGCGAGTGAGTTGTTTATGGGTATTGTTCATGGTTATTCCTCTAATCTATCGACTGATTTATTCATATTGGCCGCATCAACAAAGTGACCTTGCATACAGCTAATAACGAGCGCGATAAGTAAAAGGGTTATTTATATACAATGTGTTTAAGTAGTTTTCGTATTTAGAAACTGAGTGTTAGCCTCAAGAAACACTGAAATGCAGCCAACAGAGCACGGCTTATGCTATTATCTAGCACCTTTTTTATCGCCTTAATATTGACGTTAACCGCCGCTGTACCCTACTGAGCGAGTTAACTAAATATACTAATAGAATAAGTACGTTAAGGAGTTAACATGCAAGCCCTAGTTGCTGTTGTAATGGGTTCGAAAAGTGATTGGCCGACAATGGAAGCCGCCGCTGAGATTATGGATAAGTTACAAGTGCCTTATCATGTTGAAGTTGTTTCAGCTCACAGAACACCAGACAAGCTAATGGAATTTGCAAGTTCTGCTGCAGATAAAGGCTATAAAGTCATTATTGGTGGCGCAGGCGGAGCAGCCCATTTACCAGGCATGATCGCCTCTAAAACGCGTTTGCCAGTATTGGGAGTCCCAGTACAAAGCAAGGCGCTATCTGGCATGGACAGTCTATTGTCTATTGTACAAATGCCTAAAGGGATTGCCGTTGGCACCTTGGCTATCGGTACGGCTGGTGCGTTTAACGCAGGTTTACTTGCTAGCCAAATTTTGGCGATTACCGATGCCGCTTTAGCTGAGCGTTTAGAAGCATTTCGTGATGAGCAGACTCGCTCGATCCTTGATAATCCCGATCCGAGAGAAGACTAATGACGTTGCCAAAAAATCTATGGGTATTGGGTGACGGTCAATTAGGTGCGATGCTTAAGCATGCTGGCCAACCGTTAGGCATTAATGTGCGCCCAGTCGATATTATGACGCCATCAGATGCACAATTACCGCTAGAAGCTGACGACATCATTACCGCTGAACGCGAGCAATGGCCTGAGTCGCAGTTAAGTTTACAACTCAGCCAACATCCACATTTTATCAATGGCCCTGTATTTGGTCGTTTAGCGGATCGTTTTAGCCAAAAAAGTCTGCTCGATGAATTAGCTGTTGCCACATCGCCATGGCAATTAGTTGATGATAATACCAGCACAGAGGCGCTACATCAGGCTTATGGTGAACGGGTATTATTAAAACGCCGCACTGGTGGTTATGACGGTAAAGGCCAACATTGGCTTAAGCAGGCAGAAGCAACAACCATCCCTGCCGATTGGCGTAATGAAGCCATTGCAGAACAAGCGATTAACTTTGATGAAGAAGTGTCACTAGTCGGTGTACGCACCCAGGATGGCCGCTGTTTATTTTATCCACTGACACTTAACCTGCATCAAGACGGTATTTTAATGGCCTCTATCGCACCATTAAGCCGTTTAGCGCCTTTGCAAGCTGAAGCAGAAGACATGTTGAGCAAGGTGATGCATGGCCTTGAATACGTGGGTGTGATGGCAATGGAATGTTTCCGTGTTGGCGAACACTTAATGGTCAATGAGTTAGCGCCGCGGGTGCATAATTCTGGCCATTGGACTCAAGCGGGCTGCCACATTAACCAGTTTGAATTGCACTTGCGTGCATTGTGTAATTTACCTTTGCATCAACCACAGGTTAATTTCCAATGTGTGATGGTTAACCTAATTGGTGTCGATAAAGACGACCGCTGGTTAAGCCTGCCAAATGCCGAACTGTTTTGGTACAACAAAGACGTTCGTGTTGGTCGTAAAGTCGGTCACTTGAATCTGTCTGTGCATAATAAAGCGATGTTAGATGACAGCATTAGCCACTTAAAAGTGTGGATGCCACAGCAATATCAAGCACCATTAGATTGGATTTTGGCAGAGTTTGCTTAATAGATTGGTTAAACAAGCGGGTTTAATTAGTTTGTAAAATCAATTAAACAAGTCATCAAATCTGTTTCTTAGGGCTTTACCTAAAGACACACGAAAAAAGGAGCCTAGGCTCCTTTTTTGTTATTGATTTTTGGTGATTAAATTTGGTGATTGAATTCTTTCTTGTGATTGAATAGCTAGGAATTTCACTTAAAACGCTAATCATTGTTCACCGTCATCAGCAAGCCGCTACACAAAGTCACTCTGACTTAATCAAAAAATACTCGCCATAACCACGACGAATCTAAATCTTCTTTGCATTGATGATACTGCGCAGCATAGCGTTTTGAACGTTTGTCGACTTTATTGGCTACAGGCGTTAACCATCTTTTGGCTTTATAGCTACCACGCTTATATCCGCCCCAACCTTCGTGATAATTTAAGTATTGGTTTTTAGCATCCCACTTTGATACACCATTAATTTTATGGGTTTTGTAAATAAACCAGCCCATAAAGTCCATCGCATCATCAAAATCACTGCGACTAGACCAACTATTACCGGTTTCGCGAACGTAGTCGTCCCACGTCATGGTTTTAGCTTGTGCGTAGCCATAGGCATCGCTGGCTCGTCCAGTGGGGATAAAACCTAAAAAGTATTCCATAGGTGGTGCGGCATTGTGTTTGAAGGAACTTTCTTGATACATCATCGCTAAAGGAACATGTACTGGTACGCCCCATTTTTCACGGGTGTCTACTGCGGCTTCATACCAAGAACGGTGTTCTTTAAAAATCGAACACAGATTATCAGGCTCTTTCGGAGGCGAGGTGGCACAACCCGCTAATGACAGTAATGCAATTGCGCTAACGACACCTAAAAAAAACTTCATAACACCTCTACCAGTACCTAAGATATTGATTCTGGACTCAGTTTTACATCAATTAAAAATCAATGCAATTATCCTTACATTTTTTGTTGCATTGTTTTATACAGGAACAGGCATTCTTTCAACAATGCGCCTCAAACTGAAAAGACTGAGTGACCATGATTGGGCACATAATTGATAGAGTGGGTATTAACGTTTCATTTCACATTGATGAGATTCTGTTTGCCAAATAATTGGCTGCCAGTAGCCCTGATTTTGGCCAATATAGATTTTATCGGTATTGAATTGAGCTGCAATATGATAGCGCTGATCGAGCTCAACATTGACAGTAAACACTTTCACTTTACGGGCTGATAATGACACTTTTAATTCTGGTGAGTTAATCAGCTCTGCCACTGTAAATGCATGCTCGCCTGGCGATAATAGGTAATTGGGCCTTGAAATAACGGCAACGCCATCCAAGTGAGTGACCACGACACGGTATAAGTTGGCACTGTTATCGGGCGCTAAATAACTCGATACAGTACCGCACTCTACCATTTCATCTGGCGATGAAGCACAGCCATGTAAAGCTAATGCCACAACCGCAACAAGCAGTGCTCGCCAAGATGAATAAACTTGCATGATTACTTCGCCTCGAAAGTGCCTGCTGGAACAAGATCACTAAAATAATGAGCGAGGAACGTCGCAAAATTATCTTGTGGTTGAGCTTCTAAACTGTGCTGCTCAAGCAAAGACTTTTTAGCTTCGTTTTCATAGCCTTGTTCGACTTCATCGCTTAATGGGTAATGGCTTAAAAATTCATGATAATCATTTGCCAGTTGTTTAACCCACACACTATGGTCGGTGCCTTTAACCACAACTTCATTTATCACCCGGCCCGATAACGTTTTATCTGGATCATCGATAGCTTCAGACCACGTGCTTAAGGCTGTTTGGTAAGCATGGCTATCATCACCATCGAGTAGCTTCGCGATGGTGTTTAATTGCCCAAATAACTCGTGCATCCATTGCGTTAGGCTAATGGTCTTCCCGTTGCGTTGTAATTCAAGTCCAGGTTTACGACCTTCTAATACTACGGCTTTCAAGTTAGCGGCAATCTCTGCGTCGCCGACGGCATCAGTATCCTCTGATGGCGACAATAAGCAGTACAATAAAAATAGATCAAGAAAACGCACTTGAGTTGCATCTATCCCTACTGGGCTAAATGGATTAACGTCTAAGGCACGTACTTCAATGTACTCAACGCCTGCACGTGCTAACGCTTGTGAAGGTTTCTCGCCCTTTTGGGTGACACGTTTTGCACGGATTGGTGCATAAAATTCATTTTCAATCTGCAAAATATTACTATTGAGTTGGCGGAATTCACCGTCGACATTAATACCAATCTTTTCAAACTTTTTCGATGGCATTTTAATTGCTGCGCCGACGCCTTCAAGGTAGTCAGGCAATGAGTTGTAGCTAATATTAAGCGTGTCTTGTTCTTTGTTGGTATAGCCTAAATCACTCATGCGCAATGAAGTTGCATAAGGAAGGTATAAGGTCCCTTTACCGGTTTTTTTAAATTCGAAATCGACGTCTTGATCTTTTATAAATGAACTACATAATGCCGGCGTTGACCCAAACAAATACGGTAACACCCACACTAAACGACGGTAGTTACGGATCAATCCAAAATAAGATTCTGAGATAAAGTCTTCAAAGCTAATATTTTTACTGCAACAAGCGGCACCATTGGTCATCTTGTCATCATACAAACGTTGCCATAAATCTTGCGACACCGAAAAGTTAAAATGAACCCCAGAAATGATCTGCATTAATGCACCATAACGATGGGTTAACCCTTTACGATATAAGGTTTTCATTTTACCGTTATTGGAGCTGCCATATCGTGCTACAGGGATATCACTGACTTCACCTACGTAACATGGCATGCTGACAGGCCACAATTTTTGACCGTTAAGGTTACGCACACTGTAAGCGTGGGTTTGCGTTAACCCTTCGAGCAAATCATCAATACTATGACTCACTGGCGTAATAAATTCTAATAAGGCTTCGCTGTAATCAGTGGTAATGCGCGAATGGGTCAGAGCAGAACCGAGCGCTTCTGGGTGTCCGTCTTGTGCTAAATGGCCGTTTTCATCAATACGCAATGCTTCACGTTCAATACCACGTAACATGCCCAATAAAGCCTCACGGCCTTGAGTGTCGCTTAAGTGTTCGACTTTTTCATTGAAAGACTTCAATTTACTACTCTCTTTTATGGATTCGCATTGCGAGTAAACAGCTAGACCTGATAATAAACGAGATTATTACTGAAAACGCGAAAAAAAATGTAACTCAGTATAATTAGCGTGTTTATGGGTGTTAAATTAAAAACGGCAACATAAGTCGTCACCGTTGATTGAGCATCAAACATTATCTTTTATTTGCCAAAAAACCGACATCGTATGATATTACGATTAAAGCACATAATTTAGCTCAATCTATATTTACAACAGATTGAACTAAGGACATATCTCATGTATATGAGGCTAACATTAGCTTATTTCAAGGCTAGTGTTAACCCTAGTAGTAGCAAGTGTTCAACTAGTCGGCAAGTGTCATCATTTCAATCTGATACCCCAGCGCTGTTAACTGCGGTACAACTGTGGTTTTATCACCCACCACCAGCATCACCATATCATTGATATTTAATAATTTACTGGCAAGCTTGTTTAACTCATCTGTTGAAATGTTTTTCACAATTTTGTCTTGCTTAGCCGTAAAACCTTTATCGAGCTGATAACGTTGGATCATTCTTAAAAAACCGGCTTTTTGATACGGGGTTTCGTATTCTAATGCTTGGCTCTGCGCAATAGAACTGCGCATAAAGGCACTTTCTTCGTCAGTCATACCAGATGCTTGGTAAGCGTTAATTTCGTTAACAAACTCAGCTACTGCTAACCCTGTTACATCGCTTCTTACGCTAGCATACGCCATAAACTGACCGGTATCTTCAGCGCCACCAAACTGAGTGCGCGCACCATAGGTGTAACCTTTATCTTCACGTAGATTAAGATTAATACGACTATTAAAAGCATCCCCTAATGGGTAGTTCATCAGATAAGCTTTAAAATAATCACCTGTTGCATCATAGGGTAACGACACTTGGCCGATATTAATCACCGACTGTGCTGCACCGGGTTTATCAATCAAATAAATGGTGTTTTTAAGGTGTGTTGGTAATGCAGGCAGCGCTGCAACCTGAGTCGCCTCACCTTGCCATTCACTAAACATCGACAACTTAGGCATTATTTGTTGTTGATTTAAGTCAGACACCACGACCATCTGAGCATTACCTGCACGGTATTGCTGTTGGTAAAATTGCTTCACGTCATCTAGCGTTAATGCTGATATTGATTTAATCGTACCATCACTGCTGATCCCTAATGGGCTATTGTTGCCATATAACAAGGCAGAAAAACCACTACGTGCTAGATAGTTAGCATCGGACATTTGATGTTGCAAACCTTGCAACTGCTGTTGTTTAACTCGTTCAAAATCTGCAGCAACAAAACCGGGACTAAACAAACGCTCTTTAACGATGGCAAGCGTGGCATCTAAATTTGCCGTTAAACTCGACACTTTAAGGTAACTTTGTGAATCGCTGGCGCCAAAACTAATCGATGAACCCAACATATCAAGCGCCCCAGCCAAATCTTCACTACTGCGTTGCTCGCTCGACTCATTAAGCATTGATGCAGTTAACTCAGCAAGACCCGCCTTGTTAATTGGGGTTAAACGATGGCCGCCATCCAAATAAATAAGCAGTTCGACAGTTGGCGTTTCGTCACTTTCAGTGCCCATCACTTTAATGCCATTTGCCAGCTTACTGTCCCATAATTGCGGCACTGTTAGTATCGGCGCCGCGGCTGATGCTGGGGTTTTATTGCGATCAAATGAAGATTTGGCGAAAGTGATATTGGTTAATCCCGTTACCGCTTCTTGCGCAATAGGCAAAGTAGTCGGTTCAAAATTATCCGCGTGGGCGATTAATTGTGTTTGCCCTTCTGGCACAATACTCATTACCACCATTGGCTTATTTTTAATGTAGGTATTAAATACCCGCATTACATCGGCTTTGGTGACGTTAGCATAACGAGCTAAATCAGCAGCCACCATGTCAGGTTTACCAAAAAAGGTTTGGTTAGCGGCAAGTGTCGAGACTTTTCCAGCGACACTTTGCATACCAAAAATAGTGCTGGCTTCGAACTGCACTTTGACTTTTTGCAAGTCATCGTCGGTTACGCCACGTTGTTCAAACTCACTGATAGTTTCATTAATTTTGCTTTCAAGATCAGCAAGACTGCCGCCTTTACTCGGGTTAGCGACAGCGTAAAGTGATAACTGACAAGTAAGCTCTTGGCATGGATGGCTGACTGCAGCTTGGACTGCATAACCATCTTTGACCAAATTTTTATAGATAAGTGATGTTTTACCGCCACCGAGAATATTAGCGAGTAGATCGAGTGCGGCTTCGTCTTTGTGTTGCGCGTAAACAGTGGGGAATCCCATGTATATTAATGGCAAATGTACTTTGTCTTCCATCGATATATAACGGGTTTTATCCAATGTCACCATGGTTTTAGCTTCAGGCTTAACCGTAGGCCCTGCTGGAATTTCACCAAAGTATTTATTTACCCATGCTAACGTTTGGATCTCATCAAAGTCGCCACCAATGGTTAAGGTCGCATTATTAGGCCCATACCAACGTTGAAAAAAATGTTTCACATCAGCAACTGTGGCGCGATCTAAATCATCTGGCCAGCCAATAACAGGCCAAGAATACGGGTGACCCGCTGGATAAAACGCTTGGTTAAAACGTTCATTTAAACGGCCATAAGGACGGTTATCAATCCGTTGTGCACGTTCATTTTTAACGGTTTCACGTTGTACTTCGAATTTTTCGCTCGTGAGGGCGGGCAGTAAAAAGCCCATGCGGTCAGATTCTAACCAGAGCATCTTCTCTAATTGATTACTTGGCACGGTTTCAAAATAATTGGTTCTGTCGGTATTGGTGGTGCCGTTTAATGTTCCGCCCGCTTCAGTAACCACTTTAAAATGCTGTTCATCACCAACGTGTTGTGAGCCTTGGAACATCATGTGTTCAAATAAATGTGCAAAGCCACTGCGACCGGCTAATTCACGGGCTGAACCGACATGATAGGTCACATCGACATGAGCTAATGGATCTGACTTATCTTGATGCAAAATCACGGTTAAGCCGTTGGCTAACTGATATTTTTTATAAGGAATGCTAACTTGATTTTCTGTCGGGGCCGCGGTTTCAATTAAGGTAACACCTTGGGGCAAACTCGACGACTGATACGCGTCATAGGCGCAACCACTTAATACAGCACTGATGGCCGCTGCTAACATCCATTTATTCAAATTTAGTTTCAAAATCGACTCCTTCCTTAAAACAAAAATAACCATCGTTGCAAGAGCAACGCGGTATCAATACTCAAACGTATACGTCATCAGCAATACAATGACGCTATAACGTAATAATTTACCCATAAACATAAATAATGAGGCTGGTAAGATAGGTATTTTTAACCATCCAGCCAGTAAACATAGCAAATCACCGATTATCGGTAACCAAGATAATAATAGGGCCCACATACCATATTTTTCTATCCATGCGAGTGCATAGCGGTATTGTCGACGTTGAATATCTTGTGGATTTTTGGCTAACCGCCCTGCTCGACCAAGACCATAACTGGTTATCGCACCAAGCGTATTACCAATAGTGGCCAGTATCAATAATTCGAACCATAAAGATGGCGTTTGATTAAGTAATGCCACCAGTAACACTTCTGAGCCGCCAGGCAACAGTGTTGCAGCCAAAAAGGCGCCGCTGAACATTAACCATAAACTCGTCATCGATAGATCTTAATGTGCACTAGCATATTCATTCCAATGACTATTCATTTTATTTTTATCGTACCTTCACAATGAATATCTGCACAGCACAATATGAAGATATTGAACGCGGTAACCCCTAAAGACCACTCACGACTATCTCAATCGCAACTTAGACATAATCCCGATACAGTTCATTGTTACGTAAATATGCAAGGTTACCCCAACTCAATATACAAAAATTGAGCAACAACAGCGCGAATTCGTTAATAAATAGTAAAAAAACTTAAAGTTATAATAACAAACTCAGTTATTCATATAAGTTATAATAAAATAACGTTGTTTGTCATTCGCTCACTTCATACAATGCGATTAATATTTATTAACCTCAGCGGGTTTATTAAGGCATTATTTAGCGTAAATACCACGCATAGCCATAAGAAACTAAACCGAAATACCGCAACACATCGCCATTGTAGGGTTTAGCTTTTAAGTAATTAATCACTCATTAATGAACATAATGAGTTACGTACAACGATGTTGCCTAATCAGATTTAGCGACGTCACAATGACATAATTTGGAACTTTCATGATATTGCAAACGCTCAAACGCATCCCTTTTTGGCAGAAAGTCATTGCAGGTTTTGTTTTAGGAACACTCACCGGCGTCGGATTAGGCGAGTCAGCCGTGATGTTAAAGCCTCTTGGCGATCTGTTTATCAGTGCCATTAAAATGCTGGTTGCCCCTTTGGTATTTTGTGCCATTGTGGTGAGCATTACCTCGCTGGGCTCACAAGGTAATTTAAAGCGCTTAAGTTTTAAAACCTTAGCCATGTTTATGTTTACCGGCACCATTGCTTCATTTATTGGTTTAACTGTCGGCAGTCTTATCGACATGGGCGGTAACCTAGCCTTAGCCACATCAGAAGTTCGCGAACGTGATATTCCAGGCTTTGCTCAGGTATTACTCAATATGATCCCGGTGAATCCGTTTGCCTCATTAGCCGACGGCAATGTGCTTCAAATCATTGTCTTTGCCGCGTTAATTGGCATTGCCATTAATGCTGTGGGCGAGAAAGCAGCACCGCTTAAAAACGTGATTGAAGCTGGCGCTGAAGTGATGTTTCAACTAACGCGTATGGTATTAAAACTGACACCTATTGGTGTATTTGGTTTAATGGCTTGGGTTGTGGGCGAGTATGGCTTAAGTACATTATTACCATTGGGTAAGTTTATTATTGCGATTTATATTGCCGCGTTAATTCATATTATCTTTGTGTATGGCGGTTTAGTTAAATTTGCTGCGGGTTTAAGTCCACTGCAATTTTTCCGTAAAGCCATGCCGGCTCAAATTGTGGCCTTTAGTACCGCATCAAGCTTTGGTACTTTACCTGCCAGCACACGTAGTACTGAAGCAATGGGCGTATCGAAACGTTACAGTGCTTTTGTACTGCCACTCGGCGCAACTATGAACATGGACGGTTGTGGCGGTATTTATCCTGCTATTGCGGCCATTTTTATTGCGCAAATTTACGGTATTCCGCTTGATATGACGGACTACATGTTGATTGCGGTAACGGCAACGGTAGCGTCTGTCGGCACAGCAGGAGTTCCTGGTAGTGCGATGGTGATGTTAACTGTCACTTTGGGCGTGATAGGCTTACCACTAGAAGGTATTGCCTTCATCGCTGCCATAGACCGTATTATTGATATGATCCGCACGGCAACTAACGTGACTGGCGATATGATGACTGCGGTTGTGATTGGTAAATCGGAAGGCCAATTGGACGTAGAGCAGTTTTATTCAGATGAAAAACCGGTTGAGCAAGTCGTGTCATAACGATGACTGAACCATAAAGTACAAAAATGAAATAAAAAAGCGAGTATCATTTGATACTCGCTTTTTTATTATTAGGCAACATTAAAATTTAGCGTTTGCCCAAAGCCATACTTTGTCAGTATCAACTTTACCAGCACTCGCATCGCCCGCTGAGTAAGCAGCGTATTTAACTCCTACAGTGTAGTTGTTATTAATAGGTAAACTGAATACTGCGTCAATTTCGTCGCCTAAATCATTAACAGTTGCGCTTGATTCGTCAGCTTCAAAATCATGATAAGCCAATGCCCAATTACCGCCGACAACGCTGCCGCCTACAGAAATATAAGTATCAACAAGACCTTGTGCAGGTGTTCCTAAGAATTGATCAGACCAGCCATTGAACGCGTGTAACGTGGCAAGCGGTGTAGCAAAACCATATTCGCCATTGTCAGACCCCAGCTGCTCGTAACCTAGCTTGAACGTTAATCCGTTAAACCCAACACCCACTTCACCTAACAAGTAGTCAGCTGAATAAGAGGTTGTTGCAGTATCTGCATCTTGTGTGGCGTATTCTAACGTATAAAGTAATTTGATTTTGTCTAAATCTTTGGCGCCAGCAAAACGTAAGCCATAAGTGTCGATACCGTTATCAAGATTGGTATCTTCTTCGAGTAAATAGCCGTAAGCACTTAACTTACCAAAACCTAAGTTATAAGACGCATTGATAATGTGATCTTTTGAATCAATGTCTTTTACTTCAGCAAAAATACGGTTGCGCTTGTAGATGTAACCATAATCAACGCTAAAGTCATTCATCGCATATTGCATAGTGACAGCATCGAATGTTTGACGATCTTGACGCCAGCCTACGTGCCCTAAAAAACGCATGTTATCAAGTGCGATCACTTGACGACCAACTTTAGCTGTAAAAGCATCACGCTTATATTGTAGGAAAGCTTGGTCTAATTCAGTTGTTTCAGGATCTGCAATAACTGAGTACGCGCCATTATTACCAATCGCGTCGTTATAATCATTTACACCAGCCAAATTGCGCGAGTCTTCAAACTCAACCAATGCTGTTAATCCATAATATTCTGCTGTAGCAAACGTTAAACGAGTACGCAATGTTAGCGCATCAGCATCTTTTAGTGCGTTGTCTTGATCGACTGATTCATAACGTAAATTTAAATCTACGTTTGCTGAACCTTGAGTTACGGCATCGGCAATTGAGTTAACTTGACTGTCTGCAGCATAGGTACTGCCCATAGCCAGTAATAGCGAACAGGTTAATATTGATAATGCACATTTTTTGCTCGATACAAAATTTGGGCAAAACTTATCTGCAACTTGACTCGCAAGCAGTTTTTTATTCATCATAAATCCTATTATTATTTAAGTTATCTACATGCTCAGTGAGCGGGAAAGTGCGACGAGCAAACTGATGTTAATAACTTTAACGGCTTAATATATGTGTTGCTGTGACTTATCCTGCATTTTAGATACTTGTTATTTATAATAGATAATCGAGTTCACATAATCATAGATTCGAGACTTAGCATAACGATTAGAATGTGATCTCTATTTTGACTTAATAGTAAAAATGATCATTATTATGCCCGGTGATTCAATTGCATAGACGGTTTGAGTCAACGGCAAAAACAAAAAAGCCAATGCGGATGCATTGGCTTTTAAAGTAATCCAATAAAACCCTAGCCTAATACTGCCAACAAGACACCAGCAGCAACCGCACTACCTAGCACACCTGCAACGTTAGGCCCCATGGCATGCATGAGTAAGAAGTTTTGGTTGTTAGCCTCTAAACCAACCTTATTAACCACACGTGCAGCCATTGGTACAGCAGAAACGCCAGCGGCGCCAATAAGCGGGTTAATTTTTCCGCCAGAGAGCTTACTCATTAATTTAGCCATCAATACCCCTGAAGCAGTACCAATACTAAACGCAACCGCGCCAAGGATTAAAATACCTAGCGTTTCGATACGCAGAAATTGATCCGCTGATAATTTAGAGCCTACAGCAAGACCTAAAAAGATCGTCACTATGTTGATTAATTCGTTTTGTGCCGTTTTCGATAAACGATCCACCACACCCGATTCGCGCATTAAATTGCCCAAACAGAACATACCAATTAATGGGGTTGCTGCGGGTAAAAATAAAATGGTTAACCCTAATACCATCAGTGGAAAGATAATTTTCTCTTTCTTACTGACTTCACGCAATTGTTCCATTTTAATTTCACGTTCTGCTTTGGTAGTGAGCAGTTTCATGATCGGCGGCTGAATTAATGGCACTAACGCCATGTATGAATATGCAGCAACGGCAATCGCCCCTAACAATTCAGGCGCCAGTTTAGAGGCTAAGAAAATCGCCGTCGGACCATCTGCGCCACCAATAATGGCAATAGCCGCAGCATCTTGCATACTAAACTCAAAACCAGGCACCCAATTTAAGGCAATAGCACCAATTAAGGTTGAGAAAATCCCAAATTGTGCCGCTGCGCCTAACAATAATGTTTTAGGATTAGCAATGAGTGCCCCAAAATCAGTTAATGCACCAACACCCATGAAGATAAGCAATGGGAACACCCCAGTCTCAATCCCGACATGATAGGCGTAATACAGTAAGCCACCTTCGTCGGTAAAACCTGCATTAGGAATGTTGGCTAATATGGCACCAAATCCAATAGGTAATAACAATAACGGCTCAAATCCTTTAATTATCGCTAGAAATAACAATAAACAACCCACAGCCATCATTAACAGTTGGCCACCAGTAAAGTTAGCGACACCCGTTTCAGCCCAAAAAGCCAATAATCCTTCCATTTCGACCTCTTATGCTAGTGATAACAATGTTGAACCTACAGTTACACTGTCACCCTGCTTAACCGCTAACTGAGTTACAACACCATCTTGTTGAGCACGAATTTCGGTTTCCATTTTCATCGCTTCGAGGATGATGATCACTTCACCGGTTTTAACCGCTTGACCATTACTGACTAACACTTTGAAAATATTGCCCGATAATGGCGCGGCCATGGTGCATTTAATCTCACCCGTTGGCGCTGAGGCGACCGTTGCAGACGCTGCCGCAATAGGTGCTGCTGATGCTGGCGCGATATGGCCGATCTCACCACCTTCACTCACTTCGACCACAAAATGTTGACCATCGACATCGACGGTATAGGTTTGTGGGCCTTTATCGACTTTCACTTGTAAATCATCTGCACTTGGGACAGGTTCAAACGCATCCGGATTGCCGCGATTTTTAAGAAACTTAAGACCAATTTGATTGAATAACGCGTAAGTCATTACATCGTCATCTTGTTCTGCAGCTAAGCTAAAGCCCTGCTCTTTGGCTGCTTCTGCAAGCTCTACACGTAACTTATCAAGTTCTGGTGCAATTAAATCGGCTGGACGACACGTAATAGGCTGCTCGCCTTTTAACACTCGGGCTTGTAGTTCGGCATTAACAGGTGCTGGCGTCGCACCATATTCGCCTTTTAGTACGCCTTCGGTTTCTTTTGTCATCGACTTGTAACGCTCACCCATCAGCACGTTGATCACTGACTGTGAACCTACAATTTGCGAGGTAGGCGTAACTAAAGGTAAGAAGCCAAGATCTGCGCGTACCCGTGGGATCTCTTCAAGCACGGCATCCATTTTGTCTGCTGCGCCCTGCTCTTTTAATTGATTTTCCATATTGGTTAGCATGCCACCAGGCACTTGAGCACGTAAAATACGTGAATCAATGCCCTTCAATGCACCTTCAAAACGAACGTATTTTTTACGTACTTCACGAAAATAGGCTGCTATTTCTTCTAGCAACACCATATCGTAACCTGTTGCTCTGTCGGTATCTTCAACCATTGCGACTAACGTTTCGGTAGCGCTGTGGCCGTAGGTTTGGCTCATTGAGGATATTGCGGTATCAAGCACATCAACACCCGCTTCAATCGCTTTTTGATATGTAGCGCTGCTTAGGCCCGTTGTGGCATGACAATGCATCGACACCATTAAATCCGTTTGTGATTTTAATCGACTAATAAGGTCGTAAGCTTGCATTGGCTTAAGTAAACCCGCCATATCTTTAATACATAAAGAGTCTGCGCCCATGTCTTCTAGGCGTTTAGCCATATCAACCCAAGTATCAACGTTGTGAACAGGGCTAGTGGTAAATGAAATGGTGCCTTGGGCGTGGCCGCCCACGTTTTTAACCGCTTTAACCGCTGTTTCAAGGTTACGTACATCGTTCATTGCATCGAAGATACGAAATACATCAACGCCATTGGTATGAGCTCGTTCAACAAAACGCGTAACGACATCATCGGCATAATGTCGATAACCCAATAAATTCTGACCTCGAAGCAACATTTGTTGCGGAGTATTAGGCATGGCTTTTTTCAATTCGCGAATACGATCCCATGGATCTTCGCCTAAATATCGAATGCATGAATCAAAAGTAGCGCCCCCCCAAGACTCGAGTGACCAGAATCCGACTTTGTCTAATAACGGTGCGATGGGTAACATATCGTCAATACGTAAACGTGTTGCCAATAATGATTGGTGTGCGTCACGCAGGACGACATCGGTTAATGCTAACGGCTTGCTCATAATGACTCCAAATTTATTTCGCGCGGTATTGATGTATCGCAGAGGTAATAGCGGCAACCAACTTAGGGTCTAAAACAGTAGGTTCAGTTGCATTAGAACTTACTGTCGCTAGCGTAGGAACCTCTACAGGGGGCGGAAAAAGCTTGGCAACAATGCCAATGCCGATGATTAAGATACTCAAAAAAATAAATACTAAGCCCATGCCCATTACCATGATGCCTAGCGCATCGGATAACTGCTCAGATATCGATGTCATGTGTCCTCACTTTATCTGTTAAACATCAAACCAATGCGTTGACTATTATGTACCGTCTCTCAATGTGCGATCATGGTGCGATGTCACATAACGTGCACCAAGATAACAATATTGTTAACGACCACATAAATAATTCGAGCTATTCAAAAAGCATAAATATTCAAACTCAACGATTATTCAACGAAGTTTTATTTCATTGTAAAAACAACAAAAAGAGGCTGTAAACCTAAAATCCTGTCACAAAATATAAACAATTTACAACAATAATGCTATCTTTTTGTAAATTGGTCTTACCAAAATAAAGAAATCTAATTATTAAAAATCAATAAAACACAAAAAAAATGGCAATAATCTGATGAATCATCAATAAAATCACTATATTCACTTTTAAAATAACAAATTCATAATTCAATGATAAAAATTACTCACACTCTATTAGTTTAACAAATTGATGAAATAGATGATTAAACATGACATGAGTAATAAGTGAATAAAGATGTGAAAATCAACTTTTATGAGATAAAGCGGTTGCAGTAAGATGAGAAAGACAATGAAAATTAAGCAAAAAAAAGCCCTGCATTGATGCAGGGCTTTTTTATTATGGTGCGCGTGGGAGGAGTCGAACCTCCGACCGCCTGGTTCGTAGCCAGGTACTCTATCCAGCTGAGCTACACGCGCAAAATCGGTAAAACAAGCCATTCATAAATATTGCTATCGTCTGCATGTTAAGACGCGCGACGTTACTTAATG